>Ga0079224_100000806_pt1 | contig 33378 bp, 34 predicted proteins | sample Stecom2015_FD_80414 | JGI IMG/M metagenome (GOLD analysis project Ga0079224, IMG submission 80414) | Agricultural soil microbial communities from Utah to study Nitrogen management - Steer compost 2015 | ecosystem: Environmental > Terrestrial > Soil > Agricultural land | place: USA: Utah... | reverse complement strand
GTTCCAGTGTGCCCCCGAGCGCATCGTCCGGAGGCACGCCGAACATCATCGCGGCGGCGCGGTTATATAAAACGATCTGCTGCCGATCATCCACCGTGATGATCGCGTCCATGGCGGATTCGATGATGCGCTCCAGCCGCATCCTTTCTTCGCGCGTGGTCGGCACTGCGATCTCCTGACGCGCAGCTTCTCTCCCGTTCGCTTTCAATATAGACCTTCGACTGCCATTGTATGCAGGCGCATTTCGTGCATCGGTCCGGCGTCGGCCGATTCGCGTGCACACCGAGGGTTCCGGAAAAAGACCTGGAGCCTGAAGGGCCCAAGGACGCGGCGGTTGAGAATTATCAATTTTCCGTAACGCGGACCGCTTAAGGTGGACGCGATGCACCGGGAGAAATCAAGCATGAACGACGATCGCCAGGCCAAGCGCGAATCGGACGCGGCGCGCGCGAGCAAGCGCGCAAAGCAGGAGGCGCCGGCGCGCAAGACGCGCACGATCGAAAGCGGCACCGCCGCGGATTCGGAAAGAATGAACGGCGAGGGCGCAGCGGCGCCGCGCAAACGCGCCGCCGCGAAGCGTGTCAAGGCGCCGGCTCAGGCCAAGAGCGAAAACGGAACGGCGCGGCGGCCGCGCAAGCCCGTTGCGGCGCCCTCCGTGTCAGCAAGAGAAAGCGATGTCGATGGGCGCGATGCGGTTCCGGCGCGCGAGCTTTCGCCGGAAGAGCGTCATCGCATGATCCAGCGCCTGGCCTACTTCCGTGCGGAATGGCGCGGCTGGACGCCGGGTGCGGAAATGGACGATTGGCTGCACGCCGAACGCGAAGTGGACGACATGCTGCGTCGCGCGGGCGGCGGCTGAGGGCTGCCTCAACGCGGTGTTCGCAAGCTGCGCGCCGGCTATGCGGTCGGTGCGCGCGCGGCGATCGCCGCCTTCACGCTGTCCAGGACGCCCGTCTGGGTTGGATAGAGGTTCCCCTCGCCGATATCGTCAAGGTAGCCGCTCCTGCGCAGTGTCTCCTGCGCCGTGTCGCTGAGGCGGTAGAAATAAAGCGCGCCGCCCAGCTTTCGTCGCCGTCGCGCTTCCTGCGCCAGCACCTGGGCGCCGGCCGCATCGATGTAGTGAATGCCGCGTGCGACGATGAGCACGTTGACGTGTCGCGGATCGTCACGGTCGATGCGCATCAGCGCCTGCTGGATGTAGTTGGCCGCACCGAAATAGAGCGCGCCGTTGATGCGCACGATCTTGAGCGAGGGGCAGTCGGGGACGATGCCGTCTCCGTCCACGAAATGCGCACTGTTCGGATCGGCATGCGGCACGGCCGTGGAAACGGTGGGGCGGGAAGCGTGATAGACGAACACCGCCAGCGACAGCGCCATGCCGATGAAGATGCTTACGCGCAGATCGACCAGCGTGGCGACGAAGGTGACGACGAGCACCAGCGCTTCCCAGCGGCTCGCGTGCCATGCCTTGCGGATCTGCTCGACATTCACCAGCCCCACCGCGACCATGAACAGCAGCGCCGCCATCGAGGTGATCGGCAGATAGCGCGCCAGCGGCGCCAGTGCGACCAGAATAAGCACGAGAAACACCGCGCCGAGGATGGCGGACAATGGCGTTTTGGCGCCGGCCTCGTAGTTCAGTCCCGTGCGGTTGAACGAGCCGCTTGACGGATAGGCGGAGAAGAATGCGCCGACCACGTTCGCCAGGCCCTGACCGATAAACGTCTGGTTGTTGTCGATGACCTGGTCGGTGCGCAGCGCCACCGCGCGCGCAATGGACACCGCTTCGGTGAGCGTCAGCACGGTCAGCACCAGTGCGCTCAGCAGCGTCGCTTCGATGGCGTCGGCGGAAAAATCGGGCAGCGACAGCGGCGGCAGCGCCTGCCGGATGGCGCCCACGGTACGGATGTTCGTGACGTCCTGACCGAAGACTTGATCGAGCGCGACCGCGCAGACGCTGCCGGCGACGATGGCGACGATCATGTGCGGCAACCGCGGCCACAGCCGTCGGGTCAGCAGGCCGGCTGCGAGCGTCACGACGCCCACGGCGGCGGTGTAGGGATTGATGTCGCCCAACTGCATAAAGAAGCTTTGCAGCAGATCGACGAGCGACATGCCGCGGGGCGTGGCCACATCGAAAAAGTTGCCCAACTGACTGCAGAAAATCCATACCGCGGCGCCGGCGACATAGGCGGTGATTACCGTCTGCGAGACGAAATTGACCAGCACACCCATGCGGGCCAGACCCAGCGCCAGTTGGAAGGCGCCGGTCAGAAAAGCGAGCGTCAGCGCCAGCCGGATGTAATCGGGCGAGCCGGGGATGGCCAGCGCACTGAGCGAGGCGAACACGATCAGCGAACCGGTGGTGCTGGGGCCGGTGACCAGATGCCAGCTCGAACCGAACAGGGCGGCGATGATGGCCGGCACCATGCAGGCGTACAGGCCGTACTCCGGCGGCATGCCGGCGATGGTGGCGAATGCCACGCCCTGCGGCACCAGAATGATCGCGCCCGTCAGTCCGGCCAGCGCATCGGCGCGCAGGGTGTGCCGGTCCACCATCGCCCACCACTGCAAAAAAGGCAGCAGGCGTCGCCAGCCGGAAAGTTGCGGGGGGGATTGAGTTATTGAATTCATGTGTTGCTTGCGGAGCGCACGGCGCGCAGGCCGGCTTTGCCGCACGGGGCCGCCAATGGTAGTGCATCGTATCGGCAGGGCATAGCCGGGCCGGGGCGGGGTGCCGGGGCCATTCTCTTGATCTGGCGCAATCATCGGCTGCGAAACGCGCCTAGGATGAATGCATCCGATGAACTACCGAGAGAGGTCCGGCGTCATGGCAACACCCTTGCAGATCACCTTTCGCGACATGGACCCGTCCCCGGCGCTCGAAGCGCGGATCCGCGAGAAGATGGCAAAGCTCGAGGCGCTGGACGAACGCATTACCAGCGGCCGCGTGGTGGTGGAGCGCCTCAGCGCGCGTCGCCGCAGCGGGAACGAAATCGGCGTGCTGATCGAACTGGCCGTTCCCGGTCCAAACATCCTGATCGACGACATCCGCAACGAGGACGCCTATGTCGCCGTGCGCGATGCCTTCGACGCGGCCGAGCGCATGCTGATCGGGGCGAATGCGCCGGAGCGCGGTCCGCGGCCGGTCGTGCAGCCGGAAGCGGAAACGTGAAACTCGGCGACTTCGCCATGAAGGCCCCGCGCCGGTCCGGCTCCGCCGTGCTGGCGCTGTCCGGCGTGGATGACGAAAGCGCGGCGCGCAGCGTACGGAGCGCGCTGACGCTCATCCGCGGCGTGCGCGCGGTACAGATTTCCCTCGCGCAGCGGCAGGCGCGCGTGGCCTTCGACCCCGAGACCGTGCAGCCCTGGCAGTTGCACCGGGCCGTACAGGCGGTGGGTTGCGACGCCGAGTTGCAAACGCCGTCGAAGGCTTAAGCCTTCCACCTCGCGGCGCGCTTTCGGCGCCGCGCCGTTTCCCCCGCCTGCGGGCGCTACAATTCCGGCTTTGCTTTCCACTGCTTCCGGAATGTCCCGCGTCCTGGTCACTTATCGCGTGCGCGCTGCCGCCGCCGACATCGAGGCGGTCGCTGAATCGCTCGCGCTGGAACAAAGCGTCGAGACGCCGCGCGATGTGGTGCGCGATGCTTTTGTGCGCGACGAAGTCCTGGGTCGCGTCGAATCCATCCGTTCGCTGGACGCCGAATACCACGAAGTGACGCTTGCGCTTTCCGCCACGACCATGGGCGGCGATGTCGCGCAGACGCTGAACATGCTTTACGGCAATAGTTCGCTGCATGCGCATGTGGAGTTGATCGACGCGCGCTTCCCGGCGGATTTCGTACGACACTTCGCCCGGCCCCGCTTCGGCATCGAGGGTTTGCGTGCCCTGTGCAACGCGTACGATCGCCCGCTCACCTGTGCGGCGCTCAAGCCGCAGGGCCTGCCCGTCGAAGCGCTGGCGGAGTTGTGCTATCGCTTCGCGTTGGGTGGCGTGGACCTGATCAAGGACGATCACGGACTGGCCGATCAAACTTATTCGCCTTTCGACGCGCGCGTGCGCGCCTGCCAGCAGGCGGTGCTGCGTGCCAATCGCGAGACCGGGCGCAACACGCTCTATGCGCCTAGCATGGTCGGCAACCCCGCATCGCTGTATGCACAGGCGCGCCTGCTGCGCGAGGAGGGCGTCGGTGCCGCGCTCGTCGCGCCGGCGCTGATCGGCATGCCGGTGTTCGAGGAACTGGTTGCCGCGCATTTGCAGGTTCCCGTGATTGCGCACCCGGCCTACGCCGGCGCGGCGCGGGTCGCGCCCGCGTTCCTGCTCGGCCGGTTGTTCCGCCTATTCGGCGCGGACGCGGTGATCTATCCGAACTACGGCGGCCGCTTCGCCTACAGCGAGGCCGAGTGCCGCGCGATCGCCGACAACGCGCGCGCGCCCTGGACGGGCGTCCGCTCCGCGCTGCCCGTGCCCGCCGGCGGCATGACTGTCGCGCGCGTGCCGGAACTGGTCGGGTGCTACGGTAACGAGGTGATGCTGCTCATCGGCGGCTCGCTGCTGCAGGCAGGCGATGCGCTGGAGGTGCGTACGCGCGAATTCGTCGAGCGTGTGGCCGTCTGCGCGCAACAGGAGACTGCGCCATGACAGTGCGACGACGCATCGGCGAAGGGCGGTGGGAACGGACGGACACGCTCGCCTACAAAGAGGAGGGCAGTGCGCCGTTCAAGGCGATCACGCGCCAGATCCTGTTCGACGACCCGCGCCTGCAATGCCAGCTACGCTATTTCGAAATCGCGCCAGGCGGCTATTCCACCCTGGAGCGGCACGAACACATGCATGCCGTGATGATCGTGCGCGGCCGCGGCCGCTGCCTGCTGGGGGATGCAGTCCATGAAGTCGAGCTGCACGATCTGGTGACCATCGCACCGCTGACCTGGCATCAGTTGCGTGCCGCCCCCGACGAGCCGCTCGGCTTCCTCTGCATGGTGAACAACGAGCGCGACCGGCCGCAGTTGCCCACTCCAGAACAGTTGGCCGAACTGCGCCGCAACCCGGCCGTCGCCGCCTTTCTCGACGGCTGATCTCCCTCCGCCCGGCGGCGCATTGTCCCGAGTGACAGGCATAGCCGTTGCACTCCCAGTGGGGCTTGCAACGAATGTCACGAAACGTCACAAGGAGCAAATCATGCAATGGCCACAGGCAGGGTTCACCGGCAACCGGACCACGGACGCGGTGAACCTGAGTATCGGGGGAATGCGCGGCGAGCGTTGCGTCTCCAGTGTGCGCAGCGCCCTGTCCCTCATTCGCGGTGTCCAGGCCGTGGAGGTATCGCTGGAATCGGGCTGCGCGACCGTTCATTACAACCCCGAGAAGGCGCATCCGTCGCAATTTCCCGTAGCGGTCCAGGCCGTCGGGTTCGAGGCGGCACTGCTGACGCCCGAGCCGGCTTGAATCGCCTTGAAGGCTGACTGCACAAGGCCCTCCCCGTGAGGGCCTTGTCTTTTCCCCCGGCCGGATCGACTGCTGCCGGTAAAAACGCGCTTGCATCCGCGCCGCAAGGCGTCTAAAAATAGCCGCTCACCGAGGTGGTTTTGCGCTGGACGCCTCGATCCCCCGCCGGTGCGGTGGGGCAACCGGCGGCCGTCCAAGGGTCGCCCGAGGGGACGGACATGGGTTTGCGAGTGACGCGTCACTGGCCGTCGCAGATACTCATCGTCGGCGCTGCCATTGCCTTTGTCGCGATCGAAGCCATACTGGCCGCGCGTCACATCGATCAGGACAAGCGTCAGACCATCGAAGACGCCTATACCGACGGTGAAGCGCTCACCCTCGCATTGCAGGCGCATGCCGGCGCCGTGTTCGAAAGCGCGGATGCCGCATTGAAGGGCGTCGCGGCGCAACTCGAGCAGCGAGGCGCGCGTGCCCTGGGCGATAGTGCGCAACTGAACGCCCTGCTGGCGGCCCGCGCACACGGTGCGGCCATGCTCCATTCGCTGCTGATCTTCCTGCCGGATGGGATGCCGCTGGCCAGCAGCAACGACGCACATCGCGGCCTGCCTAATCTGCAGGCGCGCGAATCCGTAAGCGTGCATCGTGCGCCGCAAGTCCGCACCGGACTGCATGTCGCCGCGCCAGTCAAGAACAGCAACGGTCTGTGGCTGTTGCCCCTCAGTCGCGCATGGCGCGATGCGGAAGGCAATGTGCAGGCGGTGCTGGTCGCCACGGTGGATCTCGACGGTTTCCGTGCGCTGTACGACGCGCGCGCCGTCTCGGACGTCGGCTCCTCGCTCGGGTTGGTGGATGCGCACGGACGCCAACTGGTGCGTATCCCGTTCCAGGAAGAGCGCATGGGCGAGCGTAGCCGCGTCGGCACGCAGATCGTCGCGCGCAATGCACAACCCGCAGGGCACCTCGAAGTCTGGACGAGCACCGATGCGAGCCGTCTCTACAACTACAAGTGGCTGCCCGGCTACGCGGTGGCCGCTTATGTAGGTCAGGACCGCGGCGAAGTCCTGACGGCATGGCGCACGCGCAGCAGCGAACGCATCCGCACGCTGGGCGGCTTGTCGGCGCTATTGCTGGTTTTCGCCTTCGTGGCCGCCGTCAAGGTCGGGCGGCTGGCGCGCGACGAAGAGCGTCTGGAGCGCGCGGCGCACGCTGCCTCGGCCGGCATCTGGGAATTGAAGCTGCGCAACTGGCGCATGTGGCGTTCGCGGCAATGGGCGCGGCTGCTCGGTTACGAACCGAACGAAATCGAAGCGACGCTCGACGGCTTTCTGTCGGTCGTGCATCCGGCCGATTACGAGTTTGCGCGTACCTCGATGGACGCGCTGCGCACCGCTACCGGCCCCGTGCGTGTCGAGTTCCGGGTGCGGCGCAAGGACGGCGCCGAACGGTGGGTCGAATGCACTGCGCACGTGTTCGGTCGCCGTGCGGGCGATCCCGGCTACGCGGTCGGCTCATTGCGCGACATCACCCGTCGCAAAGGCGTCGAGCTATCGATGCGCGAAAGCGCGCGCATGCTGGTGCTGGCGCAGCGTGCCGCGGAGGCGGGCGTGTGGAGCGTGGATTTGAAGTCCGGTGCGGCACGCTGGTCGGAAGGCTGCTACCGACTCTACGGGTTCAGCCCGGTGCAGGCGCCGCCGACCATCGAAGCGTGGCAGGCGCTGGTGGTCGAGGAAGACCGCGAACGCATTGGGCGCATGGTGCGGGAGAGCATCGTGCGCCGCGTGGAATTCTCGATGGAGTACCGCATCCGGCATCCTGAAAAAGGCCTGCGCTGGTTGTGGACGCTGGGCAACACGGTGCCGGACGAACAGGGACGGCCGGCGCAGGTCGCGGGCATTACCCTGGACATCACCGAGCGCAAGGATGCGGAGGAGGAGCGTCAGATCCTGCTGGCGAGCGAACGCAAGGCGCGCGCCGAGGCGGAGCGCGCCAGCCGGGCCAAGGAGGAATTCCTTGCCACGGTATCGCACGAGCTGCGCACGCCCCTCAATGCGATTCTCGGCTGGGCGCATGTGCTGCGCACGCGCGACAAGGAGCCCGACCTGGTGTTGCGCAGCGTCGAGTCCATCGAACGCAGCGCGCTGGCCCAGGCGCAACTCATTGCCGATCTGCTGGATATCAGCCGCATCGAGTCCGGCACGCTGCGGCTCGACCTGGAAGTGGTCGATCTGAAGGCGATCATCGATGCCGCATGCAACACCATCCTGCCCACGGCCGAAGCCAAGGGCGTACGACTGGCCTGGGAAACGGATTCCTTCGACGTGCGCGCCGACCCCGCCCGATTGCAGCAGGTGATGTGGAACCTGCTTTCCAACGCAGTGAAGTTCACGCCGAAGGGCGGCGTCATCAAGGTGCAGACGCGGGACGCGGGCGAGATGGTCGAAATCGAAGTATGCGACACGGGCATCGGCATTCCGCGCGATTTCCAGCCCATGCTGTTCCAGCGCTTCAGTCAGTCGCGTCGCAGCGCGCACCAATCCTTCGGCGGGCTGGGACTGGGCCTGGCGATCGTCAAGCATCTGGTTCAGGCGCACGGCGGAGAAGTGCAGTTGCAAAGCGAGGGGGAAGGCAAGGGCGCCGTCGCGACCCTGCGCCTGCCTATGGTTGCAGCGCGATTGCGCGTCGCGGAACCGCCGCCTGAATCGCCCTATGTGCCGGTCGCTTTAAACGGCGTGCGCGTACTGCTGGTGGAAGATAGCGTCGATTCGCGTGAAATTGCCGCACTGATCCTGAGCAGCTATGGCGCGGTCGTGGTGGCGGTGACGTCGGTGGACGAAGCGCTCGCGGCACTCGATGCACAACTGCCCGATCTCATCGTGGCCGATCTGAGTATGCCGCAGCGCGATGGGTTTGAACTCATGCGCACTGTGCGCAGTGCGGCCGATGCGCGCTTGCGTCATGTACCCGCCATTGCGCTCTCCGCGCTCGCAAGCGCGGAAGACCGGGCGCGGGCCATCGCCGCGGGCTTCAACCTGCATTTGTCCAAGCCGGTCGAGCCGCAACTGCTGCTGGATGCGGTGGCGCGCCTGGCCGCGCGATCGGCGACACGCCCGGACGGTACTGCGTCGGCGCGCTATACGGCTGCGTGAAGCTGCGCTTATTTCTCGCGTTCCAGCGGTCGCTGGATGGCGGTCAGAAAACGCACAATGGGCGGGATGTCGGCCGACTCGCGCAGCGCGTGGTTCTGCGCCACCGGTGCGACGGCCGCCGCGCCGATCAGCGTGTGCAGAAAAGGCCGGTCGAGGCGGAGCCGCATCGGCCCCGTGTCGGTGTCGAGATCCAGAATGGTGGAAACCCCATCCTCCGACGCCTCGCATTGCCTGATTCGCACCACCACGTGCTCATTGACTTCGTCGGTACGGTCCATGGGGTGCTGCCTGGGAATTGCGCTGCTCCTTCCCTTGCAAGCCCGATGCCCGACTCGCGGTGCGGAGCGCCTTTTGTCGCGTTTGCCGGGATTTACCGCGCTGTCTCGACCCCGGGATTTGCTATATTCCCGTCATTCGGCGCGCCCCGGTGGCCCGCCGCGCTGTTCGAATAACAAGACTTGGCCGATCGCCATCCATAACGAACCCTGTTTCCTCCCCGCGCGAGACGCATAGAGCGGTACGCCCACAGCGATCCGTCCGCTCGCGCAGGTTAGCAGTCGGATCGAGTCTTGAGCCTGTTTCACCCCTGCCGTTCCGCGCGCACATGCGCCCGCCGTTCCATGGCCGGCGCCGCGTCGCCGTGCCTGACCGCCGTCGCATTCCGATGAGCGATCTCGACTTCATGCGTCATACCGTGGCGGTCCACGCGGCCGTGCCGCGCGAGACGGCGGCCTATGCGCGTCTGCTGGAGGAATGCGGCTACCGCGTTCTGGACATGGCGCCGTCGGAGGACGCCTGGGCGGAGGCGGATCTGCTGCTGGTCGACGAGGCGATCGCCACCCGGCATGGCGAGGTGCTGGATGCGCTCAAGCGTCGCGACGGCGACCGCTTCCTGCCCTGCGTGCTCGTGCTTCCGGCGCAGGCAGATAGTGCGCAGTGGCTCGATGCGGGCTTCGACGACGTGGTGCGGCTGCCCGCGCAGCGCAGCGAGGTGCTGGCGCGTCTGCGCGTGCTGCTGCGTCTGCGCGAGCATTCGCTGGAAGCAGAGCGGCTGAGCACTGCGCGCAACGACATGATCGTCGCTTCGTCCATCGACGCGGTGATCGCGGTCGACCATCGCGGCCGGATTGTCGACTTCAACCCTGCGGCTGAAAGCATGTTCCAGTATCCGCGCGAGGCGGTGCTCGGCGAATCCTTCGAACTGCTGGCCGAGGAGCGGTACCGCGCGCGCTATGCGGAGAGCTTTCACCGCTATGTCGTCACCGGCCGCAGCAAGATTCCCAGCCGGCGCACCGAGTTGCGCGGCCGGCGTGCCAGCGGCGTTCGCTTTCCCGCCGAGTTGAGCCTGACGCGCGTCGAAGGCCGTTCGGCGCCGACCTTCTACGCCTTCGTCCGCGATCTCACCGAGCGCAAGCGCGCCGAGCGCGGGCTCGCGCATCTGGCGGCGATCGTGGAAAGCTCCGAAGAGGCCATCTTCAGTCAAAGCCTCAACGGCATCATCACCAGTTGGAACAAGGGCGCGGAACGCCTGTTCGGGTACACGAACGAGGAGGCGATCGGCAAGCACGCCGACATGCTGCTGCCGCCCGGACAGACCCGGGCGCAGTCCGATCCTGCGCCATTGGCGCCGCGCCGCGTCGACGTCGATGCGCGGCGTCGGCGCAAGGATGGCAGCCTGGTCGACGTCGCAGTGCGAACCTCGCCGTTGCTCGGTACCGACGGCGCCGTGATCGGCGTGTCCACCATCGCCTACGACATCAGCGTGCGCAAGCGCGAGCGCATCGCGCTGCAGGAAAGCGAACAACGCTACCGGTCCCTGGTCGCGGCAATGACTTCGGTCGTATGGACCAGCGACGGCGAAGGACGCTTCGCTGTGCCGCAGTCCTCCTGGGAGGCGTATACCGGCCAGCAGTGGCCGGCACACGAGGGGTGGGGCTGGTCGGGCATGCTGCATCCGTCGGACCGCCTCGGCATTGCGCAGCGCTGGGCGGCGGCCATTACGGCGCGGCGCATTTACGAAGAGGGTTGCCGCGTGTGGCACGCGCGCACCATGAGCTATCGGCACGTCATCATGCGCGCGGTGCCGATCCGGCGCGACGACGGCACGGTGCGCGAGTGCATCGGTACGCTCACGGATGTGGATGCGGCGAAGCGCGCAGAGGATGCGATACGCGCGCTCAATCAGGAACTGGAGCAGCGCGTCATTGCGCGAACCGCCGACCTGGCCGAGGCCAATCGCGAACTCGAGGCATTCTCCTATTCCGTTTCGCATGATTTGCGCGCGCCGCTGCGCGCCATCGAAGGCTTCACCTCCATCCTGCTCGACGACTACGCCCCTCGACTCGACGAAGAGGGCACGCGGTTGATGGAGCGCGTCATTTCCAACGTCCAGCGCATGGACGAACTGGTGACCGATCTTTTGACCTTTTCCCGTATGAGCCGCGTACCGATCAGCAAGCGCACGGTCGCGCCGGGACAGATGGTGCGCGAGATTGTCGCGGAATTCGTGGCCGCCTCGCCCGAGCGGCGCTTCGACGTGCGCATCGGCACGCTGCCGCCGTGTTCGGCCGATGCTTCCCTGTTGCGCCAGGTGTTCGTCAATCTGATCGCCAACGCCTTCAAGTACAGCGCGGACCGCGACCCCGCGGTCATTACCGTCGACTGCATCAGCGACGACGATCCGCTCAAGCCGCTGGTATACGTCGTGCGCGACAACGGCACCGGATTCGATATGCGCTACGCTGCGAAACTGTTCGAAGTGTTCGAGCGGTTGCACAACCGCCAGGACATCGAAGGCACCGGCGTGGGTCTGGCGCTGGTACGGCGCATCGTCGAGCGCCATGGCGGCCGGGTCTGGGCGGAATCCGCGCCGCAGCAGGGCGCGAGCTTCTACTTCACGCTCGAACCGGATTCGCAGGCCGACGCGGCAGCACTGCGGCACTCGTCCGCCGCCTGAGCGGACGCACTTCTTACAGTCCTTACGGTTCGTCAATTTTTGTCCGCCTGCGGCGTAGGAGGAATCCGACGTGTGGTTGGGGGACGGACCGATACAGTATTGCGGTGGGGATTTCTATCCTAGGCGAACGCCATACGGGTGTTCCCCTGCGTGCGCTTTGCAGGGGTCAACGCTGCATAGACGCGATCCTGAGAAACGGACTGCGCCGATTGTGGAAAGGAGACCATGAATCCGCCCCTACGCAGTGACAACAACAGTCCTGTCCATCTGGCCGGTTATCGTTCCGCCGAACTGCTGCCCGAGATGGACAGCGACCGTTTCGCCCTGCTGTACGGCCGCTCGGACGGCATGCGCGAGGTGTACAGCCTGATCGACAAGGTGGCACCGACGGACGCGACGGTGTTTGTCGTAGGCGAAAGCGGGTGCGGCAAGGAACTGGTGGCGCATAGCATCCATCGGTTGAGCCTCCGTGCCACGGAATGCTTTGTCCCGGTCAATTGCGGCGCCATTCCTGCCAATCTCATCGAGGCGGAACTGTTCGGTTTCGAGAAGGGCGCTTTCACCGGCGCTTCACGCGTGCACAAGGGTCTGTTCGAGCGCGCACACGGCGGGACGCTGTTTCTGGATGAGATCACCGAGATGGCGCCCGAGATGCAGGTGCGCCTGCTGCGCGTGCTGGAAAGCGGCATGTTCAACCGCGTCGGAGGGCACGAGGAGATTCCGGTCGACGTGCGCGTCGTTGCGGCGACCAATCGCGATCCGATGCAGGCGGTGGACGACGGCCATTTGCGCGAAGACCTGATGTACCGCCTGGCGGTCTTTCCCATTGCACTGCCCCCCCTGCGTACGCGCGGCGACGACATCCTGCTGCTGGCGCGCCATTTTCTGGCCGAATTTAATGCCGACGCCGCCTGCGCGAAGACCCTGTCGGATGAGGCGATGGCGGAACTGCGCCGACGCCCCTGGCTCGGCAATGTGCGCGAGTTGAAGAACTGCCTGCAGCGCGCCTTCATCCTGGCCGACGATATTGTCGGCGCCGAGCACCTGGCTCCCCTGGACGGGTTGGAAAGCGAACGGAGCAGCCTGGCCGGCAGGCTGCATTTCGAAATCGGCACTCCCCTTGCTGAGATGGAGCGGCAGACGATCTTCGCGACGCTCGATCACTGCGGCGGCAACAAGAAAAAGACCGCCGAACTGCTCGGCGTCAGCCTGAAGACCCTGTACAACCGGCTCACCGAGTACGCCGCGGAGGCTCCCATCGGCGTGGGAGGCGGCCATGCGTGAAGCCGTACTACAAGCGGGAGCATCGGCAGCGCGCTTTATGCAGGCCACCACACGTATACCGCCCAGCCGGATTCGCATCCTGATCGCGGACGATCACGCCATCGTGCGCGCCGGCCTCAAGCAGTTCATCGCCGACGAGCCCGACATGGCGGTGACTGGCGAAGCGGAAACCGGCTCGCAGACGCTCGATCTGGTACGCAATGGCGAATGGGATGTGGTGCTGCTCGACATCTCCATGCCGGACCGATCGGGTGTGGATACGCTCAAGAGCCTCAAGCACGTCAAGCCGGAACTGCCTGTGCTGATCCTCTCCGGCTTTCCGGAAGGGCAGTACGCGGTGAATCTGCTGCGCGCCGGCGCAAGCGGCTATCTCAACAAGGAAAGCGCGCCCGCCGAACTGGTGCGCGCGATTCGCACCGTGGTCGCAGGCCGGCGCTATGTCAGCAGCACACTGGCGGAAATCCTCGCACACGATGTGAGCAGCCCGGCAAGCGAGCGGCCGTTGCACACTGCGCTGTCGGAGCGCGAGTTCCAGATTTTCTGCAAGCTCGCCGCCGGGCAGGCGGTGTCAAAAATCGCCGAGGAACTGTTCTTGTCAGTCAAGACGGTCAGCACCTACCGCACGCGCATCCTGGAAAAGATGGGCATGAAGACCAACGCGGACCTGACCTACTACGCGATCAAGAATCAGCTCATCCAATGAACGGCAAGAACGGTGGGTCCCAGGTCAGCGCAGCACCCCGGTCGCTGCCCGTACGGGTACTGCTGATCGAGGACTCGGCCATCATCCGCGAACGGTTGGCCGAGTCGATCGTCGAGCCCGGCCGGATCGAGATCGTCGGGCAGGCCGACTGCGAAGGCGATGCCTTGCGCGCCTTGCGCGACACGCCCTGCGACGCCGTCGTCCTCGATTTGCAACTCAAGCAGGGAAGCGGGCTCGGCGTACTCAAATCGGCGCGCGCCCGGCCGGGCGAGCCGGTGTACATCGTCTTTACAAACTACGACTTCCCGCATTACCGCGAGAAGAGCGCGCAGTTGGGTGCGTCGTTCTTCTTCGACAAAGCGCGCGAACATGCACGCGTGCGCGAAGTACTCGAAGACATGGCGCGCGCACGCGAAGAAGCGTGTGCAGCAAAACATATCGCGTCTTAGCCATTTTGGCACGGGTGTTGCAGTGCAGAAGACAGGGACGCATCAGGCGTCCGTAAACCTCGGACTGTAAAGGAGATGACCATGTTGAAAGCCGTATCTGCACTACTGCTCGTAATGTTCGCGCTTATCGGATGTAACACCATGGAAGGTGCCGGCCAGGATATCCAGCGCGGCGGCGAGAAACTGGAAAACGCGGCTGATCGCAACAAGTAACGTGCACCGCCGTCGGGCGCCAGAGGTACGCGACTTGCAAGCTGAGATGCATCGCGCGGCTGCTGCCCCGGTCACGGTATCGGGCGAGTGCCCGTCTCAATAAAGGAGCGACTCATGCTGAATTGGGCGATCGCATTCTTCATCATCGCAATCATTGCCGCGATATTCGGCTTTGGCGGGATCGCTGCCGGCGCGGCGGAGATTGCGAAAATCCTGTTCTTCGTCTTCCTGGTGCTGTTCCTGGTCTCGCTCATCACCGGGTTGTTGCGAAGATAGCTTCGATACACACCACACCAAGCGGCCGCCTCCGGGCGGCCGTTTTATTTGTTGGTGCGCAGCTCTCGTCACGGGCATGCCGGTTGCGTCGCCAAGTCTGAGCGCATCCTGCGCACACTCTAGGAGAGACGTATGAACAAGGACCGTATCGAAGGAAACTGGAAGCAACTGCGCGGCAAGGTGAAGGAGCAATGGGGCAAACTCACCGATGATCAGCTTGACATGATCGAAGGCAAGCGCGAGCAATTGAGCGGCAAGATTCAGGAGGCGTACGGCATTTCGCGCGAAGAGGCCGACAAGCAGGTCAGCGACTGGGAGCGCGGTATCTGATTCACAGGGTGCCGCATGAGGCCGATCCGATGCATCCTGTGACGGTTGCGTTGAGTGTCTCGTGCGGTGCCATGAGCCGCGAACAATTCCGCGCCGAACTGACTATGTCTGTCTGAGAAGCGCGCGCGCGGATTATGAGGCCGCACGCACCGATGCGCGCCGTGCCCTGACGACGGCGGATGCCCCAGGGCGGCGGAAGCGACGGGCGATGATATCGATCAAAGACCGGCATCCGAAACGGTCTATGCTGGGATCATCCAGCGCGCCGCATCAGCCGGCGAAGCGCTCGCGACAAGAGGCCGGATCATGCTGTTGATGTTTATTTTTACGATTTTGACGGGTGCGCCCTTCGAGCCGCCTTCCGACGATCGCCGTTATGCGCGTATCAGGGTGCGCGATCACGACCGCTAAAGTTTAGTTCAGACGGACTGCAGTTCGGCGGGCGCATCGGTAGGCGCCGACGAAGTCGTAGGGTCGTGCGTCATGGGCACGGACACCTCGATCCGCGTACCGCCTTCGGGCGGACTTTCGATACGAAACACGCCGCCCAGTCCCATCACTCGTTCCCGCATGCCGAGAATGCCGTGCGACAGCGCGTCGGCGGCGATGGTGGCCGGCATGCCGATCCCGTTGTCCTGAATGGACAAACGCACGCCGTCGTCCGGCAGACTCAACTCTACTCGAACTTCGGTCGCCTGCGCGTAGCGCATCATGTTGGTCATCGCTTCCTGGACGATGCGGAACAGCGCAATGGCCGTTTCGTTCGGCCAGGCGGGTTCTTCGTCGGGCACGCTGATGTGCGGCGTGATGTGCGCGCGCGCGCAGACTTCCGTAACCAGCCACTCGATTGCCGCGCCCAGGCCCAGGTTGTCGAGCAGCGTGGGGCGCAAGTCCTCGATCAGTCGGCGCTTGATCTGCACGCCCTCGTCCAGGGTCGCGAGCAGCCGGTGCAGTTTTTTTTCGACCGCCGGATCTTGCATGCCCTGACGCTGCGCAATCCACGCAGCATCCATCTTGGCGGATACTAGAATGGCGCCGAGTTCGTCGTGGATGTCGCGCGCGAGTCGCGATTTCTCCGTCTCCTGCACGGATTGCAGGTGTCGATAGGCGCATGACAGCTCGGCGGTGCGGTCGTGCACTGTCTGTTCCAGCGTGGCCTGGTGCGCGAGCAGTTGCTGGCGTGCCTCTTCCCGTGCCCGCGCATCGCGCAGGCTCAGCAGATAAACCGCGCACAGCAGAAAAATGTTGAACGCACTCGACAGCGCCATGCCGAAGCGCGAATAGAGAATATCCTGCTCCCAGTACGTCCACAGTGCGCCGGAGCGCGCCTGTTCCTGCGCATTGAAGCGTTGGATTTCGGTGCGCAGCGCGTCCATCGTGTTCTTGCCGATGCCGGTGCGCATGAGCACTTGCGCGCCGTCCGGTCCCTTTTCGCGATAGAGCGCAATCCCCGTTTCGATCTCGCCCATGCGCTGACCGATCAGTTGATCGATGCGCTCCACGCGCTGCAGCTGTTCCATCGAAGAGGAGGGAACCAGCCTCTCCAATTGTTGCAGCCGGTCGTCGAGTTTCTGCGTCGCGAGCGTGTACGGCTCCAGATATTCGCCGCGGCCGGTAAGCAGATAGCCGCGCTGGCTCGCCTCGGCATCGAGCACGAGCCCGTAGATCTCGCGCGTCAGGTCCTGCAGGTTGAGCGAGCGGCGCGCATAGGCGCCGGCTTCGTACAGCCGGTTATGGCTGAACTCGGAAAACACCAGCACCCCGATCGACACCACGGCTGCGAGCAGCAACGGCAGCAGCACCATCCAGCGATGAGTACGCAATGCTTGCATGGCATAAATGCCCGTCGATGTCCTACAAATTTATAGGCGCTGGGCCGACCGCGTCGTTGCGGCACGGCAGATAGGATTGAAAGGTGCACGCCCGCCGGGGTGTGAGTCGTGAGGAGAGAAGCATGCTGAAGTGGGCCTTGGTGTTTTTCCTGATCTCGCTGGTCGCGGGTGTGTTCGGATTTACCGGTATCGCCGCCGGTGCCGCGGGAATTGCGAAAGTGCTGTTCTTCCTGGCGCTGTTCCTGTTTCTGGTGTTCCTCGTTTTGGGCGTCACCGTCGCCAAGAAAGTGCTGTAGCGCAGCGCCCGCATCGCGGGCGTTCGGTATCGATGCAATAAAAAGGCCGGCTTGGTGCCGGCCTTTGCACGGATGCTCGCGAACTTACGGCGTAGTGGTACCGCCGGATTCTGCGCCGCTGCCTGCTGCCGGAGCGGACGGGCTCGACATCGAACCCGAACCCATGTCGCTCGAGCCGGGCGGCACCGCGGAACTGTCGGGGTTGGCACCGCGCGAGCCCGTCGCGCCCGTGCCACCGCTATAAGCGCCCGGATCGGTCGTGGTACGCGGCTGTTCGACGTTGTCTCCGCACGCAGTCAATCCGCCCAGGGCGAAAATGGCTGCAGCGGCAATCAGGGTTCTTTTCATTTCAAATCTCCTTATCACTGTTTAGGGATTCAACGCCCGCTCACTTGCAATGCGGCTCTCGAAGAGTGCCGGTCACCGCTTGCGGTTCGCGCGTTCAAGTGCGAGTCGCGTGCATGCGGGCAATCGCTCAAGGGGCGGCTTGTACAAAGCAAAGCCCATGCGCTGTTTTATTTGTTAAGTGTCTGTATCGCCCGACAAATTTGAGGTTAGCCAAGGCGCGTCGTTCACTTACGCAGCCACCTTAAAGGCCGGCGGGTCGCCCTGCCATCGGTCAAGCACGCGAAAGCATGTCGGACTCGTCCGACTCGGTGATCGGCACGGTGAATGCTCCGCATGGAACAGCCGATAAAAGGAGATACCCCGCACATGCCGAATCGAGACACGCTACGCGCGATCGCTTCGAACGATCAACGCGTGACACAAGAGTTCCATCGTTTCCTCGCCGATATCGATCAACTCATGAACAGCGCGCGTCAACTGACCGGTGACAGCGCTGCAGTGGTGCGACGGCGTCTGGAGGACAAGGTCGCGCAGGCGAAGGTGCGGTTGGAAGCCATGCGCGGTTCTGCGGCGGAAGCCTATCCGCATGACCGGCCGTGGTGGCAGCATCGCACAGTGCAAATCGCCGGCGTCGCCGCGATTGCCGGGGCGTTGATTGCGACCGCGTTGATCGCACGGCGTACGCATCGTTAGCGGTGCCATGCCCGGCGGCGCGCACGCATGATCCGCATCGGCATCTCCGGCTGGCGTTACGAAGGCTGGCGCGGCGGTTTCTACCCGGAAGGATTGCCGCAGCGGCGTGAGCTCGAATATGCCGCCTCGCTGCTGCCGACCATCGAAATCAACGGCTCCTTCTATTCCCTGCAGCGCCCCGAATACTTCGACGAGTGGTATCGCGAGACGCCGCGGGGCTTCCTCTTCGCAGTGAAGGGCGGGCGGTATATCACGCATGTGCGCCGGCTGCGCGACGTGGAAACGCCCCTGGCGAATTTCTACGCCTCCGGGTTGTTCAATTTGCGCGAGAAACTCGGGCCCTTCCTCTGGCAGTTTCCGCCGAGCCTGCGTTACGACCCGGAGCGCTTCGAGGCTTTCTTTGCGAGCTTGCCGCGCGATACGGAGGCCGCGCTTGCCATGGCGAAGCGGCATAGCGACTGGATGAAGGATCGCACGCAGTTGAAGGTGGACGAACACCGCGCCCTGCGTCATGCCATCGAGGTCCGCCACGAAAGCTTCGTCGACCCCTCGTTCGTCGACATGCTGCGGCGACATGAACTCGCGTGGGTGATCGCGGATGCGGCGGGCAAGTGGCCCTACAAGGAAGACGTGACCGCGGATTTCGTCTACATCCGCCTGCACGGCGAAACGGAGCTCTACAGCAGCGGCTACGACGACACGAGCCTGGAGCGCTGGGCGGGGCGTATCCGCGATTGGGCCGACGGTCGCGAGCCTGCGGACGCGCAGCGAATCGGCAGCGCGGCACCGACCGGAACGCCGCGCGACATCTACTGCTATTTCGACAACGACTACAAAGTGCGCGCACCTTTTGACGCGCAGTCGCTGATGCGCAAGCTCGATGTGCGCTGGGATGCCCCCGAGGTACGAATCGACCCGCCGCGCCGGCGTCGCACGCGTACTGCTGCGAGCGACGCCCCGCGACCTGCGCTTTAGACCTTCATCTATCTGTGCCGTGGGGCTGCGGCATTGCCGCGCCCGGTACGGCTGTTGTCGCGTCCGGCCCCCGTCGTTCCCGAACCGCGATCGCTTTCCAGGCCACTGGGGCCACTACCTTGATCGCCGCCGGGGCCGGGCCCGACGTCGTCGGACTGTTCCACCTCCTCGATGTGATCCGGCATGCGATCCCGGTTGGTGGGAATGTCCTTGCCCGCAGCGGCGCGTTCCCCCGTGCCGGATGAATCGCTGTCGGCGCTCATGTCGGCGTCGCCGATGTCGTCGGCGGCGTTCCCGCGGTGGCCGCTGCCCACATCCGGATCGGAAGTGGTGCCGGTGTCCAGCGGAATGAATTCATCCGATTGACCCACGCCCGGTCCGCCGACGATGTCGCTACCGCTGTCCGACGTGTCGCTCGGCCCGACCGAGCCGACCCCGTGTCCCTTGTTCACCACCGGCGGGGTTTCGCCGGTGCGCGTGAGTGGGCTGTTCGCCATGGTTGCTCCTGCTGCGTTGAATGCCCTTCAAGGCTGCAAGGCCTGTGCCACTGAAAGCTTGCGGGTATAGGCGTTGCATTCGCTCGACGTTTGGACAGGCCGCTGGAGCGACGACGATGCAGAGCGACATGGGAGCGAACCGGTCGGTGTGGATGACGACGACGAGCATGCCCGCCGCGCCGGTGCTCGAGCGCGATGAGCGCGGGGACGTTTGCATCGTCGGCGCGGGCATCGCAGGACTGACGACCGCCTATCTGCTGGTGCGCGAAGGGCGCAACGTGATCGTCATCGACGACGGTCCGGTCGCCGGCGGCGCTTCCGCACGCACGACGGCGCATTTGTCGAATGCCTTCGACGATCGCTACTACGAAGTGGAGCGTCTGCACGGCGAGGCGGGCGCACGACTGGTGGCGGAAAGCCATAGCGCCGCCATCGATACCATCGAGGCGATCGTCTCGGAAGAAGGCATCGACTGCGATTTCGAACGCTGCGACGGCTACCACGTCGTCGCGCCCGGCCGCTCGGCGGATGAACTCGAACAGGAGTTGCAGGCTTGTCATCGCGCGGGTCTGGACGATGTAGTGCGCGTCGAACGTCCGCCGCTCGATTTTCACGACTTCGGCCCTGCGCTGCGCTTTCCCCGGCAGGCGCAATTCCATCCGTTGAAGTATCTCGCTCAACTCGCGGAGGCCGTTCAACGGCGCGGCGGGCGCATTTACGCGCATACGCGTGCCGCGAATCTCGAAGGCGGCGAGCGCGTCCATGTCGAGACGGCGGGCGGCGCCGTCATCGCCGCCGATGCGCTGGTGGTCGCCACCAACACGCCGATCAGCCACCACTTGGCCATCCACACCAAGCAGGCGGCGTATCGCACGTATGTGGTCGGCGCGCGCGTTCCCGCGAACTCGGTTCCCACCCTGCTGCTGTGGGACACGCTCGATCACTATCACTACGTACGCGTGCAACGCGATGTGGATGGCCGTGACATCCTGATCGTCGGCGGCGAGGATCACAAGACCGGCCAGGCCGACGATTTCGACAAGCGCTATGCGCGGCTGGAAGCGTGGACGCGACAACGCTTCCCGATGGTGGAAGGGTTCGAATTCCACTGGTCGGGGCAAGTGCTGGAGCCGGTGGACTATCTTGCGTTCATCGGCCAGAACCCGGGCGACGACGACAACATCTATGTCGTCACCGGGGACTCGGGCAACGGCATGACGCACGGCACCATCGCCGGCATCCTGTTGACCGACCTGATCTGCGGTCACCGCAACCCTTGGACCGCGCTCTACGATCCTTCACGCATCACGGTGAAAGCGGCCGCCGAATTCGCCAAGGAAAATCTCAACGTCGCCGCACGCTTCGTCGAATACGCCACGCCCGGTGAAGTGAAAAGCACCGACGACATCGTGCCGGGCAGCGGCGCCGTCGTCCGCCGCGGCCTCAGGAAAATCGCTGCCTATCGCGACGAAAGCGGCATGCTGCACTGCCATTCCGCCGTCTGTACGCATCTGCGCTGCATCGTGCACTGGAACAGCGACGAACTGACCTGGGATTGCCCCTGCCACGGCTCGCGCTTCGACAAGATCGACGGCCGCCCCGTCAACGGGCCGGCGCAGCAACCGTTGGGGCCTGCGGAAATCTAGACGCGCGCGTCCCCTTGTCCTCGTTTTTTGTAGCCGGAGGCGCGTTTTTTCGTCAAGAAAACAAGGCGCTGCGCAAACGCGGGCGCCAGCCCGCAGCCGATGAGCCGATGCACCGATCACCGGCGTTCAGTTCCGAGCGGTAGCGGGCCGTACGGTAAGATACGCCGCTCCAGCGCAACGCCCCGATCGCCGTGTCTTTCTACAACCTCTATCGCCATAACTTCCTGCGCGCCGCAGTGTGCGTGCCGGAACTGCGCGTCGCCGATCCGGCCTTCAATGCCGCGCAGACCATCACGCTCATGCAGCAGGCGGAAGCGGAGCATGTGGCGGTCGCGCTCTTTCCCGAACTGGGATTGACGGCGTACAGCTGCGACGATCTGTTCCATCAGGATGCGTTGCTCGATGCGGCCTCGAGCGCACTGGAACAGGTGGTGCAGGCATCGCGCGATTTGCAGGTGACGAGCGTCGTCGGCTTGCCGTTGCGCGTGGACGGCTTGCTCTACAACTGTGCGGCAGTGGTGCAGGGCGGGCGCGTGCTCGGCGTAGTGCCGAAGACGTATCTGCCCAACTATCGCGAGTTCTATGAACTGCGACAGTACACCCCGGGCGATACCTGCACGCGCGAGACCATCGATCTGCACGGTCAGCGTGAGGTGCCCTTCGGTTCGCGCCTGTTGTTCCGCTTCGCTGAGCAGCCGCTTGCGGTGCTGCACGTCGAGATTTGTGAAGATCTCTGGGCGCCCATACCGCCTTCCACTTATGGCGCGCTTGCCGGCGCGACGGTGCTGCTGAATCTTTCCGCTTCCAACGTCACGGTGGGGAAGGACGCTTATCGCCGCCAGTTGGTGCAGAACCAGTCGGCGCGTTGTATTGCGGGCTATCTCTACAGCGCTGCGGGCTACGGCGAATCGACCACGGACATGGCTTGGGACGGTCACGGCCTTGCCTGCGAATACGGCGTGCTGCTGGGCGAAACGAAACGCTTTGCACGGCGTGCGCAGTTGCTGACCGTCGAGTTGGATCTGGATCGCCTCACGCAGGATCGCATGCGGCAGAACACCTTCGGCGTCAGCGTACGTCGACATGCGCAAGCACTCGCCGGTTTCCGCACGGTGAGCATCGACGTCAAGCTGCCGACCGACGATGAGCTGCCGCTCAACCGGCTGTACGAGCGCTTTCCTTATGTGCCGGCCGATCCGGCCACGCGCGATGCGCGCTGCGCCGAGGTGTACGACATCCAGGTGCACGGTCTGACCAAGCGTTTGGAAGCGATGAAAAGCGACAAGGTCGTCATCGGGATATCGGGCGGCCTCGACTCGACGCAAGCGTTGGTCGTGTGCGCTCGCGCGATGGATCTGCTCGGGTTGCCGCGCACCAACATCCTCGCCTACACCATGCCCGGCTTCGCGACGAGCGAGCGCACGCTCGATCAGGCGCGTCGCCTCATGATGGCGGTCGGGGTTACGGCGCAGGAAATCGATATTCGTCCGAGCTGCCTGCAGATGCTGAAGGACATCGGCCATCCCTACGCGGAAGGGCAGCCGGTGTACGACGTCACCTTCGAGAACGTGCAGGCGGGCGAGCGGACGAGCCATCTGTTCCGGCTGGCGAACGTGCACAACGCGCCGGTGATCGGCACGAGCGATCTTTCCGAAATCGCGCTCGGCTGGAGCACCTACGGCGTGGGCGACCACATGGCGCACTACCACGTGAACGCCAGCGTGCCGAAGACGCTGATCCAGTATCTGATCCGCTACGTTGCACGCACGCATTTGCTGGGTGAGGAAGCGAGCAGGGTGCTGCTCGACGTGCTGGAAACCGAGATCAGTCCCGAACTCGTGCCGGGCGAGGAGAAGGACGCGCCGGGTCAGCGCACCGAGAGCTTCGTCGGTCCCTACGAGCTGCAGGACTTTCATCTTTATTACACGTTGCGCTTCGGCTATCGCCCGAGCAAGGTGGCCTTTCTCGCTTGGAACGCGTGGCGCGATCGTGCGCTCGGCGTGTGGCCGGACATTCCCGAAGACAAGCGCAACGAATACGCCATCGGCGACATCAAGCGCTGGCTCGCCGTCTTTCTGCGCCGTTTCTTCCAGCTTTCGCAATTCAAACGCAGTGCGTTGCCTAATGCGCCGAAGGTCGGCTCGGGCGGTTCGCTGTCGCCGCGCAGCGATTGGCGTGCGCCGAGCGACAGCGAGGCGACGGCCTGGCTGGCTGAACTCGACCGCATTCCCGACGCCTGAGCGCCGGTCGTGACGGCCAGTCTCGCGATGGCGCCCGCGCCGCTCAAGGATCACACGCTCGCGCTTGCCGTCGCGGCCTCGCTCCTATTGCACGGTGTGCTGTTGATGTGGGCGCCGCAGTGGGAAGCCGATGCGCCGCAGGAGCCGCCGCCGATCGTCGCCCGACTCGAGCCCGCGCCGACGGTGCAGCCGGGCAGCGCGCCGCCTGCGCCCACGCCGCCGCAAGCGGAGATGCCCCCGCCCGAGCCGCCCAAGCCTCGCGTCGAACCGAAGCCGCAGCCGAAACCGGCACCGCGACCGACCCCGAAACCCGAGCGCGCCGTCACCGCACCGCCGCAGCAGGCTGCCCCTGCGCCGGCCGGACCGTCCATGCCGGCGTCGCCCGCCTTACCATCGACGGCTGCTGGGGCCGAAGAGATCGAAGACGCCTCGTCCGGTACCGGGACGCCGGATGCGGCGACGACGGCCGGCGCCTTGCCGCAATCTGCCGGGCCGGTGACCGAAGGCGATGTGCTCGATGCCTATCGCGCGGCAATCTACGCAGCGGCGGGACGGCATCGCGACTATCCCCGCTATGCGCGTGCGCGCGGATGGGAAGGGCGTGCGGTAGTGCGGCTGGAAGTGGATGCGCGCGGACAGGCCGCGCGCATTGCGATCGCGACGTCTTCGGGCTATCCGGTGCTCGACCAGAGCGCGCTCGACATGGTGCGCAAGGCGCAGCGCGACGTGCCGGTGCCGCAAGCGTTGCGCGGTCGCCCGTTCACGGTCGAAGTGGCGGTGCTGTACGAATTGAAGGAGTAGCGCTCAGGCGGCGATGCGATCATGCACGGGCGGAAAGGCAACGACATGATCCACGCCCAGGCGGATGCCGATCTTCTCGCCCAGCGGATGATTGTGATGACTGGGTACCAGCGCGAGGACCTTGCGCCCGCTTTCCAGGCGCAGGGTGTAGAGAATGTCCGCGCCGCGAAAAGCCTTGTGCACCACCTCGGCCTGCAGCTCGCTCGCATCGTCGTGAACGATGTCGTCCGGGCGCAGCAGGACGTCGACCTGATGGCCGTCGTCGCAGTACGGGCAATCGGGCTTGCACGGATTGGCGACTGCGCCGTGGAGTGTGCCCAGTTCGATCTGGATCTGGTTGTCGCTCACCAGATAGCCGGGCAGAAAGACGCCCTGGCCGACGAAGTCGGCGATGAAGCGGTTGCCCGGGCAGTGATAGAGGTTGTACGCGCTGTCCCACTGCTGGATTTCACCGCCGTACATGATGCCGATTTCGTCGGCGATGGCGAAGGCCTCGTTCTGGTCGTGCGTGACGAGGATGGCCGTGGTGTTGGTGCGCTTGATGATCTCGCGCACTTCCAGGCTGAGCCGCTCGCGCAGTTCCACGTCCAGGTTGGAGAAGGGCTCGTCGAGCAGCAGCAGATCGGGCTGCGGCGCCAGCGCGCGGGCGAGCGCGACGCGCTGCTGCTGGCCGCCGGACAACTGATGCGGAAACTTGTCGCCGTGGCCGGCGAGACCGACCGCCTCGATGTATTCGGCCACACGCGTGGCGCGTTCGGCCTTGGGCACGCCATGCAGGCCGAAGGCGATGTTTTGTGCGACCGTGAGATGCGGAAAGAGCGCGTAGTCCTGGAAGACCATGCCGATGCGGCGCTTTTCCGGCGGCTCCATGTGGCCGGGCCGCGAGACGCAGCGCCCGTTGAGGCGGATTTCGCCACGCGTCACGCTTTCGAAGCCCGCGATGCAGCGAAGCACCGTGGTCTTGCCGCAACCGCTGGGGCCGAGCAGGCAGCCGATTTCGCCCCGTGCCAGCCGCATCGACAGTCCGTGCACCACTTCGTGTGTGCCATAGGACTGGTGCAGGTCCGATAATTCGAGCATCGGTGTGTTCTCGGGCATCGGTATGTCGGCGGGCAAGGCAGTGGCGACGGCGTTCATGGCCTGCATTATAGTGCCGTCAGTAACAAGAATCATTATTGATACAATCGCAAGCGCCTGTTTTTTTGCACCACTCCATGTCCGCGACACCCGCCGAAGTACCCGTTCCCCGTCCCCGCTGGCGCAAACCCGGCGGCCTCGGCTGGGTGGCGCTGATCACCACGGCCGTCATCGTCGCGCCGATCCTGGTGGTCGTGGGCTATGTCTTCCAGCCCGGCCAGTCCTCGCTGGAGCACCTGTTCGGCACCGTGCTGCCGGAATACGTCTGGAGCACCCTGCTGCTCATGCTGGGCGTGGCGGCGGGCGTGATTTCCATCGGCGTCACTTCCGCTTGGCTGGTGACCGTCTATCGCTTTCCCGGCCAGCGTGTGCTGGAGTGGGCGCTGGTGCTGCCGCTCGCTATGCCCGCTTACGTCATGGCGTACGCCTATACCGACTGGCTGCAATACGCCGGGCCGGTGCAGACCACGCTGCGCGAACTGACCGGCTGGGGCGCGCGCGATTACTGGTTCCCCGAAATCCGCTCGCTTTGGGGGGCGGCGGCGATGTTCTCCTTCGCGCTCTATCCTTACGTCTATCTGCTCGCGCGCACCGCATTCCTGGAGCAGTCGCGCAGTGCCATCGAAACCGCGCGTCTGGCGGGCTATGGTGCGTGGGGCAGTTTCTGGCGCGCGGGGCTGCCGCTGGCGCGCCCGGCCATCGCCGCCGGTTCGGCGCTCGCGCTGATGGAAACGCTGGCCGACTTCGGCACCGTGTCCTATTTCGCCGTGCAGACCTTCACCACCGGCATCTTCCGCGCGTGGCTGTCCTTCGGCGACATCGTCGGCGCGGCGCAACTGGCCACCTGCATGCTTGCCTTCGTGTTCCTGCTGCTGTGGATGGAGCGGCATCACCGCGGCGCGGCGCGCTATCAGAGCAATGCGCCGCGTCGGCCGTTGCCGCCGCGCCAACTGCGCGGCCGCCAGGCGGTCGTCGCATCGCTGGCCTGCTGTGCGCCGGTGGTATTCGGCTTCTTCCTGCCGGCGGGCGTGCTGATCAACCTGACGATTCGCGAGCGCGAATCCATCTGGGTCGAGCGCGTGCTGACGCTGGTGACCAACAGCTTCACGCTTGCCGGCGTGACGGCGCTTGCCGCGGTGCTGCTTGCGGTGTTGATTGCCTATGCCACGCGGCTGTCCAAGCATCCGGCCGTCAATGCCGCCAATCGGCTCGCGAGTCTGGGCTACGCCATACCGGGGGCGGTCATCGCCATCGGCATCCTGATTCCGCTCGCGCGCTTCGACAACATCCTGGCCGATCTCGTCGAAAACGCCTTCGGCGTCGATATCGGTCTGCTGTTCACCGGCACCATTCTGGCGTTGGTGTACGCCTATCTGGTGCGCTATCTCGCCGTCGCGCTGCAGACGGTCGATGCGGGACTGGCAAAGATCACACCGTCCATGGACGACGCCGCGCGCAGTCTCGGTCTCGGCCCGGCGCGCACGCTGCGTCGCGTGCACGCGCCGATGCTGTGGGGCAGCATGCTCACGGCGGGTCTGCTGGTGTTCGTCGATGTGATGAAGGAACTGCCCGCAACTTTCGCGTTGCGGCCGTTCAACTTCGACACCCTCGCCATCGAAGCCTTCAACCTCACCAAGGACGAGCGGCTTGCCGAGGCGGCGCTGCCTTCCCTGCTCATCGTGGCGGTCGGTCTGTTGCCGCTCATCATTATTTCGCGGCGCATGACGCGCGATCGCGCACGGCGCTGAGCGGTTGTCGCTCGGTTTGACAAAGACGCGCCTCGCGTCGCGTTCGGGGGCGGTTTTCCTCTTTTGGGCCAGTCTTTTAGGGTAGGCGGCACAGGGCTTGCGATAAAACGCCGCCGACAGCCGTTCACCGGCATTCCCGCTCCCGACAGGCCCGCCTATGACCACCGTACTGATCCTCTACGCCAGCAGTCTGGGCAACACCAAGCGTATGGCCGATGCGATTGCCGAAGGCGCGAGCGGCGTGGCGCAGACCACCGTCCGTTTGCAGACCGTCGATGCCACGTCGATCGACGATGTGTGGGCCTGCGATGCGTTGGTGCTCGGCTCGCCGGTGCGTCAGGGTGCGGCCGATGCGCGCGTGCGCAATTTCATCGAAAGCGATTGCGAACGTCTGATGCTGAGCGGCAGGCTGGCGACCAAGGTGGGTGCGGTGTTCACGGTCGGCGCCAATCCTCACGGGCGTCACGGCGACGGCGCGGAGATGGCGCAACTGGGCATGTTGCGCACGCTCGCCGCGGGCGGCATGACCATCGTCAGCGGTCCCTGCGAATGGCGCAACGCCACACTGCGCGGCCCGTATTGGGGGCCGCACGCGCGGCTGCGCGTGCGGGAAGACGGCCACGAAGTATTGCAGAAAGGCTCCATCGAAGCCGGACATCTGCACGGCTATCGCATTGCGCAGGCCACGCTCTCGTTCAAGCATCAACCCATGGCGCGGCCGCGTCGCGTCGGCGGCTGGCTGCGCATGAGCGGGCTGTTCAACGGCGTGCGCGAGCACATGCGGTCGTGAAATCGGTCGAGGGTCGAGAGCGGAGAGCGGAGCGCCGAGAGTCGAGAGTAAAAGCAGAAATTCGACTTTCCGTTCATGGTGAGCCGGCCGCGTAGCGGCCGAGGCGAACCATTCGCTCTCGGCTCTCGACTGCCTTTCCGAGACATAATCGCCGCCGCCCAGGCCGCTGCGGTAGTGGGGTGCGGGTCCGTGGCTTATAATCCGCGCCAACATGCGCTGCCGTACTCTAGTGTTCCTTCCGATGCCTTTTGCCTCGCACGCTGCGATGTCGGCCTGCTGTTCCCGCTGACACGATGCGTATCCTGCTTAGCAACGACGACGGTTACTTCTCGCCCGGTCTGGCCGCACTGGCCGATGCGCTGAGCGATCTGGGCGATCTCACGGTGGTTGCGCCCGAACGCGACCGCAGCGGCGCCTCCAACTCCCTGACGCTGGACCGGCCGCTGATCGTGCGCCGCTCGGCCAACGGCTTCCTGTTCGTCAACGGCACGCCGACCGATTGCGTGCACCTGGCGGTCACTGGCCTGCTGGAGGAATTGCCTGACATGATCGTGTCGGGCATCAACGTCGGCGCGAACATGGGCGACGACACGCTTTATTCGGGCACGGTGGCCGCCGCCACCGAAGGCTATCTGCTCGGCTTGCCGTCCATTGCGGTATCGCTGGTGGGCAAGGCCGGCAGTCATTACGACACCGCGGCGCGCGTCGCGCGTGAACTCGCGCTGCGTTTCGTCGAACGCCCCATCCAGCGCGCCGTGCTGCTGAACGTCAACGTGCCCGATCTGCCGTACGAGGCGCTGCGCGGCACCGAAGTCACCCGCCTGGGCAAGCGTCATCGCGCCGAAGGCGTGATCAAGACCACCAATCCGCGCGGCGAGACCATGTACTGGATCGGTGCGGCCGGCGCCGCCGCCGACGCGGGGCCCGGCACCGATTTCTACGCCGTGGATCAGCATCGCGTGTCGATCACGCCGCTGCAGATCGATCTCACGCATGGCGATCAGATCGACGCCGTGCAGGAGTGGCTGCGATGAGCCCGCTGGCCCCCGTGCGCGGTATCGGCATGACCTCGCAGCGTACGCGCGACCGCATGGTCGAGCGTCTGCGCACGCAGGGCATTCGCGATGAAATGGTGCTCGCCGCCATGGCCGCCGTGCCGCGTCACCTGTTCGTGGAAGAGGCGCTCGCCAGCCGCGCGTACGAGGACTCGGCGCTGCCCATCGGCTTCGAACAGACGATTTCGCAACCCTATGTCGTGGCGCGCATGCTCGAAGCGGCGCGCGCCGACCGCCTGCTCGACCGCGTGCTGGAGGTCGGCACGGGGTGCGGCTATCAGGCCGCGGTCATGGCGAAGATCGCCAAGCAGGTCTATTCCGTCGAACGCATCGCGCCGCTCCTGGAAAAGGCGCGCGCCAATCTGCGTCCGTTGCGCGTAGGCAATCTGCGGCTGTCGCACGGCGACGGCTATCAGGGCTTGCCCGATGCCGCACCCTTTGATGCAATTGTGGTGGCTGCCGCGGCCACGCATATGCCGCGCGCACTGCTCGAACAACTCGCCATCGGGGGGCGGCTGGTGATTCCCATCGGGACGAAGGAACAACGGCTGATGATCGTCGAGCGCACCGAAAGCGGCTTCAAGGAGAGCCGCCTCGACGCGGTGCGCTTCGTGCCCATGCGACTGGGGAAGGGCTGAACATGAATCGCGCACTGCTGGGGCTGACCTCGTTGGCGATGCTGGTCGCGATCGGGCTGGCCGGTTGCGCCTCCACCGTGCCTGCCCCGGTGATCGAGCGCGGCACCAACCATCTCGATCCGCGCGCCGAGACCTATACGGTGAAGCGCTACGACACGCTTTACAGCATCGCGCTGGAACACGGCATGGATTGGCAGGAACTGGCCGCGATGAACGGCATCACCAATCCCAGCACGCTCGCCGCCGGGCAGGTGCTGCGCGTGAAGCGCCAGGGTGCGATGGTGAGCGCCGCGCCGGCGGAGGGCGTGCAGGTGAATCCAGTCGCGGTGAGCTCGGGCATCGAAGTCCGTCCGATCGAGGGCAGCGCCGTCGGTCCCGCTTCGTCGCCCGCTGTCGGGCAGCCGGCCGCGCCGGCCACTCCCGGTGCAGTCGCCGGCGTGAAGACCGGACCCAAGGCGTACAAGCTGCCTTATTCCGAACAGAACCTGGCGGCCGTCCAGCGCAGCGACGCCACCGCACCGGCCGCACCCGCGGCGGCCACGCCGCCCGCTGCGACGACTGCTGAAGCACCGTCGACCCCGGCCGCCGAACCGGCACCTGCGGCAGCGCCCGCCACGCCGGGGACTGCCGCCGTTGCCACCGTGGCCGGGATCAACTGGAGCTGGCCGACGGACGGAACGTTGCTGACCAAGTACGCCGAAGGCAGCAGCAAGGGCGTGCAGATCGGCGGCAAGCTGGGCGACCCCGTGCTCGCCTCGGCCAACGGCCGCGTCACCTACGTCGGCGACGGCGTACGCGGCTACGGCAACCTCGTCATAGTCAAACACAACGACGAGTACCTCTCGGTCTATGCGCACAACCGCCGCATCCTGGTGCAAAGCGGCCAGACGGTGAGCAAAGGCCAGAAGATTGCGGAAATGGGGAACGGCGAGGGCAACAAGCCGCTCTTACATTTCGAGATCCGCCGGTTCGGTAAGCCGGTCGATCCTCTGCAATTCCTGCCGAATCGGGCCGGCTAGGGTCGCAACGCTGCGAAAGCCGGCACGGCTTATGCCCGTCGGTGGGACCTGGGACGATGCCGAGGCCCTATGCAGCGCACCATCTTTCACGAGGACGGGTACGAGGGCGAGGACGTACGGGCGCCCGACGAGACTCGCGCTGAGGATGATCCGCAGGAGGCCGCCGAACTGCCGCCGGAGTTCGACGAGCGTGTATCGGCACGCGCCTCACCGGAGTTCCTGTCCGACGTCACCCAGATCTATCTGCACGAGATCGGACTGAAGCGTCTGTTCGACGCGAAGGAAGAGCTGCATTACGCGCGGCGCAACGCCCAGGGCGACTTCAGCGCGCGGCAGCGCATGATCGAACACAATCTGCGGCTGGTGGTGAACATCGCCAAGGGTTATCTCAATCGCGGTCTGCCGCTGCTCGATCTGATCGAAGAGGGCAATCTGGGGCTCATGCACGCCCTGGAGAAGTTCGATCCCGAACGCGGATTTCGCTTCTCCACCTACGCCACCTGGTGGATCCGGCAGAACATCGAGCGCGCCATCATGAACCAGTCGCGCACCATCCGTCTGCCGGTGCATGTGATCAAGGAAATCAACAGTGCGCTGCGCGCGCGGCGCCATCTGGAGGCCGCCGGCCACCGCGATCCGCGCATCGAGGACATCGCCCATCTCATCGGCAAGCCGCCCGAGGAAGTGCGCCGGGTGCTGAGCCACAACGAACACACCGCTTCGCTCGATGCGCCGCTGGAGGTCGATCCGGGACTGTCCATCGGCGAATCCATCGCCGACGACGACAGCGAACCGCCCGAGGCGGGCTTGCAGGCGCATGAGATCGAAGTGCTGGTGCGCGAATGGCTGGGTCAGCTCAACGACAAGCAGCGCAATGTCATCGAGCGTCGTTTCGGACTGAGCGGCCATGAAGTGCTGACTCTGGAACATCTGGCCTCGCAGCTCGGCGTTACGCGCGAGCGCGTGCGCCAGATACAGCTCGAAGCGCTCGCGCACCTGCGTCGCATCCTCAGCCGGCGCGGGCTGTCGCGTGACGCTTTGCTTTAAGCGCTTAAAGCAAAAGCTTGAAGCACAGAAATCACAGAGAAGCACGGAGGACACGGAGAAAGCATTGAAGCCAGAGGGTTTCTCTGTGCCCTCTGTGTCCTCTGTGGTTCAAGATTTTCAGGGCGCTCGAATTGGCGAGACGCATGCCAGGGCCCGAAGCAGCGCGCATTGCGATGGTTTGACTCCGCGCCCTCCGTGCGCTCCGTGTTTCAAACTTTTCAGTGCTGCCTCACATCGCGCGCTTGAGTGCCTGCGCCAGTTCCCACACCGCCGTCGCGTAGAAGCTCGAGCGGTTGTAGCGGGTGATGACGTAGTAGTTCTGCAGGCCGACCAGATATTCGGGGGGCGCGTCGGTGGAATCGAGTTCGATCAACACCGCGGGTGCGCTGGCGGGCAGATCGGGATCGAAGCGGGCGCCGGCCAGGCGCAGGGTCGCGACCGGATGGTCGGGCTTCACGCCGCCGTCGATGAGCGCCTTCGCCTTGTCGTCTTCGAGCGTGGCGCGCGCGGCGATCGGCTCGCCGGGAACCCAGCCGTGCAACTTGAGAAAACTCGCCACGCTGCCGATGGCGTCGGCGGCGCTGTCGCGCAGATCGCGCCGGCCGTCGCCGTCGAAATCCACCGCGTAGCGGCGGATGCTGCCGGGCATGAATTGCGGAATGCCGATGGCGCCGGCGAAGGAGCCGGTGAGTTCCAGCGGCGGCCACTGCGATTCGCGCGCGAGCAGCAGCACTTCTTCCAGTTCGCTGCGGAAATAGTCCGCGCGTCGCGGATAGTCGAAAGCGAGCGTGGCGAGCGCTTCCACCACACGGAAGGAGCCCATGGCGCGGCCGTAATGCGTTTCCACCCCGAGGATGGCAACGATGATTTCGGCCGGCACGCCGAACTGCTGTTCGGCACGTTCCAGCGCCGCCCGATGAGCATGCCAGAAGGCCACGCCTTGCTCGATACGCCTGGAGCTGACGAAATTCGCGCGATAGCTTTGCCAGGAGCGCTTGCCGACCGGCTTGGGCGTGATGGCGCGCAGCACCGATTCCTGCTGAGTGGTCTGGGCGAAGATGTCGCGCAGCGCGTCCGCGTCGAAGCCGTGCCGTTTGCTCATCTCGGCAATGAAGGCCTGCACTTCGGTTCGCTCCAGATAACTGCCCGGCGCGCCGATGGCAGGCGCGGCGGCAGCGGTTGCGCAGTAAAGGAAGACGGCGAGTAGAAGGGGTGCGGGTTTCATGGCCGGAAGCTTTGCACCATACGTGCCAGTTGCGCCTGCTGGTGCGAGTTGGCTTGCGGACCATAACGCACTTCCGCATACAGCCGCGCGATGGACACGATGGATTGCGCATGTTCGGGTCGTGCGTGGGCTGCGCGCGCGGCGAAATCGATGGGCCCCTCGTTCGCGCGGCGCACGATGCCGCGCCGGCGCAGCTTGCGGCAGAAGCGCAGCCACGCCAGTTGCGCCGGGTCGGCATGCGTGACGCGCCGCAACAGCCACAGCGACAACAGCAACACCGCCAGGCCCAGCGTCCAGAAAAGCGCCATGGCGACGTTCTGCCAGTCGGGTGTGGGCATGCCGAAGCGCGTCAGCAGCGTGCGCTGGCGCTGCACGTCATAGCCGAGCACCCACTGATTCCAGTAGTTGGTCCAGGCTTCGAAATTGAAGCGCAGCGTGCGCAGCAGCGGCGAGTCGAGGCGGATCAGCGCCTGCGGCACTTCACTCGGCGATACCGCGGCCGCGAGGCCCGCGCTGGCGCGCACCGGCACGGCAGCGGCGGTGGGATCGACGCGCACCCAGCCTGCGCCGTCCAGCCACACTTCG
>Ga0079224_100000805_pt1 | contig 33403 bp, 27 predicted proteins | sample Stecom2015_FD_80414 | JGI IMG/M metagenome (GOLD analysis project Ga0079224, IMG submission 80414) | Agricultural soil microbial communities from Utah to study Nitrogen management - Steer compost 2015 | ecosystem: Environmental > Terrestrial > Soil > Agricultural land | place: USA: Utah... | reverse complement strand
TCATTGTTTTTGAAGCAAATACAAGCACTTGTATGATAACGGCGATGACAATGAGAATTGCTAACTCCAAATAGGAGAGTATGTTCGAGAAGGAGGTCATGTTGAGGACCTCATCTAATTGGTTTTTGCCTTCTTCTACCTGTATTAAGGATAGAATCTGTAAGGTGTCGCCTGCTTCACGTGCAGCCAATAATGTTGCGTCATGGTTGCCCGTTTTGTTGTTTTTGGATATATCTTGACACAACTGTTTGAAAGCCTCAAAATTGTTTTTTTCTATTTCCGTAAGAAATGTTTTTTCGTATAAGTCATTGAGGGTGGCAATCTGGACTAAGTAGTCATGTACACGTGTAGTAATCTCATTATCTTCCCTTTCCAATACCGTGATAACACCTTCTATTTTTTTTGACAGTTGGAGAATATATTGTGCCACTACCAATCGATCTTCGTATATGGAGGTGACCGTTGTACTTATCTGTGTAGCAATTCGTTGTTCACGCATATTGGTCAGCATCACCAAGCTAATCACGGTGAACAAAAGTATCGCCGCTGTCATTTTTTGTTTTATCGCAAATGCCCACATAAATCCTTAAATTAACTGTTAAACGCGATGCGTTAAGTTTATAATCCAGACAATTTAATGAATTATTTCGAGAATGTGTTGTTCTTTGTTTCTCAATATTCCTTATATTAGCCAATAACAATAACCGAGGCTTCCGGAAAAAGGAACTTCATAAACCTTCATAACTGACACATATAAACTAAATGGTATTTGCAATAGTTTTACTAAGCCTACTTTTGTTGATAGTTTTTATCACCTATTTTAAAATCAATGCCTTCCTTTCCTTTCTTATTGTTTCCATATTAGCAGGGGTTGCTTTGGGAATTCCTTTGACTGCTATCCCTACTACGGTAGAGAAAGGCATTGCCGGAATTATGGGAAGCTTGACTTTAATCATCGTATTGGGGGCGATGCTTGGTAAACTCATTGCTGAAACAGGTGCTGCCGAGAAGATTGCAGGCGTAATGGTTCGTCTGTTTGGTATCAAGAATTTGCAATGGGGGATGGCGTTTACCGGTTTTGTGGTGGGGATTCCTTTATTTTATGGGGTTGGGTTTGTTTTGCTCGTACCTTTGATATTTTCTATCGTATATAAATATAAACTCTCTGCGGTCTATATTGGTTTGCCTATGTTAGCTGCATTATCCGTGACACATGGTTTTATTCCTCCTCATCCTTCGCCTGTTGCTTTAGCGATTTTGTTTGAGGCTGATATGGGGTTGACATTGATATATGGTCTTGTCATTGCGGTTCCGGCAATTATTGTTGGAGGACCATTGTTTGGAAAAACATTAGGTCATATTAAAACGAGTCAATCTGAAGTGTTTCAGCCAACAGAAAGTACAGTACAGGATAGCCTACATCATGCGCCAACAACATGGAATAGTTTTATTACCGCTTTATTACCGGTGGCTTTATTGATATTATTTACAGTTTTGCCTTATATTGTTCCACCATCTAATACTTTTGCACATGAGTTGATCAGCTTTTTGGGCTCTCCTGCTATTGTGATGCTCTTGGCCATAGCCTATGCGACCTATTCATTGGGCCTACGACAGAGGCGATCCATGAAATCAATTATGTCCATTTATGGGGAAGCCGTAAAAGATATTGCCATGATCTTGTTGATCATTGCCGGTTCTGGTGTGTTTAAACAGGTTATGGAGGAAAGTGGCGTAAGCTTGCAATTGGCAGAAAGCTTGCAGACATTGCCGGTTCATCCATTTATTTTAGCTTGGTTGATTACCGCGGTAATACGTGGGTGTGTAGGTTCTGCAACGGTTGCCGCCTTGACGGCGGCAGGCGTGTTATTGCCTTTGCTGAAATCGTCCGGAGTTGATCCTAACCTCATGGTATTGGCTATTGGGGCAGGAAGTCTGATGTTTTCTCATGTCAACGATGCCGGGTTTTGGATGTTCAAGGAATACCTCGGGCTTACCGTGAAGGACACCTTACGCTCTTGGTCGGTAATGGAAGCTTTAGTTGCGATTGTTGGTTTGATTGGTGTACTTGGGTTATCCTTTGTGATTTAATGCGATAAAGTGATGGCTGTAAAGGGAGTGATGACAAATAGTAAATTTATAAAACAAAAAAAAATAGATAGATGATGTATAATGCAGATGAAAAATTTGAAGAATTAGGATTGAGTTTACCACCGGCACCTGCGCCAAAAGGCGTATACAAGCCTTATGTGATTGACGGGAAATACCTTTATCTATCAGGACACGGGCCTGTGCAAGATGATGCAGAACTTATTATTGGACGTATTGGTAAAGATATGGATGCTGAAGCAGGTAAACTTGCAGCAAGGCAAGTGGGGTTAACCATGTTATCTACTATCAAAACGAATCTTGGTTCGTTGAATAAGATTAAACGTGTTATCAAGGTGTTGGGAATGGTGAATTGTACAGGAGATTTTGAACGACACCCTTATATTATCAATGGTTGTAGCGAACTTTTTGCAGCTGTGTGGGGGGAAGAAAACGGTATAGGTACACGTAGTGCAGCTGGGTTTGGTTCTCTGCCAGATAATATTCCTGTTGAGATCGAAGCGCTTTTTGAATTGCACGAAGATTAGCGATGGAAAACTGGTACGAGGTAGAGAACGTAGATCAGATAGATTCACCGGCACTATTGGTCTATCCCGAGCGCATAAAATACAATATTCGCTTATTGAAAGCCTTGGTCGGAAATAATACGTATAGGTTGCGTCCCCATGTTAAGACCAACAAAATGATAGAGGTCTGTCAGTTAATGATCGCTGAAGGGATTACGCAATTCAAATGTTCGACCATTGCCGAAGCCGAAATGTTGGCAATGGCGAACGCAAAAGAAGTGCTCTTGGCTTATCAGCCAGTTGGACCAAAGCTGCAACGTTGGGTGCAGCTTTTGAAAGCGTATCCGTTGATACAATTCTCTTGTTTGGTAGACCATGTGGACAGTATTAAGTCATTGGGGGATATAGGCCAAGACGAAAATCTGAATCTATCGGTTTATGTAGATCTCAATGTGGGAATGGGGAGGACAGGTGCTGATTCTCACGAATTACCAAAGTTGCTGGAACAATTACAGATACAAAAATACTTGACCTTGCAAGGGATACATGGTTATGATGGGCATATTCATGCGTCGGATTTGACTGTGCGCCGAGAGCAAAGTGATGCCAGTTATGCTTTGTTAAAAAAAGGATTTGACTTTTTACAGGCAAATGTTGCTTTGCCCTTGCAGATGGTAATTGGTGGAAGCCCATCATTCACTGCACATGCTACGCGTTCGGATGTGATTTGTAGTCCAGGGACATTTGTATTTTGGGATTGGGGTTATAGTGATCTGTTACCAGAGCAAGAGTTTGTTTATGCGGCGGTATTATTGACGAGGGTTATATCCGTTATCGATGAGCAGCATATTTGCATAGATCTGGGTTATAAAGCTGTGGCTTCTGAAAGTCCTTTGCCTCGTGTTACTTTCCTGAATGTAGAAGAGGCAAAATCGTTGTTCCAAAGTGAAGAACATTTGGTTTTAGAAGTGCCTGACAGCAGTCAATATCCTATTGGTACCGTATTGTATGCCGTACCCCGGCATATATGCCCAACGGTGGCTCTTTATGACCGTGTCTCTGTAATTGAAGAGCAAGTATCTGTAGATACATGGAATGTTATTGCCCGGAATAGAATGTTAAACTTTTAAACTGATGAACGAGAAAATACCTTTTTTGATAGATGCGCATCTGGACTTGAGTATGAATGCCATGGAATGGAATCGGGATTTACGGATACCAATAGACGAACTGAACCGTCGGGAAGAGGGCATGACGGATAAACCTGATAGAGGAAAGGCGACGATTACTTTTGAAGAGTTACGGAAAGGGAATATTGGTCTGGTCGTAGTAACGCAGATAGCTCGATATGTGGAACCTGGAAGCCCACTGCCGGGTTGGTATTCGCCAGAACAAGCTTGGGCACAAACCCAAGGACAGTTGGCCTGGTACAAAGCTATGGAGGCAGACGGACACATGCGTATGATTTGTAGCCGTGAACAATTGGATGCACATATAGAGGAGTGGGAACATAGAAGTGATAACCAAGATAATCCCATTGGGTATATCTTAAGCTTGGAAGGAGCTGACTCGATTGTTGATATAAGTTATGTGGAGAAAGCTTATCAATATGGTTTGCGTGCGATAGGTCCCGCTCATTATGGACCGGGACGATATGCTAATGGTACAGATGCCAGAGGAAAACTCAACGATCAAGGTGTTGCTTTGCTAAGGGAAATGGATCGCTTGGGCATGATTATGGATGCTACGCATCTGAATGATGATGCATTTTGGGACGCATTGGGACGTTATCAGGGGGCGGTATGGGCAAGTCATAATAATTGTCGAACTTTTGTTGACCATAACCGTCAGTTCAGTGATGACATGATTCGGGCATTGATCGAGCGGGATGCTGTTATTGGTGTGGCGTTGGATGCTTGGATGATGGTGCCAAATTGGATACGTGGTCAATCCACACCAATTTCTACCAACTGTAATATGGAGATCATGGCAAACAATATCGATCATATTTGCCAATTGGCAGGAAATACAGATCATGTTGCAGTGGGTAGTGATCTGGACGGGGCATTTGGTAGAGAGCAATGTCCCTACGACTTGGAAACCATTGCTGATATTCAAAAGGTATTTCCCATACTAAGAAATCGAGGATATACAGCAGAAGATATAGATAAGATTGCCCACGGCAATTGGTTGCGCTTTATGCGAAGAGCTCTGTAAGAAAAAAATTATGCAAGGACAATCTTCCGCTGTATTGTACCGACAGGAAGGATAATTGTGAAGGTTGTTCCTCTCTCCTTATTTTTTTTCACGGCTATGGAACCTTGGTTTTGTTGTACCAATTCGTTAGTCAGCAGTAAGCCTATTCCTGAACCGCGCTCTCCCTGTGTTCCGAAAGTTGGGGACTGTAATGTTTGAAATAATAAGTTGGACTGTTCCTCTGTAATGCCCATTCCGTTATCAATGATTTGAAGGGTAATGTTCTTCTTGTCAGAAGTTGCTATTATAGCAATTACATCATCAGAATAACTGAACTTTATGGCGTTATTGATGACATTGCGTAGTATCATCGCTAATTGGTTACGATCTGCAAATACAAAAAGCTCAGGATCTATATGAATATCGAGTGTTATATTTTTATGTGTAATGATCCCCTCCAGAAAAAGAGAGGTCTCTTTTACAGCGCCCAATAGTGATATATGATCTGGATGCGCTTGGATATCCTGTAGGTTGCTACTGCTCCATTGTAGAAGGTTTTCGATGGTGATATTCAGGTGAGAAACTCGCTTGTTGATCTGATGGACAAATTCCTTCGTTGTTTCTTCGGACAATAGGTTTTGTCGAAAAAGCATGAGTGTATTCTGTAGGGAAGCTAAGGGACTTTTTATATCATGAGAAATGATAGAAAAAAGTTTTTGCATATTGCGGTTCATTCCCTTCAGTTGCTCGTTTTGCTCTCTAATCTTGTTTTGATAACCGTATTGGATATGTTTAAAAAAACTGATAATAAACCCTATGAACAAAATAGCCGTTACCATGTTGAACATTTTTCGGCCTTCTGGCAGAGGTGTGGGCATGAGGTTGGGGAAGGGGTAAAATTCAACGAGAATAATAATAATAACAGTTAAAATGCCTGTCGTAATAGGTATCCAGCGTTTATCGTACACTAAAATGGATACAATGAAAGCACTTAAAAGAAAATAGATCGCTCCGTTGTGAAAAAAGTAACTGCCAGAGGCGAAGAGGATAAAGTTGAACCCCAACAATATGAAGCGAGCTTTACCGTATTGCCGGTTGTAATGAAGTGGGTAAACTAAGAAAGATACCAGAAAGTTACCTGCATTAATAGCGGAAAGGATATACCGGCCGTCCGAAAAGTTATAGATGGTAAAAAAAAGCGTGAGAGGAACACAACATAAAGCGATGAAGTTAAGCATTTGTGTACGTCGATTCTCTAGATAAGAGATATCCTTATAGACTCCTATATTAATCAATCGCTTGTATAAAAGTAAAATCCCTTTCATTCCCCAGGTAGCTTGGCATGATAATTTAGGTAAAGATAGAAATAAATTAGTTTGGTTGTATATAGGGAAAGGTGCTGTAAAGAACTTACTGTTAATCGTTAACAGTAAGTTCTCCTCGAATATCTTTCTCTATCCAGTAAGCAACTTCTTTTTGGTCGGCCAATTGTCCTTGAAGATACATGAGCTTCGTGACAGCAGCTTCAAAAGTCATATCATAACCATTGAGGACACCCAATGATTTCAAGCCTTGAGAGGTCTCGTATCGGCCTAATTCTACCGAACCTACTTTGCATTGCGAAATATCAACAATATTCTTTCCTTTTGCTACCGCATCCGTCAGCATACTGAGAAACCATTCATCGGTCATGGTATTTCCCGAACCGAAAGTTTCCATCACGATACTGCGCACATCCGCATCCAGAATGGATTGGACAAAAGACGGGCTGATACCGGGAAACAGTTTCAACACGCCTACACGGTTGTCTAACTCCGTATGCATGATAAATTCCCGGTCTGTGTTGTCCAGCAGAGCCTCGCGATTATAGTTGATATGGATGCCTGCTTCTGCCAATACCGGATAATTTGGGGAACGGAAAGCCTCAAATTTAGCCGAGTTATATTTGAAGGAACGGTTGCCACGGAAAAGTTTGTTGTCAAAAAGTATACATACTTCCTGGATAATGGATTTTCCATTTTCTTTCGCAGACGCAATTTCTAATGCTGTCATGAGGTTTTCACGCGCATCGGTACGGATCTCGCCGATTGGTAGCTGCGAACCGGAAAGAATCACAGGCTTTTGTAAGCCTTCCAGCATAAAGCTTAATGCGGAAGCCGAAAAAGACATGGTATCCGAGCCATGTAATATCACAAAGCCATCATAATGGTCGTAATTCTCCTTAATCAATTGTGCCATTTCGACCCAAATGGAGGGTTTCATGTTGGAAGAATCGATGATTGGCGTAAAAGAATGTACGGTCAGCTTGTAATTTAAACGAGCTAGGTCTGGCAGATTGCTGGCAATAAGTTCAAAGTCGAAAGGAACAAAACTCCCTGTTGCGTGATCCTGAACCATTCCGATGGTTCCGCCTGTATATATGATAAATATATTTTGCATGATTGGTATTAAATGTTGAAGATACGTTTAGAATTCTCTGTAGTAATCTTTGCCAATTCCTCAACGCTGATTTGATGTAGGTCGGCTACTTTTTCTGCAACATGATATAAATAGCTGCTCTCATTCTCCTTCCCCCTATATGGCGTGGGAGCAAGATATGGGGCATCCGTCTCCAAAACAAGATGGTGGAGATCTATTTCACGTACAACGGCATCCAACCCTGCTTTTTTATAGGTTACCACACCGCCAATACCTAAAGCAAAGCCTAAGTCAATACCTCGCTGTGCTTGTTCTAAAGTACCGGTAAAGCAATGTAAGATACCGAATAGCTTTTCGTCCTTTAATTCTTCCAATAGCGGAAACAATTCATCAAAGGCTTCCCGACAATGGATGTCAATAGGCAGGTTAAGTTCCTTTGCCCAGGCGACTTGTGTACGGAAGGCATCTTTCTGTATTTCCAAGGTAGATTTGTCCCAATAGAGATCCAGACCAATCTCACCAACTGCATACACTTTATTATCGGCTAATGCTTTACCAATAATATCTAACTCTTCCTTATAGTTTTCCTTGACGGAACAGGGATGCAATCCCAACATGGGAAAACAATTCTGGGGATAAGCGTTCACTGTATCCAAAACGGGTTGGATGGATTCGCTGTCCACATTGGGTAGGAAAAGGCGGTATATGTTTCTTTCAAAACAACGTTGCAACTGTTCATCCAATTTGGATGAGTTCGCATGGTAATAAATATGCGTATGTGTGTCGGTCAGGATGAATTCTTCTTCGGGCATTATCAGTGTTTAAAGGCTCTAAAATTAGAATATTCTTATTATAAAGCCTAATCCGATGTGCAGAAAAAAGAAAATGTTAAATCAAAGGGGAAATTGTTGGTATTTTGGCAATAAAAAAACGGAGCTGTTAATTTCTAACGGCCCCGTTTTGTATCAGATGTTTAGTTTTCGTTACTGCTGTGGAGCTGCAGTATCAGCAGCAGGACCAGGAATAATGTCTACCAATTCAACTTCGAAGACCAACGGTGCGTATGGAGGAATATCACGGCCACCGCCACGCTCACCATAACCTAAGTTAGAAGGAACCAATAACGTTGCTTTACCACCTTTGTTGATTAACTGCATACCTTCAGTCCATCCTTGGATTACAGGGTCGTGTCCAATACGGAAACGAAGAGGCTCGTATTGGCGCATTGGGTTGAAAAGGCTTTCTTTTTTCGCCAATTCTACATTGTTCGTGTCGAAAATTTTACCGGAAACCAAAGAACCAACATAGTTCACAACAACCGTATCACCAACGACAGGTTTGTTGCCTTTACCTTCTTCTTTAACTACATATTGAAGGCCAGAAGCTGTTTTCTTTGGTTCTAATTTTTTGTCAGCTACATATTTTGCCAATTTGCTTTCTTCTGCATTTTTAAGGCTGTTCACTTGTTCTTCCATGTAGGTGTTGATTTGTGCGAACAATGCTGAATCAGTCAATTGACCTTTTTTGATGTGTTTTTGAACTTTTACTTTAAAAGTGAAGTATTTATCCGCGATTTCAGGTTTTGGTTGACCTGTTTTAGCAGCCATAGTATCCAAATTGATACGGAAGACAGCGCTATCGCCTTCACCCAACATTCTCAACACAGTATTGTGGTCACCAGGGTATGTGCCTGGGATAGAATCGCCAACAACGTTGATAGGCTGTGGAATACCGAAATCGTAAGTGCTGCTTAGCAACGAGTCTTTTCTATCGGTGTATACTTCGATATGTGCAACCAGATAGTCTCCGGCTTCAGCTTTTTCTGCTCCTGCATCCTTGGCGATGTTATATTCAAGACCACCTGGACCTTTTTTGAAATTTTGACAAGCTGCGGTAGCTAATAACGTAACAGCAGCTGAAAGGAATAAAATTGATTTCTTCATTTTTTTGATATAATCACTATTGTTATTTTGTTAATATTTCTTCGTATTCGGGAAGCACAGACTTGAATCTGTTTACCACTTGGCTAAGCTCTTCGTCAGAACTTCCACCAGACGCATTCAAGTGACCGCCTCCGTTAAAGTATTTTTTGCAAATCTCATTGCATGGGATTTCCCCAATCGACCGCAAAGATAGTTTAATTAATTCAGTTCTATCAATAAATAAAGCAGCTAAACGAATGCCTTTTATAGAGAGCGCGTAATTCACTAATCCCTCTGTATCGCCTGTGCTGACCTGAAATTGTGCCAAATCATCTTTTGTGATGGCAAAGAGTGCGGTGTTGTACTCGGGAATGACTTCCAGACAGTTCAACAGACAGTATCCTAAGAACTTTAAACGGTTTTCCGTGGAACTATTGTATACATGCTGGTGGATTTCCCAATTTTTTGCACCGGCTTCAATCAGGTGGGCAATAATCTGGTGTACTGCAGCAGTTGTTGACTTGAAACGAAAAGAACCAGTGTCGGTCATGATTCCTGCATAAAGACAAGTTGCTATTTCGGGAGTGATCGCTTCCGGCTCGTTGTTAACATCGGCTATAAACGTATAGATTAGTTGTGCTGTAGCTGCCGCTTGAGAATCCCAATAGGATAAATCCGCGAAATCTTCCGGGTCCAGATGATGATCAATCATCCATTTTTGACCTTTCGCCTCAACTATAACGGGTTCTAATATATTGGTACGGCTTAAGGCGCTATAATCCAAACAAAAGATAATCTCGGCTTTTTCAAAAAGTGCATTTGACTGTTCTGTAGCCTGAGGGTAAATGAGTACATCTTCACGTCCCGGCATCCAATCCAGGAATTGTGGAAAGTCTGAAGATAATATTACATCAACCTGATGACCGTTGCTTTTTAGCCAGTGGTAAAGACCTAATGATGAGCCTAAAGCATCGCCGTCGGGTTTGTGGTGTGTCGTGATAACGATATGTCGCGGAGTCTTAAGTAACGCTAAATTTTCTTTTCCTGTGAGCATAACAATTTTAAGAATGCAAACCTACTAATAAAAATTTGAGTTTAAGAATAGGGGAGCTAAAAAGCTCTCTGTCATCGTCATTGCGAGGAGGAAGAATGACGACAAAGCAATCTGATGACCAGAAAAATGCAGATTGCTTCGTCGCTATGCTCCTCGCAATGACGTGTTTTTGCAGTTATCTAACCTTTGTAGATAACTTCATTCAAAGACAGTTATTTCTTGAATGCATACAGCTTTTTATCACGCCTTACACAGAGTAAATAATCAGCGCTGTTGTAGTCGATTTTCCCATAATAGAATAATGGCATGGCTTCGATTGGAAAGCCATCGTATACACCGCCTCGTTCATCGAAGATGTAAATCAGATTATTTGTTCGGGAGGCTACTCCCATCAAGGATGTGCCTTGGCTATCTCTGAAGAACTGAGGTCTGTCGTCGACATCCTGTGTAAAAGTAAAGGCAAACATCTCTGTGCTGTCCGTCAAGCCAAAGACAGCGAGTCTCTTTTCGTCCAGGATAATTAACTGCGGCTGCTGATGCGAATTAATCTGACCAAATGAAGTAAGTGCTTTATTACTGCCATCGATGAGTTGTCTTTTACTGGGTTGGCCTCCAAATGGGATGCTTAATAGATTGTTGGCCGTATCTACGGTATGGATGACCTCATTGGCGGCGACATGGATAGGGTTTTTAAATCTTCCAGCTATGTTTTCTTCTTTTAACAGTTCGCCACGGCTACTGAATTGATAGAAATGTCCATTCTCTGTACCTACGAAAACTTTATTGTCAAGGACTTTAATGTCGAATAATATTTTGCCATCCAAATTCTTGTTTACCCAATTTTCGGCAGACTCTCCATCCATGGTGTAGGCTAATAGGCGTTGTCCTGCAGGTATGAAAATAAGTTCTTCGTTATCAATAGTAGCTATTGTCGGTGAGAAGCTGGGTTCAGCCGGCAGACCTACGGAGAACCCACTTAAAGGCTTACCGTTCGTGTCGAATCGGTATAAGCGGTTTCTGTCCGTTACGAGTATAATAGAACGGTCTTTGAGCTGTTGAATTTGTCCTACGACCCGACCAGAGAATACCGTGGACCACATCCGATGACCGGAAGGGTGTATGCCATGTATGGTATGGTCCTGCTCCTGTATGAGAATAAATTGGCTGGTATCCGAATGCTCAAACACCCAAGGTTGCGTAATCGGGCGATTGGTAAACTCATAGGTCCATTCCGGCGTTGTGCCAAGGGCATGCTTGCTTTTGTAAATACCGTATATGCTGCTGAGAAAATTACCGTCGTTGCCGGAGATCTGCATAGACCAACCGTAAAAGTCCTGATACCCGAAATTTTCCTTATCGCGGAAAGTCTGGCTGAAATCGGTTTTCAGTGTATTGGCTATAATGTTAGCTGCGGCTTGCGTACGGACAAAATAGGTAACATTCGCTTCGTTTCCCTGTATGCGTTCGGCATTTTTGAAGCCCAGTGAGCCCACTAAAAGATTCGTTCTATTCCAGTCACGTTGGTACTGTTGGATGAGATTTTGGCTGTTAGCCACGATGAGGATATTGTTTACCTGCGTGAAATAAGGACGAGTAAATGATTTAAGCGGATCGCCATACAAAGCGTAGAGCAGATTGGAATGGTCGAAACGATAAATAGAGTCGGCAATACGTGTGGCAAATTTTTCAGCTTGATTCAGAAATGTTGCGGAGTCTTTCAGTGTGATAAAAGCCAGTTCTGTTTGGTTGGTCTGTTCGACAACGGCAAACTCGTTACTGAAAAGTGGAAGGAAATCTGTATCGTAGCTAAGGTTCTTGCTATTTTTGATTTCAGTTAACTGTGCTTGTATCTGTTTAAGTTCCTCTCGCTTTTCCAGCAAAGACCATAAGTTTTTATGAAATTGTGCTTTATCGCTTAGAGAAAAAGAAAGGTAAGATGCTGTGTTTGCCGGAAAATAAGGGTGTAAGCTTTGTGTTGTTTTGGTCTGATGACCAAATAACTCGATGTAATTGTCCCGGTGCTCGGTTTGACTTTCACCACTGAGGATAAGTGCATCGTTTTTGAAATTGAGGTTCCAAGCTGATTGCCCACCTAAACTGTCAAACAGGCTAATAACCTTACCATATTTTTTACGCATGAGCAATTTTGCGATTTCAGGCACTTGATTATGTACAAAATATACACTCAAAGGTGAATTGCGGCTATTGTTTTCGGCAAAGTACTGGATTGATTTTTTATCGATTTTAGGAGCTTTGTCATCGATGGTTTTCAACAGCAGGTTTTTGGAATAAGCAGCAAAGAATATATCCCTGTGGTAGGCTACATATAGCGAAGAGTCCTTCGAACCATAATCAAAACGGAAAATCTGCTGCTGTAGGGTGTCCTGCAAGGTGACAGGGAAAGACTTATCCAAAGATTCCAATAAGGATTGGAGTTGTTCTTTTTTTATACGCTGCACCGTAGGAATAGTGAATAACGCTTGTTGTTTTCCGTCTTCGGGATGAAAGGAAACATACATCTCAGCTTCTGCTACATGAGGTTGGATGGCGCTATGGCGCAACAGTTTGTTTTTAAAAGATTGCATCTGCTCAAACTGCTCTTTTCCCATGATAGCCTCGAAAATCTCAAAATCCTTGAAGATATTGTCCGTGGTCGCGTCATTGCGGAAAGCCGTAATCAGAAAAGTCTCTTTCGGTAAAAATGTAAGCGGTTTTACAGGCTCGGTCTTTTCTTTGTTTAGATCTGAAAAGTAGTATATAGAAGCGCCAATAACAGCAACAAATAATAGTATCGTAATAATAATCGTGTTCCTCATCGCACAGTTTGTGTCCCTATTCTATTCAAAAGTAAAAAATAATTGTGAGTATTCTGTATGGAGAAATCTGTATGGCTATGGGAGAGGGAGATATGTCAGTAGAAGGAAAAATAATGCCATGTATGGGATGTTTTTCTGTAAATAAACATACTATTTGTTATATATTTTTTACATTTAAGGCGTAAATTGTACTTTTAAGGAATTTAGTCTCTTTTATGAATAAACAAATTATATTGGTAGCGTCTCTTTCCGGACTCTTGGCTGTCATATTAGGTGCGTTTGGTGCGCATGGATTGGAAGGGAAAATCAGCGAATACCATATTGGTACATGGAAAACAGCTAATCAATATCATTTTTACCACACTTTTGCTCTTTTGTTCCTTTCTACATTTTCGAGAGCGAAGAATGCTTCTATCCGATTGTCCTTTATCGCATTTGTGTTGGGCATCCTGTTGTTTTCAGGTTCGTTATACTTATTGAGTGTACGTTCGCTGATTGGCTTGGAAGGTTGGACATGGTTAGGGCCGGTTACACCTGTTGGCGGTTTGTTTTTTATGATTGGTTGGATAGGACTCTTTGTTGCGGCGGTTAGAAATCGTTCGTAACTTTGGTGCATGTCGGATATTTCCTTATTTCAGCAGGAGCGCGAAACCTTATTTGTTGAGGTTATCTTGCCGTTGTATATTGCCAAAACCTATACATACCGTATTCCTGCTGAATGGAATGCTGAAGTTGCGGTCGGAAAGCGTGCTATTGTGCAATTTGGCCGGAATAAGATTTATGCGGCTATCATCCATAAAATCAGCCACGAAGCGCCTAAAGAATATCAAGCAAAATACGTCCTAAGCATTATCGACGAGCATGCTATTGTTGACCAAAGGCAGTTGGCCTTATGGGAATGGATGTCGGATTACTATATGTGCTATTTGGGAGAAGTGATGCAGGCGGCTTTGCCAGCGGCCATGAAAATGGCTTCTGAGACCAAGATTATGGCTTCTGACAATGATGAATTGGACCGCAGCCTATTGTCCGACAAAGGATTCTTGGTTATGGAAGCTTTGGATATGGCTGGTGAATTGACCATTAATGATATTGTCAAACTTTTGGAGCAAAAGACCGTTTTCCCTTTGTTGAAATCTCTGTTTGAACAAGGCTTTATTCTCATCTCCGAAGAAATTAAAGACCGCTATAAACCTAAACGCAAATCTTATTTATTATTGGCTGAGGGATTTTCAGATGCAGAAGGAAAACGGTTACTGTTAGATTCGCTAAACCGTGCGCCTAAACAGCAGGATGCGGTATTGGCTTTCTTGCAATTGGAAAAGACGAAAGGGGAGGTTAGTCGGCAAGATGTGATGGAAGCGGCAGGGGTGAGTGCAGGTGTGTTGACCAGTCTGATAGAGAAAGAAATTTTTGTTGTTCGAGAGAAAATCGTTTCCCGATTAGGCGGGGAGGATGTGGAAGTGACTGTGGACTTCAATCTGAATACGAATCAAGAACGTGCTTTAGCGGATATACGTGGATATTTTGAAAAAAAGGATGTTGTGTTGTTGCATGGTGTGACAGCCTCTGGTAAGACCCAATTATATATTCGACTCATAGAAGAACACATACAGCAAGGTAAAAGTGTGTTATATCTTTTACCTGAAATTGCGTTGACGGCACAGATTACCGATCGTCTTAAGCTGCATTTTGGAGATAAATTAGGTGTATATCATTCTAAGTTTAACGATAATGAAAGGGCGGAGGTATGGCATAAAGTGTTGAAAGGGGAGTATAAGGTTGTCATTGGTGCTCGTTCTTCTGTCTTTCTACCTTTTCAGCAATTGGGGTTAATCATTGTTGATGAAGAACATGAAAGCTCTTATAAACAATATGATCCTGCACCTCGTTATCAAGCTCGGGATACCGCTATCTACTTAGCGCATTTACATCAAGGCAAGGTATTGTTGGGTTCGGCCACACCTTCTATAGAAAGTTACTATAATGCCAAGGCTGATAAATATGGTTTAGTAGCTTTAAGAGAGCGCTATGGTGAATCTCAATTGCCGGAGATACAGATTATCAATGTTGCGGAGGAAGGTCGCAAAGAACAGATGTTTTCGTATTTCTCGGGGGCATTGTTGCAGGGTATTACCGAGGCCATTGAACGTAAGGAGCAGGTTATTCTTTTCCAAAACAGAAGAGGGCATACACCCTTTATGCAGTGTAATACCTGTGGATGGGTTGCCAAATGTGTCAACTGTGATGTTAGCTTGACCTATCATAAATCTACGCATCATCTGCATTGTCATTATTGTGGGCATAGTGAGGCTCCAATTCAGGTATGTCCAGCTTGTGGGATGCCCCATATCGAAAACAAGGGTTTCGGCACGGAACGTATAGAGGAGGAGCTGGAGGTTTTGTTGCCTGAAGCACGAATAGGACGTTTGGATTTGGACTCTACTAAAGGCAAGTACGGCTTTGATAAAGTTATTACGGCTTTTGATGAGCATGAATTCGATATTTTGATTGGTACACAGATGGTAGCCAAAGGGTTGGATTTTGGACGTGTGAGTCTTATCGGTATCATTAATGCGGATGCTATGATTAATTTCCCTGATTTTAGGGCTTACGAACGTGCGTTCTCTTTATTTGCACAAGTAGCGGGACGCGCAGGGCGGAGAAATCAAGCAGGAAAGGTTATCATACAAACCCATAACCCTAATCATCGGGTATTGGAACAGGTGGTAAACCACGATTATGAGGGAATGTTCATGACGGAAGTTAAGGAACGTAAAAATTATCAGTACCCACCCTTTTATCGTATTATTCGAATAGATGTGCGGCATACGGACATGCAAATCTCATTGGATGCGGCTTCACGTTTGGCAGCTCTCTTACGTTCTACTTTAGGTGAACGGGTTTTAGGACCGGAGCCTCCATTGGTATCTCGAATACGGAATCAGTTCATTCAGACCATAACCTTGAAAATAGAGCGGAACAACGTCAGTATTGCGAAGGTTAAGGAACTGATTCGTCAAGCTATTACACTTTTTGAAGTCGACAAGACTTATAAAGGTGTCCGTCTTTCTATTGATGTGGATCCGTATTAGATAGTGGTAAGTAATTATATAGTTAACTAACTTTCTTACATCTCACATCTCACATCTCACATCTCACATCTCATTCTTTATTCTGTTCTTTCCATTGTTTTGAAAAAGATTTATCAGCCAGTTTTGGAAGTTCGCCGTATTTTTGCCATGTTTTTTTGAAGAAGTTACGGAGAAAGAAATTTTTGGTTTTTCCTCCAAAAAAGTCAATCAATCGTCGGCGTAGCATGATATATGTAAATAATTTCCATGTACGTTTATCCGTTTTTGAGATTAAACTGTGCTGTACTGAGTCACGGCGGTTGAGTAATGCCAGACGGCGGTAGTCGATACCAATGGCACAGGCATCTAAACCATCTCCGGACAGCGGTGATACATATGCTGGATGCTTGAATTCCGATATGCTGTTTAGTCGGGCAGGGACAAGCGAATTGATAAGTGTATGATAGCTCGTATCGTACGCTTGATCGGGAATGTTCTGATAAGTTGGGCATGTGCTCAAACAGACTTCGCCACAAATGCAATACAGCGCTTGACGCTGATCGTTTTTTATCAGAAGGTTGCTACGGCCGTTATCCAATAGGATGACATACATCTCCTCTGGTCCATCGGTTTCATGAGGTTGACGCGGACCACTTAAAACTGTATTGTAAACTGTTAGATTCTGCCCTGTTCCATGTGAAGCTAATAATGGCCAAAACAGGTCGAGGTCGTTAATGCTCGGAATAACTTTTTCTATACCGACCAAAGCGATGTGTATTTTAGGAAAAGTTGCGCTAAGTCGTGCGTTTCCTTCGTTGTCCGTAATAGCTATACTTCCGGTATCGGCGATTATAAAATTTGCTGCTGTGATACCAATATCAGCCATTGTGTATTGCTCGCGCAACAGCTTTTGTGCTTCTATTTCTTGCTCATCTGTCAGGGATTCTGCCGATGTATCCAATGAAGTATAATCGAATATATCGACGTTTTGTGTTTTCAAAAAATGGTGTAATGCTATTTCTTCTGCTACCATGGATTTGGATTTTGCAACGCATTGAGCCTGATGGCGCTCCATAATCTTGACAATCTCTTGCCGTGCTTCTTCTGCATCGTTCGCCCAGATAACTTTACCACCCCTCTTTTGGAAATTGCTTTCAAAATCCAATAAGTAGCGATCAAGATTTTCCATGACTTTCCACTTGATGATATTGGCTTTCTTCTTGGAGTTTTCTAAGTTGAAAAACTTGCTTTTTCCACGCTCAAAAGCTGTATTGTACTTATCAATGTTGGTGTTGATAATCTCCCGATGTCTTTGGTGGAAAGACTTAGCCGCACTATCTTTTAAAAACTTTTCCGCAACGTTTTGAGCCATGAGGTAAAGCTACTCTTTTTTCAAAAAATACACAAGAGGTGTAGAGGAAGTGTAAGGGTAAGTGCATCTTGTTTTTATGTTTAAAATATATGGAGATTTCGCTTGTATATTTTTTGTCTTCCGAAGCCAGACAGAGTGTTAGATGGTAGGGAATGACAATTGTCGGAATAAATTCTCCATTTTCTCCTGCCTGTTTGTTGGATGTTTGATGGTTTTTTGTTGTTTGGTTCTTGTGCTTAGACAGTGTTTAAGCAGGTCTTAGACAGGCTTTGACTTGGGTGTTTCTTGTGCCGTTCTTAGGTGTTTCTCGTGTCATTCTTGGGTGTTTCTTATGTTGGGCTTGTGTTGTTATAGGGTTGACAGCGTTTTTTATGCTATTGATAAATAAACAAGGGGCAGCCTTGTGGCTGCCCCCTTCAGAAATAAAATAATTATTATCCTTTGATATTTAGCGCCAAGCTTAATTCTTCCAATTGCGCTTGGTCAACTGCTGCCGGAGCATCAATCATGACATCACGACCAGAATTGTTTTTCGGGAAGGCGATAAAGTCACGGATAGTTTCCTGACCACCTAAGATCGCTACTAAGCGGTCTAGGCCGAATGCTAAACCACCGTGTGGAGGTGCACCGTATTGAAAGGCATTCATCAAGAAACCGAACTGTTCCTGTGCTTGTTCTGGCGTAAAACCTAAATGTTTGAACATTAAGGCTTGTGTCTCTTTGTCGTGGATACGAATGGAACCTCCGCCGATTTCATTGCCATTCAACACCAAGTCATAGGCGTTTGCACGTACTTTTCCCGGATCGGTATCTAAGAGGTGCATATCTTCTTTCTTTGGTGAGGTGAAAGGGTGGTGCATCGCGTGATAGCGTTCTGTGTCTTCGTCCCACTCCAATAAAGGGAAGTCTACAACCCATAACGGTGCAAACTCGTTTGGTTTGCGCAGACCTAAGCGGTTGCCCAGTTCCATACGTAATGCGCTTAGTTGTGCTCTGGTCTTGTTTGCAGGACCTGATAATATCAGAATCAAATCACCTGCTTTAGCGCCTGTAGCTTCAGCCCATTTTGCTAAGTCAGCCTGATCATAGAATTTATCCACGGAAGATTTGTAGCTGCCATCGGCTTCACATTTTACGTACACCATGCCCGATGCGCCTACTTGTGGGCGTTTTACCCAGTCAATAAGTTCATCAATCTGCTTGCGGGTGTAAGAAGCGGCTTCTGGCACGGCTATACCGACAACCAATTCCGCACTATTGAATACAGCAAATTCCTTATGTTGTGCTACGGCGTTCAATTCGCCGAATTTCATGCCGAAACGGATGTCGGGCTTGTCGTTTCCGTATGTACGCATCGCTTCGTCAAAAGTCATGCGAGGGAATTGCGCAATATCGATTTGATGGATGGTTTTCAATAGGTGACGGGTCAGTCCTTCGAAAACATTTAAAATATCTTCTTGCTCAATAAAGGACATCTCACAGTCGATCTGTGTAAACTCCGGCTGACGGTCCGCACGCAAATCTTCATCACGGAAACATTTCACAATCTGGAAATATCTGTCCAATCCGCCTACCATCAACAGCTGTTTGAATGTTTGAGGGGATTGTGGTAAAGCATAAAACTGTCCTGGATTCATGCGGGAAGGGACGACAAAATCTCGGGCGCCTTCTGGTGTTGACTTGATAAGGTAAGGTGTCTCTACCTCGCAAAAATCTAAATTGGACAAGTAATTCCGAACTTCCTGTGCTACCTTGTGGCGGAACAATAGGCTGTTCTTAACCGGATTACGGCGGATGTCGAGGTAGCGGTATTTCATACGAAGGTCTTCGCCGCCGTCTGTTTCATCTTCGATTGTGAAAGGGGGAAGGATTGCTTGGTTTAATATAGTCAGTTCTGTAACCAACACTTCCACCTCTCCTGTAGGGATGTTTTTGTTTTTGGATTCACGTTCGATGACGGTTCCTTTGATTTGGATGACGAATTCGCGTCCTAAAGATTTCGCTAATTGCATGATTGCGGCGTCTGTACGTGATTCGTCAAAAATCAATTGGGTAATACCGTAACGATCACGCAGATCTACCCATACCATAAAACCTTTATCGCGGGTCTTTTGAACCCAGCCGGCCAAGGTCACTTCCTTATTTACATCGGCGATTCTTAATTGGCCGCAGTGATGACTTCTGTACATGTACTCAATTGAAAATTAAAAAGTAAAAATTAAAAACCAAACGATGATAACAATATGTCGGATTTTGTACAAAAATATTGGATTTTATGGAGAATAACGAAGGCTTTAGTAATAGAGTCAGGATAAACGCATCAAAAATTATTTTTAAAGGGATTTGTGTTGAGGGGAAATAGGAGTGTATCCGAAAAGTCAAACATCATCGTCATTGCGCTGTGCCTCGACTCTGGCGATGGAGGAAGTATGACGCGTTTTTCAAATGTTAATACCCTTTTCGGACAATCTCTTTATTTTAAATAAAAAAATAAGATGTGTTTGTCTTAAGATAGGAATTGGAAAATTTGATGTTTGGTATTGTATTTGTTACAATTATGGTTGAACAAGAATTAAAACGATTTCAAACTATATAATTTTATTTATGGGAACTAAACATGTGGTATTAGGTGCGGCGGCCTTGTTGATGGCGTCGGTATCTTATGGACAGATTAAAATTAATACAAAATCTGTCGGGGCGGCGACAAAGGCTGTAAAGGCGGTAACCCTTTCCAATGAGGATGTTATTGGCTATACAAAGGAATACATTGAATGGATGGACGCAAACAACCCCGTAGCTCCCGATGACCATGAATTTGCTGTACGCCTAAAGAACCTGACCAAGGATCTGCAAAATTACGATGGATTGGACTTGAACTTCAAGGTGTACTTGGTTCGGGATGTAAATGCTTTTGCTTGTGCGGATGGTAGTGTACGGGTCTGTGCCGGGCTGATGGATGCTATGAGTGATAATGAAGTGCTTGGCGTAATTGGTCATGAGATAGGTCATGTGAAGAATACGGATTCTCGTGATGCTTTTAAAACGGCATTGATGACTTCGGCTTTGAAGGATGGTGTTTCGTCGCAAGGCGGTACTGCTGCTGCTTTGTCTAGTTCTCAGTTGGGTGAACTTGGAGAACAGGTTGCTAATATGAGTTTCTCCCGTAAACAGGAAAGCACTGCAGATGAGTATGGATATAAATTTCTAAAAGATAATAATGTTAATCCTTGGTATATGTCTATGGCTTTTGAGCGCCTAGTAGAACTTTCCGGAGGGGCTTCGGATGGAGGATTGGCAAAGAAACTGTTCTCCTCACATCCAGATACGCAAAAACGGGTAGAGGAAATGGCTAAGAAAGCTGAAAAGGATGGGTTTGAAAAACCTACAGAATAAAAAGTAAAGGCTTGGAATTTCCAAGCCTTTACTTTTTATTAATTATTTTTTTTCTGTTGCGCAGCTTGTTGCTGTCTCATCATTTCTTCCATTTTCTGCTGGAAGGATGATTTCTTAGCTGCTTTAGGGTTCTTTTTGTTGTCTTCTATTTTCGCTAGAATTTTATCGTCGTCAATGAATTGACGGATAATGAACTGGGTTAAGAAGGTAAATACTGCAGAAAGGAAATAATAATAGTTCAATCCGGCAGGGAAACTGTTCAATACGAAGAAGAAAATCAACGGCATGATATAGCCGATGTATTTCATCTGGTTGTTAGCAGCCCCGGAAGTAGCATTGTTATACCATGTAGTCAATAGTGTAGTCAAGGTCATCAACACACACATCAAAGAGATGTGATCCACGCCAAAGATAGCCGGGAAAGTAATCGGATCATCGTATGTGGACAGGTCTTTTATCCATAGGAAACTTTCTCCTCTTAGTTCGAAAAGGTTCGGGAAAAAGAAGAAGAAGGCTAACGTGAATGGCATCTGCAATAGCAAAGGTAAACAACCACCCAATGGATTCACGCCTGCTTGTTTGTAGAGTTTCATGGTTTCCTGTTGCAGAAGCATCGGGTTATCTTCACCTACTTTTTCTTTGATTTCATCTATCTGTGGCTTTAAGACGCGCATCTTAGCCATGGATTGGTATGACTTGTAGGTCAATGGAAACAAGATTCCTTTCAGGAATAAAGTTAATATCAGGATGATAAGACCATAACCTACATGGAATCCGTCCAGCACATCGAAGATTGGTACGGTGATATACTTGTTAATCCAACCCATAGGACCCCAACCCATTTTGATAATCTTCTCGAAACTATCGCCATGTGCTTTCAAGATCTTGTATTGATTCGGACCAAAGTAGAAATCGAATGCATAGTGGTTATCTTTTTGCGAAGAGAATTCCAGGTCAGCATTTGCACGGTAATGTTTTACAATCTTATCGTTGTTGGAGAAAGTAACTTCCAATTCTGAGTTGCTAAATGGTTGTTTTGAGCTGAGCACCGAGGAGAAAAAATGCTGTTTGAAAGCAATCCAAGTTAACTTTTCGTCAATACTTTCTTTATCATCGCTTGTTTCGGACAGGTGGTCAACACTGCCACTGGCCTCTCTGTAGAAAATAGAAGAGCGTTCACGTTCGGATTTGATGTTGCGTTCTTTTTGCAATAAAGAAGTTTCCCAGTTTAAAGCAATCGTGCTGGTTTTGATATCCATCAAGTTTTGTATGCCTACAGCTTTTACATCTAAACCAAGGTTGTAATCGTTGCCTTTTAAAGAATAGGTGTATTCTAAATATTGGTTTTCACTGTAGTTCAGACGGAAGCTTATGGATTGAGCTGTTTCACCAGTTACCGAAATATTACCACCTTGTGGGGTGAAGTTTAGGTCGTTGGTGTTGATGTTTTCTCCGTTTGCTTTGAAAAGAAAACCGAATTTGTTAGCATCACCATCAAAAAGTATAAGTGGTGTGCCATCAAAATTGGTTTCTTGTTTCAGCTCTACTGATTTTACACGTCCGCCTCTTGAGCTGATTTGGGCTTTGATAAGTTCGTTTTCAATGGTGATGACTTGTTCTTCACCAAGTTTTGCTGTGCCGAAAGGCTGTGCGGTCAAAGCTGCGGTGTCAATTGTCTCCGTTTTTTCTGTGGCGGAGAGAGAGTCTGAGCTCAAAGGGGGTAATCCTTCTTTTGCTCTTTTTAAAGAGTCTTGGAGCAGCTGTTCTTGTTTTAATTCTTGTTCGGACGGTTTCATCATGTAAAATGAACCGGCAAGGATTCCAAAAATCAGCACTAATCCAATGAGGGTATTTCTATCCATTTTTTAACTGTTATTTTTTACTTGCATTTGCTTCTCCTTTTTTGTTAGCGAGCGAAGCGGCTACAAAGCTAACAAAAAGTGGGTGAGGATTTGCTACTGTTGATTTTAATTCGGGGTGAAACTGTCCTGCGACGAAAAAAGGATGGTTTTTCAACTCTACAATTTCTACTAATCCGGTTTTTGGATTGATGCCGGAAGCCACCATTCCTGCTTCTTCGTATTGTTTCAGGTAAGCGTTGTTAAATTCATAGCGGTGTCTGTGGCGTTCAGATATTTTGGTTTTGCCATAGATGGAATAGGCTTTTGTGCCTTTTTTGATTTCACAATCATAGGCTCCCAAGCGCATGGTTCCACCCATGTTGGTAATATTTTTCTGCTCTTCCATCAGGTTGATAACCGGATGTTTGGTGTTTTCGTCCATCTCGAAACTATTGGCTCCTTTTAATCCCAATACATTTCTTCCAAATTCAATAACGGAACATTGCATGCCCAAACAGATACCGAAGAAAGGCACTTGGTTTTCGCGTACATATTTGATTGCAGCCAGTTTACCTTCTAAACCGCGTTCGCCAAATCCTGGAGCTACGAGGACTCCGTCCAGGTCTTTAAGTTTATCCTGCACATTTTCAGCATTTACGCTTTCAGCAGCGATATATTTTACTTTTACCTTGGTTTCGTTTACTGCGCCGGCATGGATGAATGCTTCGGTGATGGATTTATAGGCATCCGGCAATTCTACATACTTGCCAACTAATCCTATATGGACTTCGTTGGTCGGGTTTTTCAATTTGCCTAGGAAGGTTTTCCAGCTGTCCAGATCTGGCTCATTTTTGGTGGAAAGCTTAAGTTTCGCCAAAACTGTTTTGTCTAACTGCTCTTTCAACATCAATAAAGGTACATCATAGATTGTGGAGGCATCAATAGATTCCACTACGGCGTTGATGTTTACATTGCAGAATAAAGCTAGTTTTTTGCGAATATCCGAATTGAGTTTATGTTCGGTACGGCAGACTAGTACATCTGGTTGAATACCATATTCCAAGAGTGTTTTTACGGAGTGTTGAGTCGGTTTGGTTTTTAGTTCTCCGGCTGCAGCTAAGTAAGGTACTAATGTCAAATGGATAACCAAAGAGTCATTATTGCCCAGTTCCCAACGCAATTGACGTACGGCTTCGATGAACGGTAAGGATTCAATATCACCTACTGTACCGCCTAATTCCGTAATGATAATATCGTATTCGCCTGTTTGTCCCAACAATTGCATACGACGTTTGATTTCATCGGTGATATGTGGAACAACCTGAACGGTCTTGCCTAAGTAAGCGCCTGCGCGTTCTTGTTGGATAACATGTTGGTATATACGGCCTGTTGTTACGTTGTTGGCTTGTGAAGTCGGGACATTCAGGAAACGCTCGTAGTGCCCTAAGTCCAAATCGGTTTCGGCACCGTCCTCCGTCACATAACATTCACCATGTTCGTAAGGATTAAGGGTTCCCGGGTCGATATTGATGTAGGGGTCGAACTTCTGGATGGTGACTTTAAATCCGCGAGCCTGAAGGAGCTTGGCAAGCGATGCAGCTATAATGCCTTTTCCTAACGACGAGGTTACGCCGCCCGTAACAAAGATGTATTTACTCATAACACTAAATGGAATTTCAACTGTTTTGAACCGCTAAAAAAGGGTTCGAAATCTGCTTTATGTACGGGATACAAAGATAGGGTTTTTTCGAGATTAACCGAAATTATTTCCATTTTTGAACTTTAGTAAATGGTTTGTCACTCGAGCCGTCACGGCTTCATCCTTTTTTTGACTGCAAAAAAAGGATGCAAAAAAACTCGGCGCTGATTTACCTTCGGTTCTTCCTTCGGAGGTTTGTGAAAATGTTGTTCCTGCAAAGAGCTAATAGGTGCATAACTTCACAAAAATTAGGCGTCTTTTTCTGTTAAGGCAGTTCGTACAAATAGAGTTAGGGGTTTCATTACTTATAACTATCTTCCGTGCAGCATATAGTTGCCGTAGTTGTCGATTGTGGCGCGTAGTCCTTGGCTCTTATCATGCACTTCTACCTGATATAGGCTGTTTTCGGTGTTCGTGAGAAAAGAATAGCTCCAACGTTCGTTTGCTACTGGTAGTATATTGGTTATACTGTTTAGGTCTTCGAGGCTATTTGCATAATGAGCATTACTTTTCCTATAAAGTTGTTGTAGATAAAAGATGTTCCATGCGTTTTTTTCAATTAGATAGTGAACGGGAAATGTGCTTTCTTTTTGGTTATTCAAAAACTGTATATAACCCCATCTTTCGGGAAAATGCATATTGATAATGCCTATTGCTGACCAGACCCAATTATCTTCATGTAGAAGTTTTCCTTCTTGCTTTTTACGACTGTAGCGACCGTCTATAATGTTGTGTTGCCATTGCACGCGTGAGAAATTGATTTGCCAGTAGTCATCGACTTTTGGTGTGGCACGACGGCTATAGGTGCTCAATGAGCGAAACGGAATTGCCATTTCTACCGTCCAATATCGGTCAGTATCGTTTGGATTATTCAGTGTTCCTTCTATATGTACAGCCGTTTTTAAATCTTTTACATCCCAGTGCATCAGCGCATCACCACCTAAGCGATAGGGATTGGGCATGAGGAGATCCATAACTGTATTCAAAGGGTTGATTTCAATTTCGTAATACAGCGGACTATTGTTGAAGGGCTTTAAGAAGACTTCGAAATCGTTGTTATGATAGATGATGGTATCACGTTCGGTTAAATTGCCCCATACGTGTGGTTCTTCTAATTGCGCATATAGATAGAGATATTCGTCATCCCAGAGCATCTTGACTTTGGTGTCGTAGGTGGGGTGTGGACGATGTTTGCCTTCGATGTCTATAAAGCTGTCTGTCCATGCTGCTTGTTGCCAACTGTCTTCATCGGCTTTGCCATCGATTTGGATTGGAGTGGAAGTTCGTAGCACACCGTAGTGTTTTGGTGTAGATTGCATGTGTTGTACTTGCTCTAAAGTCGTCTGAGCGTAGATGCTGTTTACCGATGAGCATAATAACAGGGTGAGTATTGTGTATAGTGATTTCATGATTTCAGCTTCTAAAAATAAGTAAAAATATTGGAATAGACACATTGTATAGATTTTGAATTTATTTGGAATTAATATGTTAAAAACTATTTATTGACTTTTTTATTACAATGGTCAATTGGAAAAAATTATTGATAAAACCTACTTTTGTCGTATGCTAAAAACGATTAAGTTAACTATTGTAGAAATTGTGTTGTTAATTTTTACGGGAATATTGGTTACAGTAGGAGTTGTGATTGCTAATATCGATGTCGCTTGGTATGAGAATGTTTATGCGGTAGAAGATGGTTTTGTTGAAAATTGGACTGTCGTGCCATTGCTTGTAGCTGCGGTATACGCTTTTTATTTATTTGTCAAAATTGGTCGATATAAGACATGGCATTTTAAAGCCATTTTATTGTTTATTGCATTTTTTTCCATTTTTGTGGCTGGGGAAGAGATTAGCTGGGGGCAACGTTTGTTCAATATCGAAAGCTCGGAGTTTTTCAAGGAAAATAATGCGCAGGGGGAAACCAATCTGCATAATATGGTTGTTGGCGGGAAGAAAGTTAACAAGATTGTTTTCTCACAACTTATAACAGTAGCTATAGGTGCTTATCTTTTGGTATTTCCTATTCTTTATGATAAGAAAACGGGTTTTAGACGATGGGTAGATAGGTTTGGCATTCCAATAGCTCAAAGATACCAGATCGTAGCGTGTTTATTGCTGTTTTTGTCCATTCTGTTGATTCCTACTGGTAAAAATGCCGAGGTATTGGAGGCTGGTATTACTACGTTGTTTTTGTTGATATTCTTATTCCCAAGAAATTGGTATGTTTATCGGTGTATTGTGAGTGAAGGGGAATAGATATATCTCCGATTTTTATATCCTGTGTATCGGAAATCTGTATTGACATGCTTTATTTATTGTGATAAATCACGGATACACTGCTCTCTTATTTCCCAAAGATCGTTAAGTGAATAATTTATATCCGTGTTTTTGTTAAGCCAATCTACTAAAAAAGTTTTGTGAATTTGAATTTTACCTTGATTGATCTCGCTCGCTTGGATTTCTGTTTCAAAAAGTAAATCATTCAAAAAATTATTAGGGGAAGAATTTCTTCTGGTGAAGTCGAAGTAATTGTCCTTGTGTTTTAAGTAGGTGTGTGCTTCGGGAATGTATTCTAAATGATTTTTTGAAAGAGTACTCGCAGTAATTGGTGTATTGATTGCATTCATTTTGAAAATGCCAAGCATGAGTTTGATATCATTCATCTCATGTTCAATAGCCAATTGATTTAAAATAGCGTGTTTTGTACTGCATGTTCCTCTGTTGTCTGTGAGTACGGTCGTTAGGTCATCTTTGTTTGAATTCCGTCCATAAACCAAGTTCTGGATATAACTGGTGGCTTGATGAAAGGATAAAATGCTTCTTTTCAGAAACTCCTCTGAAATATTTCCTTTTGCTTCGATTGTAAAATTGGGTAGTACCTTCATTCGCTATATGGGTGATTATTTGATTTTTTTCTTTACGGCTCGCATAAATTTCTTCACGACTGCATTTGCGGCATTGAATCCATTTGTGCCGTTGGGACTTGCTTTGTACTGTGCTGATTCCCACAGGGATTTTCCTTCTTTGTTTGTGATCTGGACAACCATCGTATAGGATGTGCCTCCCCACGAGGTGAGTGTTACGCCAGTAGATGTTTTAATGTCGGCTTTTAAAATAAAGTCAGCACTCTCTTTGGTTGATTTTATCTCCCAATGAGCCCATTCTTTTAAATCGTCAATAAGCTTGTTTGTGGCTTGGATAGATTCGTCGTTTTTCGATTCATTTGCTACATAAACTTTGCTCCCTTTTTGAGGTAGTGCTGTTTCTTGGGATATCCCGATGTAAGGAAGGGAGAGTAGGAGGATTGCTATAATAAGTATGTTTGCTTTCATGATATTGACAGATAATGTATTGTATATTCTAAACAAACCTGGCGATAGATTGTTTTCGGCGTTGTGGCTACATGAGGTTAAGAAAGTTTAGTTTTTTCATAAAAGCGTATATGGAAAAACAATAGATGTTCGTCGAAGACGAACGCTATGTGTCGCTATATTTTCTTTATTTAGTTATGTTTTTATTGTACCTATGTGGTTTTATTTCTTGTCATATACTAAGCGCTAAATAACCTTAAGGCAAAAGGTGTAAAAAAAGGACAGATTTAGGGGAGCCTCAGAAATGCTCCTGTCCTTTTTTTACACCTTTACATATCTGAATTTTAAGAAAAAAGAACTAAAAAAGCCCGTTTAAATTATTTAAAACAGCTTTTTTAGCTAAATGTTTTCGCATTCTGCAAAAGCAGGCGAGGTACCTCTTCTGACAAAACAGCTATCTCTTCTAACAAAACAGATACCTCTTCTGATAAAATAGCTACCTCTTCTGATAAAACAGCTACCTCGTTTATCATAAGAGCTAGCTTCCCGAACAGACAAGCTGTCTCTTATGTGTCGGAAGCTAGCTCCGCAATTGGAAAAGCAATCTTTCCTGACTAAAGTGCTATCTCAACAGAAATTTAAGATAGCTCTCAGAAGGGCGAAGATAGCTAGATAGACAGAAGAGACAGCTCGTAGCTTTCAAGAGCTATCTCTTATAAGGAAGTAGCTAGCTCGGACAACAAAACAGCTGTCTTTCAAGACAGGGAAGATAGCTCCGTAGACAGCAGAGATAGCTCTTATTTCAAAACAGCTATCTCTGCTGACAAAGAAGCTATCTCTGCTGACAAAGAAGCTATCTCTAAAGGCCTGTATTATTCCCTAATCCTACCAGCTTTCCGTCATGTCATGCAGAAATTAAAGTATGGGAGTTCATCAAGGCATTATATAATTCATTTGGCTTGTTTGCTGAACTCCATTCATTCGCTGTGTATAATTCGATTATATCTTCAATTTTTATATCTCGCCTCTCGGATATTTGTATCGTCATGTTGTATACTCCTTATTTTTACCTCTCAACATTTTTTACTTCTCGCTCTTCTTCGGCTTTGCACCGTGAAAAAATTGTTCGGTGGTGCGACCAACTCAAATTAGTTCAATTTCTTTAGACGTTCTTTTGCTGCAGGGATGACGTCATCATCTTCCTCATAATTCTCAATCACACTTTTCAACGTGCTCTTCGCCTGGAAGTTATCACCTTTGCGTGCATAAGTGTCCGCAAGCAGAATGAAGCTCTTGGCCACCCAATAGTCATGTGACCCCATGTTGTTGATCACATCAAAGGCTGTCTCTTGGGCTTTATTGTATTCTTTGTTTTCATACTGCAGTTGCCCTATGCGGTACCGTGCTTCTGCGCCGACTGCCGTTTGGCTCTTCTGCGCCGCCAGATTCAGTTCTTTCGTGGCAGAAGACACATTTCCTTCCTGCAGCATGGCCCGCGCACTGTACAAGTGTGCTTTGGCAATATCGTCTTCGGATGATCTGTCGTAATTCTTTATCAAATTCGCATACTTGGTCACTTGCTCAAAGTCACCGATTTGAAAATAACAGATCATCAGGTTCGTTACCGCATAATTATAGTTTTCTTTAAATTCTGATGTAAGTTCTAGTTTTTTGAGATGGACGATGGCCTCGTTGTATTTCTTCAATTCGAGGTATAACGCAGCTACCGTCATTAACGTGCTTTCAGTATACTTGCTCGTCCAGTCGTTCAGGATAATGTTCAAGTCATGTAGCGCTTCTTCTGGATGTCCGGTTCGATACAAACTCAACCCACGGATATAACGGGCATGTTTTTCCTTTATGGGTTTCGGAAATTTATCAAAATATGCATTGATTGCTTCAACGGCCGCTTCAAATGCGCCCTTATTAAACAAGGAGTTGGCGACTTCAAAAGTGAAATTATCCTGCTGTGCGGCAGTGAGGTTACTGATGTTGGTGTTGGTCGCATAATGAATATAACCGGAAGCATCACCTTGATCCAAGTAAATGTTTTCAATGGAACGCAGTGCTTGCGTAGCCTCATCGGTTGTGGAATATTCCTCTACCACCCGCTGGAAGGTAGCCTTTGCCACTTCGGTCTCACCTTTATTGTATTGGACAAGCCCGATGGTTATCAATGCCCTGGGAACATAGCTACTGCGAGGGTATTGTTCGACCATCTTCTGCAGCCCTTCGATAGCGGTGTCGTAATCTCCTGAAGTAAAATACGTGTACGGAACCTCAAAGGCTACATCATCCGCATAGTTTGAGCCCGGGAATTTCTCCAAAACAGACCACAGCGTATTGATCTTGGTCTGATTGTCGCCTTGCAATCCGTAGATAATTCCCCGCTGAAACAGGGCGTAGTCCTGATTAGGAGCTTTACTATCGATCAGCTGATTATAGTATCGGTTTGCCCGCCCATAATCGCGTACGGACAAATACGAATCTCCCAGACGTGCGACCACGTCATAACGTATATTTTCGTCTATCGAATGTGCATCGGTGGTCAAAAAACGCTCGAAGTAATCAGCTGCCATGGCAAAAGTGTTGTTGCGAAACGCCGCATAAGCCAGACCATAGTTTGCATAATTATAAACGTCGGTGTTTCGTGCGGCGGGCAATCGAAGGAACCGGGAGAAGTTTTCCACCGCCTCTTTGTACTTGCGTACTTCATACATCGCCTCCGCTTTCCAATATGTAGCCAACGCCGCCATTTTCACATCGATCGGGAATTTTTCCGATCGCATGAACATAGAAATACTATTTTCAAAGGCACGCTCATTATAGAACTCCAAAGCACGGTAATATGTTGCTTTTTGATATGTTACATCATCTTCGTGGGTTCTTTTGTTTAACGATTCCAGCAGACTTACTCCCGCATGAAAATTACTCGTGCCCAACAAAACATCTACGGATAATGTTTCCACGCTCTCGGGTTTATTGCCATCACGATCACTATTCGCATATTTCTTCGCGATATAGTCTTGGAGTACTTCCAGGGCAACTTGAGCGGAGTCTAGCTCATGTAAGGCTTTGGCATAGTTATACAATGCAATCATTTTCAATTCTGGATCGAGATCCATTTTCGACGCTTTGAGAAAAGCGTTTCGAGCACGTTGCTTATCGCTGGTCTCTATAGCAATAATGCCCAAAGTAATTATAGCGCCCTGATAAAAGGCATCCGATGTTTCCAAACTCTCCAAAATAGAAGTCGCTCTTGGGTACTCCCTTGCATGGTAGGCCAAATAACTAATTCTGTAATTATCGATATTGTCGCGCGAAGCGTTGGGATTCCGTTTAAGAATTTCATCATTGTAGGCTTGTTTGAAACCATTTAATGAAAAATATGTAGCAGCGGCGATTTGTTGCAGCTCATTCTCAATCGCTTCCCTGTTGATACGCATATCCGGGCTGCGGCGGACCTTTACGGCATCGGCCAGCATCGGCCGGTAATCACGTACGACATCAATGGAGTCCATAAGCGTAGGTTGCCTTTCTTCCCGTTGCTCACTGGTTTGTTGGTTTTTTTCTTGATTTTTCTCCTCTTCCTGCGCATACCCTATAAGCAGCAAAGCTGAAAAGACTCCGGTAAAAAGGTATTTCAGGTAGTTATTGCTGATGCTTTCTTTCAATATCATTGTTCGTCTGTATTTCTGAGTTTTTCCAAATGTTCCCTCACCGAGGGAATGATATTGTAATTTTCCCCCTAGCTATAGCACAACTTGTTTATGTGTGTTTTCAAAAATCGCACCAATATCTGCTCGCTATCAAGATTCAACCATTTTTTCTGGTATGCACGACAGACTACTGTTGCCGGCTTCATTTGATGAAGTTCCATAGATACGAAAAATTATATTTGCAAAAAATAAATTATATGTGACATGCCAAGTAAAATTCTAAAGCATCGCATGAAAAACAAGAAAAGCCCGACATTCGTCGAGCTTTTTCGTCGGGGTGGCAGGACGACCTCGCCACTCATCAAATATCTATATGTCAATAAACTAACTTCTACACTAAAGAACTACTCACCGTTTTACTCACATATATCTTGTGAGTAAATGAACAATTTATATTTAATAGAAAACAAGTTGAGTTGTCAGACAAAAATTTGTCTAACTCGTCAAGAAGCTCGTTTTGTCCTGATGTTAATGTGTATTTTGAAAAAGTTTCTTTTAATGTCATTGTTCGGACTGTTGAATTTTAGCACAGTCGTTCAATAGGGTGACAGCTAGCGGTTTACGTATAAACGCAGTAGCGGAGTAGGGAAGCGGAAATGTTCAGCTTGGCACAAACATAAGCTACTTGCAAATTTATTTGCTAAATTTACGAAAAGGAAATGAATTTGCAAGTAGCGACAAAGGAAGCACAAACCTTTATTTTGACACTTATCCCGCTATTGCGTTTATACGATGTTAGCTACAGTTTTTTATTCAAAAATATCTTCTTTGTCAAGATTGTTTATAGAGTTTTTTCTTGCCCAAAGAAAGAAAGCAAAATGAATGAGAAGAAATATTCCCCAATAAATTGCAACCATAATTGATACGTTTAAATTTTCATTTTTTGAACCAAACCCAAGTCCAATCCATAATAGAGATATTCCATTGTGAATTAAATAGGTTGTTAGATGAAATCTAAATCCAACATCGTATATTGGTAAATATTCTCCATCTTTTCGTCCAAAATACCAACCTGAAGCAAACATAAGTAATCCGTAAATTGTTGCTGAAATTGTAATTATAATTCCAGATTGGTTTTCTATTCCATAGCTCAAAAAATATCTAAAAACTATGGTTAATATAGTTGCTGTCAATGCAAATCTTAATAAATATGGTGTAATCGTTTTCATTGTCCGTTTAAATTTAAAATGTTTTTGATTTCGTTTGAGTAGAATAGTTTGATATTTCTATTGACAAATTGATTGAAAAGTTCTTGACCAAGATTTGTCAAATAATAATATTTTCTATCTGGACCTTTATTCCCTTCTTTCAAGTCGTAAGTCAGAACATCAATATGTTCGTATTTTCTTAGTGCTCTGTATAAACTTTGTTCTTCGCAACTAATTGTTCCGTCCGATTTCTTTTCGATGAAGCTTTTAATTTCATCAACGTATTTTTTGCTTTCTTGAAGTGCCATAAAAATCCAGAGTGTTAGTTGACCTTTTTTATATGTGTTTTCCCAAGAAAGCAATAATTCATTTAGTTTTTTGTCATTTTTCATTATTACTTTATTTGTATTAAACAATTTGTATAATACAAATGTAATAATATTTTTTTGTCTGACAAATAAATTTTAAAGTTTTCGGAATTTAAGGTTGTAGTTTGGTCAAAATTGTAGCTAACGGGAAACGCATTGGCGAAGTGGCGGATAAATTGGACGGAAAGTTCAATTTAGAGGGAACGTAGCCGATGTGTTTTCACAGAAGCTAACTTACCAAAATAAGCTGAATGTTAAACACATTCGGCGGCAAAAAATGCAGAAACTTTCAACTTAGCCGTTTCCCCGCCATTTTGCCAATGCGATGTTGTGTGCAGTTTTTATCGCTCCGTATTCTTCCAGTGCATTTTAAACTCTTTTTCTCCAGTAGGTTTATCAATTGTTTCCGCTACAACCTTAAATCCTTTTGCTTTATAAAAATTTACACTTTTTTGGT
>Ga0079224_100000804_pt1 | contig 33415 bp, 29 predicted proteins | sample Stecom2015_FD_80414 | JGI IMG/M metagenome (GOLD analysis project Ga0079224, IMG submission 80414) | Agricultural soil microbial communities from Utah to study Nitrogen management - Steer compost 2015 | ecosystem: Environmental > Terrestrial > Soil > Agricultural land | place: USA: Utah... | reverse complement strand
TACGAGACGTTCGGCGCGGTCGCGCGCGAGCACTTCGGCGGGAGCCTCCAGGGGCGCTGGGTCCTGACCGGCGGGATGGGGGGGATGGGCGGCGCCCAGCCGCTCGCCGCGACGATGAACGGCGCCGCGATCCTCGCCGTCGACGTCGATCCGGACAGGATCCGGCGTCGCGTCGAGACCGGGTACTGCGACCGGATGAGCACCGACCTGGACGAGGCGCTCGGGTGGGTCCTGGACGCGAAGTCGCGAGGCGAGGCGCTCTCGGTCGGGCTGGTCGGGAACTGCGCCGAGGTCCTGCCGGAGATCGTGCGGCGCGGGGTCGTGCCGGACGTGCTGACCGACCAGACCTCGGCGCACGACGAGCTGAACGGCTACGTCCCGGCCGGACTCTCGCTCGAAGCCGCAGCCGAACTCCGCGCCCGCGATCCCGAGGCGTACATCCGCCGTTCGATGGACTCGATGCGCGCGCACTGCGAGGCGATGGTCGAGCTCATGCGGCGGGGCGCGGTCACCTTCGACTACGGGAACAACCTGCGCGGGCAGGCGAAGGACGCCGGGTTCGGCGACGCCTTCGCGTTCCCCGGCTTCGTGCCCGCCTACATCCGCCCGCTTTTCAGCCAGGGGAAGGGCCCGTTCCGCTGGGTCGCGCTCTCGGGCGATCCGGCCGACATCCACCGCACCGACGACCTGGTCCTCGAGCTCTTCCCGGAGGACGAGCACCTGCGCCGCTGGATCACGATGGCGCGGGAGAAGGTCCACTTCCAGGGGCTGCCCGCACGGATCTGCTGGCTGGGCCAGGGCGAGCGCGCGCGGTTCGGCGTCGCGCTGAACGACCTCGTCGCGAAGGGCGAGCTCAAGGCGCCGATCGTGATCGGGCGCGACCACCTCGACACCGGGTCGGTCGCCTCGCCGTTCCGGGAGACCGAGGGAATGAAGGACGGGAGCGACGCGATCGCGGACTGGGCGATCCTGAACGCCCTGCTGAACACGGCGTCCGGCGCGAGCTGGGTCAGCTTCCACCACGGCGGCGGCGTCGGGATCGGGAACTCGCTCCACGCCGGGCAGGTCATCGTGGCCGATGGGACGCCGGAGATGCGGGAACGCCTCGAGCGCGTTCTGACGAACGACCCGGGGATCGGCGTCGCGCGACACGCGGATGCGGGGTACGAGATCGCGCGGGCGACGGCCCGCGAGCAGGGGATCCGGATACCCATGGGCTGAGCCGGCACACCGGGGTCCCACGTTGATGTCCATCGGGTTCGTGACCGGGTGTCGGAACAGGAGCCGGCCGACGTGAGGGTACTGGTTCCGGATCTGCTGTACGTGGACGGCCGTTTCGAGGCCGGGCTCGCCCTGGAGTACGACGAGGCGGCGGGCACGATCACGCGGATCGCCGCTGCGGACGTCCTCGCCGCCGGCGCGCCGGGCGGTGCGGGGGTCGAACGACTCCCCGGCCGCGCGCTCCTCCCCGGCTTCGTGAACGCGCATTCGCACGCGTTCCAGCGTGTGATCCGCGGTCGGACGCAGTGGCGTCCGGCCGGGGCGCCGGACGCGGATTTCTGGAGCTGGCGCGAAGCGATGTACGCGGCCGCGCTCTCGCTCTCGCCGGAGGAGGTCCAGGCCGTCTCGCGCTTCTGTTTCCTCGAGATGCTGCGTGCCGGGATCACGGCGGTCGGCGAGTTCCACTACCTGCACCGCGACCCTGAGGGCCGGTCGTACCAAGACCCTAACGAGCTGGCGCACCGCGTCATCGCGGCGGCGGACGAGGTCGGGCTCCGGATCGCGCTCCTGAACGTGTGTTATGCGACGGGCGGGATCGGCCGCCCGCTCGGCGCCGAACAGCGGCGTTTCGCGACGCCGGATCTGGACGCGTTCCTGACGGACACCGCTGCGCTGGCCGAAGCCTGGCGCGGTGCGCCGCGGGTCAGCATCGGTGTGGCGCCGCACAGCGTTCGTGCGGTCCCGCGCGAGTGGCTGGGCGAGATCGTCGGGTGGGCCGGGGCACGCGACGTCGTCGTGCACATGCACGTGAGCGAGCAGCCGCGCGAGGTCGAAGAATGTCTCGCGGCGTACGGTGCGCGTCCGGTCGAACTGCTCGCCGATGACGGCGTCCTGGGCGAGCGGTTCACCGCGGTCCACGCGACCCATCTGACCGCGGGCGAGGTCCGGCGCCTCGGCGACTCCGGCTCGACGGTCTGCGCCTGCCCGACGACGGAACGCGACCTGGGCGACGGCTTCCTCCCCGGCCGCGAACTCCTCGCGGCGGGCGCGCGGATCGCGCTCGGCACGGACAGCCACACGATCGTCGACATGTTCGAGGAGATGCGGCTGGTCGAGTACCACGAGCGGCTGCGCCGGCTGCGGAGAGTCGTGCTGACCGTCCCGGGTCCGGACGACCGCCTGGAGGTCGCACCGCTCCTCTTCGACCTGGCGATGGAGTCCGGTGCCCGCTCCCTCGGGCTGGAGGCCGGACGGCTCGAGCCCGGCCGGCTGGCCGACTTCGTCGCGGTCGACCTGGAACACCCCGTGCTCGCCGGGTGGACGCCGGACACGCTCGGGGCGATGCTCACGCTCTCGGCGTCGGCCGGGGTCGTGACGGACGTCTGGGTCGGCGGCGTGCGGCGAATCGAGGCCGGCCATCACGCGGCGGAGGAAGCGGCGGCCGCGGAGTTTCGCCGCGTCTCGGGCCGGCTCGCGGCGCCGGAGCCAGCGCGGAGCTGAATCCGGGTCGAGGCGTTCCCCTGAAACCCCGGGTCGGGAGCGACCGTAGGGCCCGGTCGGGGGCGGCCACGGCCGGATCCGGGCCCGCGCCCGGCGTCGTTTCGAAATCCACCCCAACCCCTTCTGGATAGCGAGGTTTCGTTGCGCGTGAGAACGATCTCCAGGTGGTCGCGCGCCCTCCTCCCGGCCGTCGCGCTGGCCGCCCTCCCGCTCCACCTCCCGGCGCAGCCGGCGCAGCTGCCGACCGGCGCGGAACTCGCCGCGGCGATCGACTCGATCGCGGCCGAGCGGTTGCGCGAGGGTCCCATCGCCGGCTTTTCGGTCGCCGTCTCGCGGGGCGGCGAGCTGCTCGTGGCGCGTGGCTACGGCTTCGCCGATCTGGAGCACCGTGTCCCGGCGACGGCGGAAACGGTCTACCGGCTCGGCTCGATCACGAAACCGTTCACGGCCGCGGCGATCCTGCAGCTCGTCGAGGACGGCAAGCTCGGGCTGGACGACGACATGGCGACGCACCTGCCCGACTACCCGACGCATGGCCACCGCGTGACCATCCGCCACCTGCTGACGCACACCTCGGGGATCCGGAGCTACACGGGGCTCGGCCCCCGGTGGCAGTCGAAGATGGCGCTGGACCTGACGCACGAGGAGATGCTGGCGTTCTTCAAGGACGAGCCCTTCGACTTCCCGCCCGGCACGGAGTACCGTTACAACAACTCCGGCTACTACCTCCTCGGGCTGGTGATCGAGCGGCTGTCGCATCGGACGTACGCCAGCTACGTGAGGGAGCGTCTGACTTCCCCGTACGGGCTCGAATCCACGGGCTATTGTGAGGAGCGAGCGCTCGTCCCTCACCGCGCCCGAGGCTATACGCCCGGGTTGATCGGGCTGCAGAACGCGGCGCCGATCAGCATGACCCATCCGTTCTCGGCGGGCGCGCTCTGCTCGAACGCGGTCGACCTGGTGCGGTGGGCGGACGCCCTCTTCGGCGGCCGCATCGTGAACGAGTCATCGCTCGCGCTCATGCTGGAAGAGGCCCGGCTCGAGAGCGGGAACAGCGTCGGTTACGGCCTCGGCGTCTCGCTGGGCGAGTTCGAGGGCCGCCGCATGATCGGCCACGGCGGCGCGATCAACGGGTTTTCCACACATCTCGTGCACTTCCCGGACGACGGGTTGACGATCGCGGTCCTGGCCAACACGGATGGCGCGCGGCCGTCCCGGCTCACGCGTCAGATCGCCCGTGTCGCGCTCGGGCTCCCGGAACCGGAGATCAAGGCACTCCCCCTCGGACCGGAGGAGGCCCGTCGTTACATCGGCGAATACGATCTCGGCGAGCTCCGGATCCGGGTCTTCGAGGAGGGCGGCCGGCTTCGGGCCCAGCCCACAGGCCGGCCGATTCTGGATCTGCTCTACCAGGGCGAGCACGAGTTCATCGTCGAGCAGGACCCGGAGATCCGCATCGTCTTCGAGGTCTCCGGCACCCAGGCCGTAGGGCTGGTGCTGCACCAGGGCGGCGCCCGCGTTCAGGCGAAGCGCGTCCGTTGAGGGCGCGGAAAGGAGAACGGTCCCATGTCCCCGAGCAGACCTCGCGATCGTCGCGCCCTCCTCGTCCGGGGCGCCCTTGCCGCGGTCGTCCTGTGGGCGACGGCGCTGCCGGCCCAGGAGCCGGAGCGCTATGTCTTCTCCGATACGGACATCGCGTTCTACAACCTCGTCGGCGAGCTCCGCATCGAGGGCGGCACGGGCCCGAACGTGGTGATCGACGTCGTGCGGGGCGGCGCGGATGCGGACCGGCTCGCGGTCGAGACGGGCCGGATCGAGGGCCGACCGGCGTTCCGGGTCCTCTACCCGTCGGACCGGATCGTCTACCGCGGCCGGAGCCGCGCGTCCCGCAGCACGGTCCGGGTTCGTGAGGACGGCACGTTCGGCGGGCGGCGCGGCGGTTCGAGGCCGGTCACGATCTCCGGCTCGGGCAGCGGGCTCGAGGCCTGGGCGGACGTGCACGTGCGCGTTCCCGCGGGCGCCCGGGCCGCGTTCCACCTCGCCGTCGGCCGGGTCGAGGTCGCGAACGTGGACGGCGAGATCGTGGTCGACGTGGGCGCGGCGCCGATCGAGGCCGCCGGCGCGCGCGGCCGGCTCCGGCTGGACACCGGCTCCGGCGCGGTCGTCGTCCGCGATGCCGAGGGCGAGGTCGAGATCGATACCGGTTCCGGGGGCGTGACGGTCGCCGGGGTGCGAGGGAGCCGGCTCCACGTCGACACCGGCGCGGGGCGGGTCACCGGCGAAGCGCTGGACGTCGAGCATCTGAACGTGGACACCGGCTCGGGCAGCATCCGCCTCGGCGGCGTCCGGGCGCGAGACGTCCGGCTCGAAACCGGGAGCGGCGCGGTCGACCTCGAACTCCTCGCGGGCGTTGACCGGCTCGAGATCGACACGGGCTTGGGCAGCGTGTCGCTCATCGTCCCGCCCTCGCTCGACGCGAACCTCGAGATCGACACGGGCTCCGGCGGAATCGACGTCGACGGGCTGGTCCTCCAGCGGATCGAGCAGCGGCGGTCGTACCTGCTCGCCCGTTCGGGCCAGGGAACGGGCACGATCCGGATCGACACCGGCTCGGGCAGCGTCCGGGTGCGGGGGAGCTGACGGGTCGCCGCGCCGGCGAGCGGTTGCGTCGCGCGGCGGCGGCCGGGTATCTTCGCACCGATGTTTGCGGACGTTCCCCCGTGCCCCGGCCTGACCGATGGACCCGCGACGCAACGATTCGCCGTTCTCCGTGCACGTGCCGGTGAACCCATCCGATCCCGATGCGCGGCCCGCCCGCTCCACGGGCGCGGCGCTCGTCCTCGTCGCCCTGCTCTGCGCCCTGGCGTCGCCCGCGCGGGCGCAGGAGGCCGGGCTCACCGGCTTCTCGCCGGACGCCGCCTCCCGCCAGCGTGTGCTGGAGTCGCGGCTGCTCGAACGGATCCAGCCGGCCGCGCTCGACTCGTTCTCCTATGCGCTGACCCGTGAGCCGCACGTCGCCGGCTCGGCGGCCCAGGCGAGGACGCGGGACTGGGTCGACGCGCGGACGCGGATGTGGGGCCTGGAGAGCGAGATCAAGACGTACCGTGTCTTCCTCCCGTGGCCGACGGAGGTCGCGTTCGAGATGACCGCGCCCGAGGCGCGTCGTTTCGAGCTGCGGGAGGAGGTCCTGGCCGAGGACGAGACGAGCGCGCTCGACCAGTACCCGTGGGTCGCGGGCTACTCGGGCGTGGGCGACGTCGAGGCCGAGGTCGTCTACGTGAATTACGGGCTGGAGGAGGACTACGCGCTGCTCGACTCGCTCGGCGTGAGCGTCGAGGGCCGGATCGTCCTCGCGCGGTACGGCCGGTCCTACCGCGGGATCAAGCCCCGGCTCGCGGAGCGGCGGGGCGCGGTCGGCGTGCTGATCTACTCGGACCCGATGGACGACGGGCACTTCCGGGGCGACGTCTACCCGGACGGCCCGTGGCGCCATCCCACCTCCGTCCAGCGGGGCAGCGTCATGAACGGGGTCGGCGATCCGACGACGCCGGGCTGGGCGAGCATCGACGGTGCGGAGCGTGTCGAGCCGGGCCGTGCGGAAGGGATCGAACTGCCCTCGATCCCGGTGCTCCCGATCCCGGCGGCCGTGGCGGAGTCGATCCTGCGGTCGCTCGGCGGCGAGGAGCTCCCGGACCAGGGGTGGCAGGGCGCGCTCGCGTTCCGCTACCACGTCGGCCCCGGCCCGACCCGTGTTCGGATGAAGGTCGCGGACGACCGCGAGACCGACGGTTACAAGGAGATCTGGAACACGGTCGCGTGGATCCCGGGCGCCGAGCGGCCGGACGAGTGGGTCATCATCGGCGCGCACCGGGACGCGTGGGGCGCGGGCGCGTCGGACAATGTGAGCGGCACGGCCTCGGTCCTCGCGGCCGCGAGGGCGATCGCGGAGCTGGCCCGGGCGGGGTCGCCGCCCCGCCGCACGATCGCGTTCGCGACGTGGGACGCCGAGGAGTGGGGGATCATAGGCTCGACCGAGTGGGTCGAGGAGCTGGCCGAGGAGCTCGGCGCGAAGGCCGTCGCGTACCTGAACCAGGACGGGGTCGCGGGCGGGCCGAACTTCTCGGCGAGCGCGTCGCCGTCGCTCAAGCGCCTGATCCGCGAGGCCGCGGCCGTCGTGCCGGACCCGGCGGGCGGGACGGTCCACGACCGCTGGCGCGCGAGGGTGCTGCGCGCGGACACGTCGTCCCTCGTCCCGTTGGGCAACCTGGGCGGCGGGAGCGACTTCGCGCCGTTCTACAACCACCTCGGGATCCCGAGCGCGGGGTGGGGTTTCGGCGGGAACGGGACGCAGTACCACAGCGCGTACGACAGCTACGACTGGATGTCGCGCTTCGCGGACCCCGGGTTCCGGTACCACGCGGCGAGTGCGCAACTCACGGCGGTCCTCGCGCTCCGTCTCGCGAACGCGGAGGTCCTGCCCTACGACTACGTGGAGTTCGTGCGCGAGCTCCGTGGCGAGGTCCGGCGGCTCGCGGTCGAGGCCGGACGGCTCCAGCTCGGGGACGTGGGGCTGCTCGGACTGGACAGCGCGCTGATCCGTATGGGCGAGGCGGCGCTCGAGTTCGAGAACGCGAGGCGCGACCTGCTCCTCGGCGGCGCGAAGGCGAGCGGGACGCGAGGCGCGGAGACGGGTTCGGCGCCGGGCCTCGCGGCGGGTGGTGCAGATCGTGGGCGGTCGGTCCGGGACGCGATCGATGCCGCGAACCGTCACCTGATGGCGGTCGAACGTGCACTGACGCGTCCGGAAGGGCTGGTCGGGCGACCGTGGTACCGGAACCTGATCTTCGCGTCGGACGCGGCGAACGGCTACGCGACGATCGCGCTGCCGGGCATCGCGGAGGCGGTCCGGTCGTGGGACCCGGCGCGGGCGCAGGCCGAGGCCCGTGATCTGGCCGAGCGGGTCGACCGGGCGACGGCGCGGCTCCGGGCGGCGGCGGAGGCGATCCGGAGCGCCGCCAACTGACCCGGGCGTGCTCCCGGGTCCGGGGGCCCGGGTGCGGTCTCTGGAATGCACATTGCTCCGTGCAGACCTGCGTGTCGCGTAACGGACCGTTGGGGTGCGAGGGGCCGACATGGGTGATTTTCGCCTGGGCTCGATCTTCGGGTTCGAGATCCGGATCGACTTCTCCTGGTTCATCATCTTCTTCCTGATCCTCTGGACCTTCAGCTTCGCGGTCTTCCCGGCGAACTTCCCGGGCCTCTCGACGGGCGTCTACATCGGGATGGGCGTGACGGGCACGCTCCTCTTCTTCTCGTCGCTCCTCGCGCACGAGCTGGCGCACTCGGTCGTCGCGCGGATGAAGGGGATCCCGGTCGAGGGGATCACGCTCTTCATCTTCGGCGGGATGTCGCGGACGCGGATGGAGGCGGCGACGGCGAAGGACGAGTTCCTGATCGCCGGCGTCGGCCCGTTGACGAGCTTCGTGATCGGCGCGCTCCTCTGGCTCCTCGCCTGGCTCGGGATCCGATCGGGCTGGAGCGTCGCGGTCATTGCCGTCGCCCAGTACCTGGCGGTCCTGAACGTCGCGCTCGCGGTCTTCAACCTGTTGCCGGGCTTCCCGCTCGATGGCGGGCGCCTCTTCCGCGCCGCGGTCTGGAAGTTCACGGGCGATGTGACGAAGGCGACGCGCTGGGCATCGACGGGCGGGAAGTGGCTGGGCTACATCCTCGTCGCGCTCGGGATCCTGCAGGCCTTCGCCGGCGCGATCGTGGGCGGGCTCTGGCTCGTCTTCATCGGGTGGTTCCTGAGGAACGCCGCGATCGCGAGCTATCAGCAGCACATGCTCCAGATCGTGCTGCGAGGGGTGAAGGCCAGGGACACGATGACGCGCGACCCGGAGACGGTCGGGCCGGGGCTGTCGCTCGAGGAGTTGGTCAACGAACACTTCCTGCGTCGTCGTTTCCACTCCTATCCAGTCGCCGAGAACGGTCATCCGGTCGGGCTGATCACGCTCGCGCAGGTCAAGGAGGTCCCGCGGGAGGAGTGGTCGGCCCGCACCGTCGCCGACGCGATGACGCCGGCGACGGACGAGCTGACGGTCCGGCCCGAGGAATCGATGACCGCGGTCCTGGACAAGCTCGAGCGCTCCGCGGCGAGGCGAGTGCTCGTCACCCAGGACGGCCGGCTCGAGGGGATGATCACGGCGAGCGATGTCGCGAGTTGGCTGCGTCGGGCGCGCGAGTTCGAGTGATCGACCCCGTTCCGGGGCCCCGGAGGAACGGGGTTGGCCGGCCCCGCCCCGCCGGCTTAGATTGAGCCCATGTTTGTCATCCCGGCCGACCGTCTCCCCGCGGGCTTCGCGGAGCAGCTCGACCGCCCGCCGGCGGATCCCCCGCCGCCCCGTCCGGCGTCAACCGTCGTCCTGCTCCGGGACGGCCCGGGCGGTCCGGAGGCGCTCCTCCTCAGGCGGAACCGCTCGAGCGGTTTCGTACCGGGCGCGTACGTCTTCCCCGGCGGCCGGGTCGACGCGGCCGATGCGGAGCCCCGCCTGCTCGACCGTGCCGATGGCCTGGACGACGGCGCCGATCCCGAGCCGGCGTACTGGATGGCCGCGGTCCGGGAATCGTTCGAGGAAGCCGGCGTGCTCCTGGCGCGGGACCGGGACGGGCGGCCGCTCCCGGACGCCGGGCGCGACGGCGCGCTGGCGGAGTGGCGCCGGACGCTCCTCGACGACCGCGCGGTCCTCGCCGATGTGCTCGACGGGCTGGACGCGCGGCTCGCGCTGGACAGCGTCATCTACTTCGCGCACTGGATCACGCCGATCGCCGAACCGCGTCGCTACGACACCCGCTTCTTCCTCGCCGAATTCCCCGACGCGTGCGAAGTCTGCATCGACGCGCGGGAGATGACGGACGCGCTCTGGCTCACGCCCGCGGAGGCGCTGGAGAGGTTCCGGGCCGGGCGGCTGCCGATGGTCTTCCCGACCGTCGCGACGCTCGAGTCGCTCGCGCCGTTCGCGTCGACGGCTGAGGCGCTGGACGCATTCCGGCGCCGACCCGTCGCGCCGATCCTGCCCCGTCTCGTCCGGACCGCGGAGGGCGTCGGGATCGTGATCGACGGGGACGGAGCGTAGGCGATGGCGGGCGGTGAGGCTCGGCGCAACCCATGGCCTCGGCGCCCGCGCACAGACCCGTCCACGCCGGCCGCACCCCGGCGCCACAAGCGTTCTGACCTGAACCCCCGAGGCGATCACGCATGCCGATGACCGCGACCCGACCGAAGACGCTGGGCGAGCTGAAGCAGAGCGGTTACCGCCCGCGGAGCGTGAAGGACGAGATCCGCCAGAACCTGTTGAAGAAGCTGAGGGCGGGCGAGCCGCTCTTCCCCGGGATCGTCGGGTACGACGACACCGTCATCCCGCAAGTCGTGAACGCGCTCCTGGCGAAGCAGAACTTCATCCTCCTCGGCCTGCGCGGGCAGGCGAAGAGCCGGATCGTGCGCCAGCTCGTCGCGTTCCTGGATGACGAGGTCCCGGTCCTCGCCGAGAGCGAGATCAACGACGACCCGTTCCATCCGATCTCGAAGCACGGCCGGCTCCTGATCGAAGAGCACGGCGACGACGCGCCGATCGCGTGGGTCCCGCGCGAGGCGAGGTACGTGGAGAAGCTGGCGACGCCGGACGTCACGATCGCGGACCTGATCGGCGACGTCGACCCGATCCGCGCGGCGAGGGGCGGGCACGTCCTGGCCGACGAGCTGACGATCCACTACGGGCTGCTCCCCCGTGCGAACCGCGGGATCTTCGCGATCAACGAGCTGCCGGACCTGGCCGGGAAGGTCCAGGTCGGGCTCTTCAATATCATGCAGGAAGGCGACGTCCAGATCAAAGGCTACCCGGTCCGCCTCCCGCTCGATGTGCTCCTGGTCTTCACCGCGAACCCGGAGGACTATACGGCGCGCGGGAAGATCATCACGCCGCTCAAGGATCGGATCGGCGCGGAGATCGCCACGCACTACCCCGAGCATGTCGAGATCGGCGTCGCGATCACGAGACAGGAGGCGTGGGTCGAGCGGGACGGCCGGCCCATCGTCGTCCCGGAATTCATAGCCGAGGCGATCGAGCGGATCGCGTTCCTGGCCCGTTCGGACAAGCGGATCGATCAGCGCTCGGGCGTCAGCCAGCGCCTCCCGATCAGCGTGCTCGAGACCGCGGTCTCGAACGCGGAGCGGCGGGCGCTCATCTGTGGCGAGGACGTCGTCATCCCCCGGTTCTCGGACGTCTACGCCGCGCTCCCGGCGATCACCGGGAAGCTCGAGCTGGAGTACGACGGTGAACTGGTCGGCGCGGAGCGCATCGCGCGGGAGCTGATCGCGGAGAGCGCGGCCGAGACGTTCGAGGCGTGGGGCGGCGAGGCGGTCGAACAACCCCTCGAAGCCGTCGTCGAGCACTTCGGAAAGGGCGCTGTGCTCCAGCTCTCGGACTCGGCCTCGGTCGAGGCGTGCATGACAGGGTTCCTCACGGTGCCGGGATTGATCGATGCGGTCCGGGGGATGGGGCTGGCCCGCGACGACTCGCCGGGGCATACCGTCGCGGCGTGCGAACTCGTGCTGGAAGCGCTGGCCGCGGCGCGACGGATCGGGCGGACGGAAAGCGGGCTCTACGGTCGCCCGCAGCGGCGGCCCAGGCCGGGCGGTCCGGGTGGTCCGTTCGGATCGGCCGGGCCGGGGTGGCCGGGCGGGCCGAAGCCGCCGTTCGAGGGCTAGGCGTCCGGGGGGCGTGGCGCTCGCGGCGTTCGGCCGTCATCGACGGGGATCCCGGGGCTCGTCGAGGGGAGAGCGGGCCCGGGGCCGGTCCCGCACCAGCTCGAGGATCCGCCGTTGCGCGGCCGGGATCGCGAGGGCGAGAGCGTCCTCGGGGGCGATCCACACCTGGTCGGCCTCCCGTCGCCCGGCCGATCGCGTGTCCGTCGCCCGGCCGTCGGCCCGCGTCCCGGCGACCGGCGCGACGCGCCGCGCGGCGAACCGGAACGCGAGGTAGGTGAGCCGCAGGTGCGTGAAGGTGTGGACGATGGATCCGATCGGCGTGCCGTCGTCCCGCAGCGCGGCACCGGTCGCGTCCCGCCCGGCCCGTTCGAGTGCCGCGGCCGCCGCCCGCCGGGCCGCGTCCGCCGGGGTCTCGCCCGGCTCCACGATGGCGCCGGGGAACTCCCAGAGCCCGGCGAGGAGTCCGTCCGCCGGTCGCCGGACGAGGAGGACCGCGCCGTCGTCGGCCACGATGACGGCGGTCCCGACGTCGTTCTCGGGGAGCGTCTTCGAGGGTTTCGGCCGCGGCCGCTCGAGCTGTGTCCCGGCGGCGCGGGCGCGGCAGAACGTGGCGATGGGGCACGCGTCGCACTTCGGCGAGCGCGGGGTGCAGACCGTCGCGCCGAGCTCCATGAGCGCCTGGTTGAAGTCGCCCGGCCGGTCGTCCGGGACGAGCGCCGCGGCGAGGCGCCGGAGCTCCGCGCCGCCGGGATCGGGCAGGTCGTGGAGCCGGCTGAGGACGCGGCGCACGTTCCCGTCCACGGCGGGCTCGGGCAGGCCGAACGCGATGCTCGCGATGGCGCCGGCGGTGTAGTCGCCGATCCCGGGGAGCCGGCGCAGCTCGGCCGGGTCGCCGGGGAGCTGGCCGCGGTACCGGTCCCGGACGACGTTCGCGGCGCGGTGGAGGTTGTGCGCGCGGCGGTAGTAGCCGAGCCCCGCCCAGGCCTGCAGGACGTCGTCGATCGATGCTCCGGCGAGCGCTTCGAGCGTCGGGAACCGTTCGAGCCAGCGCTCGAAGTACGGAATCACCGTCTCGGCCCGCGTCTGCTGGAGCATGACCTCCGAGATCCAGACACGGTACGGGTCCGGATCGCGGCGCCAGGGCAGGTCGCGGCCGCAGGCGTCGAAGAAGTCGAGGAGCGCGCGCTGGATCGCGCCGGCGTCGAAGGCGTCGGTCATCGGTTCGTCGAAGTCACGGGACAGGCGTCTCTACCCTTGTCAGGCAGGTCCGGTCCGATGCCGAGCCCGGCACCGCCCTTGCACCCGGCCCGGCCGCGCGACACCTTCCGTGGCAGGCCGGCGCCGGGGTGCCGCCCGCCCCGCGCCGGCCACGGCCCGCGCTGCCGTCGCGCCCCGTACTCCGCCCGAGGAGGCCTCATGCGCATCACGTCGTACACCAAGTACCAGGGCGGGCTCCTGGACGCGCTGAACCTCCAGGAGCTGCTCGATCGTCTGGCGGATTTCCTGCTGCAGAGCGGGTTCGCGGGCGATCGGCATGCGCGGCCGTGGTGGGCCGAGGACGAGCCGCCGGGCGCGGACCGATCGCTCGCCGCGTTGAAGGAAGCGATCCTGCGCGCGCTCATGGAGAGCGGCCAGCTCACCCCGGAGATGCTGGAGGAGCTGCGTGGCGAGGGCGAGGGCGACGCGTCGCTCCAGCAGCGGATCGCCGAGCTGCTCGACGAGATCGTGCGGCGCCTGGCGGAGGAGGGGTACCTCGACCTGGACGCCTCGCCCCGCGCGCCCGACACACACCACGCGGTCCCCGGCGCGGGCAAGATCGACGACGGGGCCGTGGCCGCGCAGCAGGTCGACTTCCGGCTCACGGACAAGGGGCTCGACTTCCTCGGCTACCGCACGCTGAAGCACCTCCTCGCCGCGCTCGGCCGGTCGGGCTACGGCAGCCACGAAACGGCCCACCTCGCCACGGGGGTCGAAGCCGGGGCGGCGTCGCGGCCGTACGAGTTCGGCGACACGTTGAACCTCGACATCCCCGGCACGCTGACCCGCGCCCTGCGCCGCCACGGCCCTCGCGTCCCGCTCGAGCTGGATTACGACGACCTCCTCGTGCACCAGGCCGAGTACCGGAGCTCGTGCGCGACCGTGCTGATGCTCGACATCTCGCACTCGATGATCCTCTACGGCGAGGACCGCTTCACGCCGGCGAAGAAGGTCGCGCTCGCGCTCTCGCACCTGATCCGCACGCAGTACCCGGGCGACACGCTCCGGGTCGTGACCTTCGGCGACCGCGCGTCCGAGATCCCGCTCGGCCGCGTCGCGGAGGCGAAGGTTGGGCCGTACCACACGAACACGGCGGAGGGGCTGCGGCTCGCGCGGCGGATCCTGCTCGCGCAGAAGAAGGAGATGCGGCAGATCATCATGATCACCGATGGCAAGCCATCGGCGATCACGCTCCCGGATGGGCGGATCTACAAGAACCCGATGGGGCTCGACCCGAGGGTGCTCCGGGAGACGTTCCGCGAGGTCGCGGCGTGCCGGAAGTCGAACATCCTGATCAACACCTTCATGCTCGCGCGCGACCCCGCGCTCGTCCAGTTCGTCGCCCGGGTCTGCGAACTCGCCCGCGGACGGGCGTACTTCACCTCGACGATGACGCTCGGCCCGTACGTCATGCGCGACTTCCTGCGGCGCCGGACGCGGAGGGTCTGAGCCTCGCCGCGCTCAGCGCACCCCGACGATGGCCCGGACCTCGACCTCACCCGTCCGTTCGAAGCGGAGGGTGAGCGGGACGGCATCGCCCGCAGCGAGCGGCGCCTTCAGGTCGATCAGCATGACGTGGTACCCGCCCGGCTCGAGGACCACCTCGCCCCTGGCCGGGATCTCGAGCGCGTCGATCCGCCGCATCCTCATGATCCCATCTTCGAGGATGCTGCGGTGCAGCTCGACGGCGTTTGCGACATCGGTCTCGACGCCGATGAGCCGGTCCGCGCCGGCGCCACGGTTCTGGATCACGAGATAGGCGGCGGAGTTCTCCTGCGCCGCGCCCTCCAGCGCGGTCGGCCGCGCCCAGGCGTCCATGACCCAGATCTCCGGCTCCGGCGCCGGCTTCCGAGCCGCCGCGCGGCGGCCCCGGAGGAGCGTCCTCATGTCCTCGGCCAGCTCCTCCGCCCCGAGCGTCGGGCTCCAGATGAGCCGGGGCCGGCCCTCGGGATCGAGGACCGTGACCGTCGCCGAGTGATCGACGAGGTAGCCGGCCGCGGTCTCGGCCGCGCCGCCCGCCGCCTCCGCCCCGCCGGCGGGCTCGTCCGCGGTGGCCGTGGCCCCGGCCGGCTCGGCGCCGGCGCGCGCGTAGAAGATGCCGAACCTCGCCGCGACGCTCGCGATCTCGTCGGGCGTGCCGGTCAACCCGATGAACTCGGGGCCGAACGCCGCGGTGTACTGCGCGAGCCGCTCGGGCGTGTCGCGCTCCGGGTCGACCGTGATCATGACGACGCGCATCCCCTGTGCGTCCGGCCCCAGCGCCCGCAACGCGGTCGCGAGTCGTGCGAGCGTCATCGGACAAACGTCGGGGCAGGAGGTGTAGCCGAAGAAGACGGCCACGTAGTCGCCCCGCAGATCCTCGAGTCGCACCGGCCCGTCCGCGGACTGGAGCGTGAAGTCGTGCGCCGGTAGCGGCGGATCGAGGAGCGTGCCGTGGTACTGTGGCGCGTCGCGTCGGAGGAGACTGAGCGCCGCGAAGATCAGGATCACCAGCGGCGCCGCGAGCGCGGCCAGCCAGCGAATACTACGCATCGATACCACCCTGGTTGTCATGCGAGGAGGTGAACGGCTCCGTGCGCCGAACGGACTCGTACCTCGGCGGCCGTGAGTCCGTACCCCTGGCCCGGCGCGCCGGTTCGTCGGGGCAGGCGCGGCCGGGGGCGGACTCGAAGGTGGAGGCGTCGGCGTGCCCGCGCAACTCCTCGTCGTCCGTCGACGCTCGTCGGCCGGGTGCGACCCGGGTCGGGCAAAGGGTGGCGCGGTCCGGCCGCCGGGCGAAGGGTGGCATCGTCCGGCCGCCCGGGTTATCGTGTCGAGCCACGGCCGGGGGAACCCTCCGGCGCAGATCCACAGTATAACGACGACCAGATCGTTTCCTTCAACGTGAGGGATCAGGCGATGACGGCTTTCCAACGTTCGGCGCGGGCGACGGCGCTGCTCGCGATCTTTGCACTCGGGCTCGGCGGCTGCGCCAACCTGAGCCACACCCAGCGCGGCGCGATGATCGGGGCGACGACCGGCGCAGCCGCGGGCGGCGTGATCGGGAAGGCGACGGGGAGCACGGCGCGGGGCGCGATCATCGGCGCCGCGGTCGGCGGTGCGGCCGGCGCGCTGATCGGCCGGCAGATGGACAAGCAGGCCGAGGAGCTGGCGATGGCGATCCCCGGCGCGACGGTCCAGCGCGTCGGCGAGGGGATCGTCGTGACGTTCGACAGCGGGATCCTCTTCGACTTCGATCGTGCGGAGCTGCGTCCCGCCGCGATGGAGAACCTGCGCAACCTGGCCGAGAGCCTGCAGAAGCACGACAAGACCCAGGTCCTCCTGATCGGGCACACCGACGGCATCGGCTCGGCCGACTACAACCAGGCCCTCTCGGAGCGCCGTGCGCATGCGGCCCGGAACTACCTGATCTCGCTGGGCGTCTCGCCGCTCCGCATCGAGGCGGTCGGCCGTGGGATGATGGAGCCCATCGCATCGAACGACACGGAGGCCGGGCGCCAGGAGAACCGGCGCGTGGAGGTCGCGATCTTCGCGGGCGAGGAGATGCGCCGCGAAGCGCAGCGCGCGTCGACCGACTGAGCCGGTCCGCGGCGGTGCGCACCCGTACGGTCCGAAGCGGGCCGTGCGGGTGCGGCCGTCCGGGGCCCACTCCGTCCATCGACGTGCTTGTCACCGCACCCGCAAGGGTGCATCTTCGTCCTTCGGCCCATCGGTCCACACACCGCACTCGCCACCCGTCTACTCGAGGAGGGTCCGAATGCAGCGACGGCTCATGCTCCTTGCGCTCGTCGCAGGCCTCGTGGCCGCGCCGGTCTCGGCGCGTGCGCAGACGCCGGAGGAGCATCCGCCGCTCGAGGTCGGCGCGGTCGCGCCGGACTTCGAGATCCCGGGCGCGACGCGCTGGGGCGTCCTGAAAGAGCCGGTCCGGCTCAGCGACTATGCGGGCAAGACCGTCGTCCTCGCCTTCTTCTTCAAGGCCCGGACACGCGGCTGAACGATCCAGATGCACGCGTACCGGGATCAGTACGCGCAGATCTTCAACGGCGGCCGCGACGTGGTGCTGATCGCGCTGAGCGCGGATCCGGTCGAGGAGCTAGCCGCGTGGGCGCGGGACGACGAGTTCCCGTTCCTGATGGCGAGCGATGCCGACCTCGAGGTCGCCAAACGCTACGGCGCGCTCGCCGGGCGGGCGGGGCTGACGAACCGGAACCTGTTCGTGGTCGGGCCGGACGGCCGGATCGCCTACCGGGCGGTCCCGTTCCGTGAGATCGACCCGACGGCGTACAGCGAGCTCGGCGAGGCCATCCGCCGGCTCCTCCCCGAGCGGGCCGAGGCGGACGAAGGCGGCTCGTGATCCGGTCGGCCGGATCGGCCGCAGACCGGATCGGCGGCCGGCCGGTCAGCCCCTGAGGACCATGTCGGCGTAGCCGTTGTCCGGATCGCCGCCCTGGCGCAGCACGCGGTCGACCGTGTCGGGGCCGCGGTTGTAGGCCAGGAGCGCGAGTCGGATGTCGCCGTCGTACTTGTCGATCATCTGGCGCAGGTAGCGGAAGCCCAGCTCCAGGTTGATGTGACGGTTGTAGAGGTCCTCGATCGTCGTCCCGGGCCGTAGCCACCGGGCGGTCCGCGGCATGACCTGCGTCAGGCCGCGGGCGCCGACGTTGCTGACCGCGCGGTGGTCGAACGCGCTCTCCGTCTTGACGAGCCCGAATGCGATGTCGGGCTCGATATCGTGTCGGACCGCGGCGTCGTAGATGTCCTCGGCGAGGTCGCGGCTGATGTTGTAGCGCGCCATCGCGCCCTGGATCGTGTCCTCCCTGAGCTCCGCTGCCTCCTCCTCGGCCCAGCGTTCGCGGACGGCCTCGTCCAGCCCGCCCGGGAGCGGCCGGCCTGCCGCGGCCATCCGTTCGGCCGCCTCGGTCGGCGTCGGGAACGGGCCGGCCGGCTCACCCTCGCCCCGGGCGATCGGTGCGGCCGCGCCCGCGACGGTCAGCCCGATGATCGGTTCACGGTAGCGCCGCACGAACTCGCGCGCCCGTGCCCCGAACCCGCGCCTGAATTCGCGGTCGCGTATCCGGTCCAGGCGTTCGCGCCACTCACGGCGTCGGTCGACTTCCGGGTGGCGGCGCCGATCGACTTCCGGCTGGCGACGTCGTTCGGGCCGGCCGGCGTCGTGCGCCCGCCGCCAAACGTCACGGCGTGGGGGCCATCGGGAGTCGTAGCCGTAAGGCTCGCCGCGGAGGTCGGGCCGGGCGTAGCGATCGCGGGGTCGGCCGTGCATCGGGGTCCACCTCCGGATACGCGGGTTCGGGCTCGAGGCCTGCCGGTCGAGGCCGAGCGGTGCAGCATCCGTGCCCTCGCTCCGCCGCGTCCCGCGAGGGCCCGGGCTCAGTCGAGCGTGCAGCGCATCGAGGCGATGCTGCCCCGGATCCCGGCGAGTCCGGCCTCGCTGGTGAAGAAGAGCGTGCCATCCTCGCGGATGGCGACGGCTTCGCCCTGGGGCTCGGCCAGCGCCATGAGGCTGATCCCGGGTGGATCGGCCGCGGCGCGGAGCGTATTGTCCGGTTCGACGCGGTAGAGCTGGACCGAGGTGTAGGTCCGGACGGCGACCCAGCGCCCGTCGGGCGAGGCGGCGGCGCCCGTGACCTGGTCGGGGATGGCGACCGCCGCGTCGGTCAGCGGCTGGACCGCTTCGACGACGACCGTGTCCCCGGCCCGGAGCGGGGCCGGGTAGCGGAAGACCGTGACCGGAGCGCTCCGCCCCTTGCTGATCAGGAAGAGATCGCCGGACGGGAGCACGTAGAGCGCTTCGACGTCGATCGGCCCGTCGGGGTACCGGATGACGAAGCGCTCGGCGCGCGCGGTGACCGTGTCCCCCGGCTCGGGCTCGGGGACGCGGTAGACGACGACCTCGGACCTCCGCTCGCGGTTGTCGCCGGTGTCCGCGATGTAGAGGCAGTCGCCGGCCGGGCAGGGGCCGAGCGCGAGGTCTTCCCAGTCGGTGTTCTCGGCGCCGGCGACCCGAACGCGGCCGATCAGCCGGCCGGCCGTGTCGACGGCGAAGATCTCGGGCTCGCCGCCCGAGTCGTTGTGCGTCCAGAGCACGCCGTCGTGTCGTCGGCTCGCGGCGAGCCCGCTGGACTCGTCGACCGCGCGGGCGAGGGTCCCCGTCCGGGCGGGCCGATCGCAGAGCGAGTCCGCGCCGGCCGTCGAGCACGCGAGCAGCGCCGTGCACGCGAGCACGGCCCGGAGAAGCCGACGGTCCGGTCCACGCGGGCGCCCTCCCGGCGTACGGTCCCCTTCGGCCACGGCCGTCCGTCCGATCGTCGATGCCACCGATCGCCCCGCCTCGTCCGTCCTACCCGGCCGGGTCGGCGGCGTCCGGCGCGCCCCCGGCCGGACCGGCTCCGACGATCGCGACCGCGAGTCCATCGCGGACGGGCACGATCGTGGAGGAGAGGCCGGCCATCCGGGCAAGGGTGCGATTGAACTCCTGGACGGCTCGTGCACCGTCGTCCGCGGGTTCGTCGTCGAGGACCCGTCCGCCCCAGAACGCGTTGTCGGCGAGGATCAGGCCGCCCGGGCGGACGAGGTGGCGGGCCCAGGTGAGGTAGGCGGGGTAGTTCTCCTTGTCCGCATCGATGAAGCAGGCATCGAACGGCGGCTCGGAGGCGGCGATGACGGGCAGCGTCTCGAGCGCGGCGCCGACCCTGACCTCGATGACGGCGTCGAGCCCGGCGCGGCGGGCGAACTCGCGGGCCAGCTCGGCGCGCGATCCGTCGCGCTCGAGCGAGACGACCCGTCCGTCTTCCGGCAGCGCGCGCGCCATCCAGATCGCGCTGTAGCCGCCGAGCGTCCCGATCTCGAGCACGCGGCGCGCACCGATCGTCGTGAGGAGCAGCTGAAGGAGCCGGCCGAGCTCGGCCGAGATGTAGATCTCGGGCAGGCCCCGGCGCCCGATCTCGGACCGGAGTTCGCGCAGGAGGTCGTCTTCCGGTGCGAAGAGACGCTCGACGTACGCGCTCAGAGCGGCAGGGTCGGGGGCCGGACGGCGCGCGGCGTCGTTCACGAGTCCAGCGCCGCCGCCAGCCGACGGACCCCCTCCTCGAGCGCGGACTCGGAGGCCGCGAAGGAGAGGCGGACAAAGCGATCGTCGCCGAACGCCGAGCCGGGGACCAGCGCGACGCCGGCACGGTCGAGGACGAAACGGCAGAACGCGACGGAATCCGTGACATCGCCGCGGTAATGGCCGTCCGCCCGGAAGAAGAGGTAGAACGCGCCGTCCGGCGCCCTGAAGGGCACGGCCGGGAGGTGCTCCCGGAAGAGGCGCTCGAGCAGCTCGCGACGGTCACGGAAGATCCTGGCCATCGTCGCGACCGCCTCTTCCGCGAGCGGCTCGGCGCTGTAGGCCGCGATGGCGGCGTGCTGCGACGGCGTCGCGGCGTTCGACGTGATGTGGCTCTGCAACGCGGAGAGCTGGGCCGCGAGCGCAGGATCGCTGTACGAGTAGCCCATTCGCCACCCCGTCATCGCGAACGCCTTCGAGGCGCCGTCGATCACGACCGTCCGTTCAAGGAGCGATGCGTCCAGGTCGAGCAGACCCGGGGCACGGTCCGCGATGTAGCAGATCCGGCCGTAGATCTCGTCGCTGATGAGCCAGACGCCGCGCTCCGCGGCCCACCGCGCGATCGCTTCCAACTCGCCGCGGGAATAGACCGCGCCGGTCGGGTTCGACGGCGAGTTCAGGAGCAGCCCCTTCACACGGTCGTGGTAGGCCTCGTCCAGCTCCTCCGGAGAGAGTTTGAACCCTCGCTCCTCCCGCGCGCGGACCACGACCGGCTCGGCCCGGGCCAGCTTCACGATCTCCGGGTAGCTGGTCCAGTAGGGCGCGGGCACGAGGACGCGGTCGCCGGGGCCGAAGAGCGCGAAGCAGACGTTGAAGAGGGCCTGTTTCGCGCCGGCGGAGACGACGACGCCCTGGGGGTCGACGGGCCGGCCGTGCCGGCGGGTCAGGGTCCCGGCGATCGCCTCGCGGAGCGTGGGCAGCCCGGCGGGCGGCGTGTAGCGGGTCTTGCCGTCGCGAATCGCGGCGATCGCGGCTTCGCCGATGAAGTCCGGCGTCCTGAAGTCGGGCTCGCCCGCGCTGAGGTCCACGATGTCGCGGCCCTGGGCGCGGAGCTCACGGGCGAGCGCCGCGACGGCCAGTGTGGTGGAGGGCTCGAGTTCGCTGATGTTCTCGCTGATGCGCACGTCTCCTCGGGGCTCGGGGTGCTCCTGGACCCGTGAAATATGCGGCCGGCGAGATGGGTCCGACAAGGCGTCGGCCGACTTGTCTTGCCTCGGCGTCGCCGCGGGTCCAGATTGTCGGCGCGGATCGACGACAACATCACGGACAGGTCAGAGATGGCGGACTACGAACGGATCACCGCGGCCTCGATCCAGGAGGTGCTGCGGACGGCCGAGGCGGTTCTGACGGAGCGTTTGCCGATCGAGAAGGTGAGTGAGGATCGCCATTCGATCACACTTTCGGGCGGCGACGGCACGGTCACGATCACGGCCCGTCGTGTGGGCCCCGACACGGTGGTCCACGCCTCGACGGACCAGCTCCGGACTTCGCGGCTGGATGTGGAGACGCAGTACTACCTGAACCAGCTGCCTTACCAGCCGGGCGACAGGCCGACTCGCTGAGGCCGGGTGGAACGAGCGGGCCGGGCGCGGTTCATCGGACCGTGCCCGGCCTTCGTCGTGTCGGTCCCGTTCGTGTCGCCGCGTCGGCCCGTGCGCCGTCCGGTCCGCGGCCCGTGTGCGCGGCGTGCGTGCGCCCCGCCTGGACGAGAACGGATCCGCGGTCCGTGCGGGGCGCCGGTCCGCTCATGGCTCCGGCCCCTCAGTGATCAGGTGGTCCGCCGCGGCGTCTTCCCCGGACGTCTCCGCGCTTGCCGCGAAGTAGGACTTTGTCTCCCGGGCCACGACGCCGGAGAGGAGGAGGAGCCCGATCAGGTTGGGCGCGGCCATGGCACCGTTCATGACGTCGCTGAAGTCCCAGACGAGCTGGAAGCCGGCGGCGTTGTCGAACTGGAGCACGAACGCGCCGGTGAACGCGCCGATGATGAAGAGCACGCGGTAGGGCCGGATCGCCCGGGCGCCGATGAGGAATTCGACGGCGCGTTCGCCGTAGTATCCCCAGCCGAGGATCGTCGAAAAGGCGAAGAACACGAGTCCGAGCGAGACGATGTATCCGCCCCATTCGCCGGGCAGGCCGGTCTGGAACGCGGCCGCGGTCAGCGGAGCGCCGGTCAGCGCGAGCCCGGTCGCGGGATCGACGCGGGTGTAGGCGCCCGTTGCGATAATGGTGAAGCCGGTGATCGAACAGACGATGATGGTGTCGATGAACGTCTGGGTCATCGAGACCAGGGCCTGACTGGCGGGGGACCGGGTCTGTGCGGCCGCGGCCGCGATCGCGCCGGTCCCGAGCCCGGATTCGTTGGAGAAGATGCCTCGGGCGAGGCCCATCCGCATCGCGTCGCGGACGGCCGCGCCGAGGAACCCGCCGATCGGTGCGGCCGGTGCGAAGGCGTTGCGGAAGACGGAGACCGCGATGTCCGGGATCCCGCGCCAGTTGATGGCGAGGACGATGAGTCCGCCGACGAGGTAGAAGACGATCATGGACGGGACGAAGAAGGCGGTGACGCGGCCGATGCTGCGGATCCCGCCGAGGATGACGAGTCCGGCCAGGACCGCGATCACGCCACCGGTCCCGGCGGGCGGCACGCCGAACGAGGAGCGGAGCGCGTCGGCGACCGAGTTGGACTGGACCATGTTCCCGATCCCGAAGGCGGCGACTGCGGCGAAGAGGGCGAAGAGGGTGCCGAGCGTCTTGCCGAACGGGCCGCCGATCCCGCGGGACAGGTAGTACATCGGGCCGCCGGCCATGTTGCCGTAGGGGTCGACGGTGCGGTAGCGGACGCCGAGCACGGCTTCGGCGTATTTGGTCGCCATCCCGAAGATCCCCGTGATCCACATCCAGAAGAGCGCTCCAGGCCCGCCTGCGGCGATCGCGGTGGCGACGCCGGCGATGTTCCCGACGCCGACGGTCGCGGCCAGCGCCGTCATGAGCGCCTGGTAGTGGGAGATGTCGCCTTCCGCGCCCTCCTCCCGACGCTTGATGAGCGCGAGCCAGAGGGAGCGACGGAGTTCGCGGAACTGGATGCCGCGGAGCAGGATCGTGAGGTAGACGCCGGTACCGAGCAGGAGCACGATCATCGGGGTGCCCCAGACCAGTGTGCTCGTGCGGCCGAGCCAGAGCTGGATCGTGTTCATCCGTGCTTCTCCTCGGGTCCGTGGGAACGCGTCGACCCGGTCGGCGCCGGTCCGCTCGATGGTCGCGTGATCGAGCGCTGCATGCATCGGGCTACGGGCTGGGGCGGCCGAACGCAACCGCCTGTGCAGCGCCCTTGCGAGCCCGTATATTAGCGCGTCCGTTGAAAACTCGTTTGTCGGGGGTGGGCATGGCCGAAGGATTTCGGGAGCTCGGGGTGCGAGCCGAGCTGGTCGAAGGGGCGGAGGTTTTGGGTTACGAGCGTCCGACGCCGTTGCAGCGGGCGGCGGTCCCGGTGCTGCGTCGGGGCGGCAACGTGCTGCTGCACGCCTCGGCGGGCGCCGGCGTCGTCGGGACGTACGGGCTGGGGCTGCTCGACCGGCTCGCCGGCGCCGAGGCAGGCGGTGAGACCGCGTCGGCGCTGCGGGCGCTGGTCCTGGTCCCGACGCCGGAACTCGCGACGCAGGTCGCGCTCTCCATCGCGCGCTTCGCGCGGAGGGTCGGCATCGGGGTATCGGCGCTCGGCCCCGGTTGGGGCCGTTCGGCACGGGGCTCGGAGTTCGTGGTGGCCACGCCCGCGGCCGCGCTCGAGGCAGTGTACGGCTCGGTCCTCAAGCTGGACGGTGTGCAGGCTCTCGTGCTGGACGGCCTCGACGCCCTCTTCGCGCTGGGCGGCCAGGACGCGATCGAGGCGTTGACGACGTCGGTCCCCCGGGACGCCCAGCGCGTCGTCGTCGCGGCCGAACGGACGGCGGAGGTCGCCGATTACGTGGACCGGCACGTGCGCCGCGCGCTCCAGTTCCCGCCGGCGGTGGAGACGCTGGAGGACGAGCCGCCCGTGCCGGAGGTCGGTCCGCTCGATTACGTGATCGTCACGGAGCGGGAGAAGGCGGATCGGGTCGCCGTCGAACTCGCGCGCCGCAACGCGTCCGGCCCCGTCGTCGTCTACTGCCGGACCGGCGCCCGCGCGGACAGCGTGGCCGAGGCCCTGGCGCTCCGCGGCTTCCCGGCCTCCAGGACGGCCGACGGGGCGGGAGTCGTAATCGTGACGGACCCGGCCGACGCGCCGGCCGAGGCGTTCGCCGTGAGCTACGACGTCGCCTTCGACGCCGACGACCTCGCCGCGCGCCACGCGTCGGGCGCCGGGCTCGTCCTGATCGAGCCGCGCGAGCTCCCTCACCTGCGGACGATCGCCGAGCGAGCGGGGTTCGTCCCACGCGCGACGCCGTCGACGGTCCCCGAATCGGCCGCGGCCGAGGTCGCACGGTACCGCGCCCGCCTCGAGCGCGCGCTCGCCGAGGAGGACATCGGCGCACAGCTCATCGTGCTGGAGCCGCTCTTCGCACGCCATTCGCCCGCCGAGGTCGCCGCGGCCGCGAGCGCGCTGCTGCGACGGCGCGCGCCGCTGCCGGCCGAGACCCCGGCGACCCGGCCGGGGGCGCCGCCGCCCGCGCCGGCGTTCGTCCGCCTCTTCGTCAGCGTCGGCTCGCGCGACGGGCTCCGGCCCGGCGACCTCGTCGGCTCGATTACCGGCGAGACGAAGGTGACCGGCACGCAGATCGGGCGCATCGAGATCCGGGACACGTTCTCGATCGTCGAGGTCGAGCGTGACATCGCCGAGCGGGTGATCCAGGCGCTGAACGGGATCACGCTGAAGGGACGGAGCTTGAGGGTGGACTACGACCGGCGGCCGACGGGCTCGCCGACGGCAGGCGGGCCGGAGCGGCTCCGGCGCCGCCCGTCCCGTGAGCCGCGCCGCCCCGGGTGAGCCCGGGTGAGCGATGAACGCGAGCGCGGGCGCGGGGGGAGCGTTCCCCCCGCGCCCGCGCTCGGCACCGCCCGGCCAAAGGGACTGCGCGACCGGGCAGCAGATGGGACCAGGCGCCTTACTTGATCGCGTCCTTGAGGCCCTTGCCCGGACGGAAGGAGGCGCTGGTCGACGGCCCGATCCTGATCTCGGTGCCCGTGCGCGGGTTCCGCCCGGTCCGAGCCTTGCGCTGACGGGTTTCGAACGTGCCGAACCCCGTGATCTGGACCTTGTCGCCAGCCTTGAGCGCGTTCGCGATGATGCCGTTGCTCGCGTTGAAGAGGGCGTCGACCGCGCGCTGGGCATCAGCCTTCGAGAGGTTCGCCTGGTTCGCCAGGCTCTGGACCAGTTCGGACTTGTTCATGGAGTCGCTCCTCGCTGAGTGAAAGTGTGACCACGAAGCCGCCCGCCACAGCAGGGACGGAATTCCGCCGCCGCCTCGGAAACGGCGAGTGGCCGCGGAGCGGAGAGTCGCACTTGCGCGGCTCCCGCGCTTGTTGCGAACTTGCTCTGGCGTGATCCGCCGTCGGTCTGCGCCAGGCGACGCACCAGAAAAGCGTCGCATACGTTAGAGTGACGCCGTTGGCGCGTCAAGAGAGTTGTTCGTGCGAGTTCGACGTCGGGCGCGCTCCCGTCGTGACCGCGACTCTCGAAAACATCCGTATCGTGACAGTGCGTCGCGCCCGCCGTTAAGGCCACAGTGCGGATGGTGTTTCATTGGAATCGTTGCAACATCAAGAGTTAGCGGTTGTCCGCGAGATCGCGCACGCGTTCCTGACCGCGACGCAGCCGGTCGAGGTTTATCGACTTGCGCTGGCGCGCGTCACGCCGCTCGTCGGCGCGAGCTTCAGCTCGGTATTCCTGCGTGATCCGGCGGAGCCGGATCTGCTGAAGCTGGCGTGCGCCCAGAGCTGGCCGCAATCATCGGCCCGGTTCCTGGGCCAGCTCCGGATCCGCGTCGGCCGCGGCCCGACGGGCCGTGCGGTCGCGGAGGGGCGCGCCGTCGCCGTCGAGGACGTCTTTGCGGATCCGACGCATCGCGAGTGGTGGGACCCCGCGCGGGAGCTCGGCTTCGTCGCGCAGATCGCGCTCCCGCTCGAGGTCCGTGGCGAGGTCGTCGGCGCGCTGAGCTTCTATTTCGTCGAGCCCCGTCACTTCGGAGAGGACGAGCAGCGCCTCCTCGCGCTGGTCGCGGCCCAGCTCTCGGCCACGGTCGAGCGGGCGCAGTTGATCGAGGATCTGCGTCGTGCGAACGAGCGTCTGATCCAGCAGAACGAGGAGCTGGTCCGGCGCGTCGAGGAGGCGCAGGCCGCGACGCGCTTGAAGAACGAATTCCTGGCGAACGTGGGGCACGAATTGCGCACGCCTCTGACCGCGATCCTCGGCTACAGCTACATGATCTCGGCCGGGCACGCGGGTCCGGTCACGAAGGCGCAGCGCGAGTCGCTGTCCCGGATCGAGTCCTCGGCGTCGCTCCTGCTCAAGCTGATCACGGACGTGCTCGATCTCTCGGAGCTAACGCTGGGCCGGACCTCGGTCCACGTGGCTCGGGAAGAGGCCGTTTCGCTGGCGAGGCTCGCGGCCGCCCGGGTCGGCGAGGCGCCGGACGGGATCGAGCTACGCATCGATGCGCCGGACGGCGAGATCCCGTTCCGGACCGATGGTTCGAAGGTCGTCCGGATCCTGGAGAAGCTGCTCTCGAACGCCTACAAGTTCACCGAACGAGGCGAGGTCGTCGTGACGGTCCGGCAGCGGGAGGGCGGCGCGCCCTCGTCCCCCGACGCCGGGTGGGTCGAATGGAGCGTGCGGGACACCGGGATCGGGATCGCGTCGGATCAGCTGGATGTGATCTTCGATGAGTTCCGGCAGGTCGACGGCTCGTCGACCCGTCTCCACGGCGGGACCGGGCTCGGGCTCGCTCTCTCGCGGCGCCTCGCCCGCCTGCTCGGCGGCGAGCTCTCCGTGGAGAGCGAGCCCGGTCGGGGTTCGACCTTTTCGCTGGTCCTGCCGGCCGACGCGTCGCGGGTCAGTCCGCCGGGACCTCCTCCTGCGCGTCCTGCCGCCCTCTGAGCACCGGCATCGCCCTGGGCCGGGTCATCGCCTCGGGCGAGAGGATCTCGTCCAGCTCCGCCTGGCTGAGCCACCCCTTCTCCAGGACGAGTTCGTAGACGCCGCGATCCGATGCGAGCGCCTCGCTCGCGAGCGTGGTCGCCCGGTCGTAACCGATGTAGGGGACCAGCGCGGTCACGATCCCGATGCTCCGTTCCACGAGGTGGCGGAGCCTGTCCTCGTTCGCCGTGATCCCGACCACGCACCGCTCCCGCAGGATCGTGCACCCCTGGGTCAGGATGTCGACGGACTGGAAGATGTTGAAGGCCAGGACCGGCTCGAACACGTTCAGCTGGAGCTGGCCGGCCTCGGCGGCCATCGTGACGGTCAGGTCGTTGCCGACGACCTGGAACGCGATCTGGTTGACGACCTCGGGGATGACCGGGTTGACCTTGCCCGGCATGATGCTCGAGCCCGGCTGCATCGGCGGCAGGTTGATCTCGCCGAGTCCGGTCCGCGGCCCGCTCGCCAGGAGCCGGAGGTCGTTGCAGATCTTGGAGAGCTTGACGGCGATGCGCTTGAGCACGCCCGAGAGCTGGACGAACGCGCCGGTGTCGGGCGTGGCCTCGACGAGGTCGGGGCTCGTCACGAGTGTGAGTCCCGTGATCTCGGAGAGGCGTTCGCGGACGATCGGCGCGTAGCGCGGATCGGTGTTGATGCCGGTCCCGATCGCGGTCGCGCCCATGTTGATCTCACGGGTGAGCGCCGCGGCCTCGCGCAGCCGTTCGACGTCCTCGCCGATCGTCACGCCGTAGGCACGGAACTCCTGGCCGAGCGTCATCGGGACCGCGTCCTGGAGCTGGGTCCGCCCCATCTTGACGATGTCCGAGAACTCGGCGGCCTTGGCGAGGAACGCGTCCCGGAGCGCCGAGAGCGCCTCCTCCAGGTCCCTGAGCGCCCAGTTCGTCGCGATCTTCAGCGCGGTCGGGTAGGCGTCGTTCGTGGACTGGGAGAGGTTGACGTGGTTGTTCGGATGGACGATGCCGTACTCGCCCCGACGGTGGCCGAGGATCTCGAGCGCACGGTTCGCGATCACCTCGTTCGCGTTCATGTTCGTCGAGGTGCCCGCGCCGCCCTGGATCACGTCCACGACGAACTGGTCGTGCAGATTGCCGGACCGGATCTCGCGACAGGCGCGGACGATCGCATCCGCGATCTTCGCGTCGAGGAGGCCGAGCTCGCGGTTCGCGAGAGCGGCCGCTTCCTTGACGGCCGCGAGCGCGTTGACCAGATACGGGTACTGCCCGATCGCGATGCCGGTGATCGGGAAGTTCTCGACGGCCCGCAACGTCTGGATCCCGTAGTAATAGCGGTTCGGGACGTCCCGCTCGCCGAGCAGGTCCTTCTCACGGCGCAACTCGCCGGAGAGATAGGCCTGCTCGCGTCCGGCCAGGCGATTGTTCGCGGCGCGCAGCCGGCTCGCGATGATCTGTGCCGCGCCTACGGCGAGGCGGGCGTAGAGCTGCGGGCGTTCGCGCGCGATCTGCTGGATCTCCTCGCGAGGGATCTCGATGATCTCCGCGGCCTCCTCGACGCAGGCCGATGTCGAATGGGGGTAGTCATCGAGGAGGCTCCCCTCCCCGAACGAGTCGCCGGGGTGCAGGACGTAGAGCGTCTCGGTGCGGCCGCGGACGCCCTTCTGGATCGCGACCTTGCCCCGGCACACGATCCCGAACTGGCGTCGCGGTTGGCTCTCGTGGAAGATGTAGGTGCCGGGCAGGTAGCACACCACGCGGCTCCGTGATGCGACGTAGGCGAGCTCTTCCTCGTCGAGCCCGCGTGTGAGCACGTTGTCACGGAGCATATCAGGGATCGTCACATCCATCGCTTGGACTCCATCGTCGCGAAATGACGGTCCGCCCTCGCGGGCCGGGACCAGCGCACAAGAGTATCGGTGCATCACTCGACCGTCAGGGCCGGGCGCGGGGCCGATCCGGGTGCGGCGTCGTGACCGGGTCGGGCACGCCACCGCGCGGCCCCTCGCCCGTCCCGGTCGTACCGGACCGAACGGTCCGGGTTCCGGCCCTGCCGCAGCGCGCCGGTCGCCAGTCGCGCGATCGGAGGCGCGGGTGGCGTGCGGTCCGCCTCCGGCTCAGCCGCCGGGATCGATGGTGCACGGTGCGCACCATATAGCCCGGGCCCTTCCGACCGTCAAGCCGTCGGACCGTTTCTTGCACGTGCGCCGCCCTCGAGTCTCGCCGTCCACAGACCCACCCGAACCCTGAGAAAAGCGTATGGCTGGAGATCGACCCTCTGATGTCAGCGGATCGGAGGACACGCGCGCGGCCGGACCGGACATCCCCGGCGCGGACGAGGTGGTGGACGGGCTGCGGCCGGCGAGGCGTAGCCCACGTTCGGGTTCCGCCCGTGGCCGGCGGGTCCGCGATCCTCGCGCCCACAACGTGGGCTGGGGGAGCCGCGAAGCGGAAGCGCAGAGTGAGGGCGTCGGTTTCGCGGAGGAGGTGCGCTCGCCCGCGACCGAACACAAGACCGGGCGGACCGACGAACGCGGGGCGACCTGAGCCGGGCGTGGCGTCCGGCGTAGACGACCGTCGCACGCACACGCCGGCCGGACATCGTCGACCCGGCGCTCGAGGTCGATGTGAGCCGACCAGGAAGATCGATGTGAACCAACCAGGAGGGGAGATGGCGCGCTACGACCTGGACTACGGCAGAGGGTACGGGCAGGACTACTCGCGGAGCGGGTGGCGGCGGTCCTCGGCGGGGAGCGGCTACAGACGCTACGGGGTCTCCCCGGAGCGGATGGCCGGACGGAGCCGCTACGGCCGCGAGTACGGCAGGTTTCGCGAAGGGCGAGGGTTCCGCGCCGGCGGACGATTCGGGCGTGAGCCCCCCAGGTACGGCCTCGGGTACGGCGGCTACGGCTCCGAGTACGCGGCCGGGTACGGACGTGAGTTCGAAAAGAGCCGGTGGCAGACGGACTACGGAGACCCGTTCCACGACCGCGAGCGCGGGACGCCGATCCGGATGATCCGCGGCGAGTACGGCGAGTACGGCGAGGAGTTCCGCGGCACGGAGCGGATGCGCGGGCAGGGATACGGGCTCGAGTATCGGTCCCGTCGGCGCCGGTGGCTGTACTGAGGCCGACTCGCGCCGTGGCCGGCCCCGGCGCGTTCAACGCGCCGGGAGCCGGAGGCGCCAGACCGGATAGAGCAGCCCGAGGAGGAGGGTGGAGCCGACGGCGCGTCTGGCCAGGGGCGCCAGCGTCTCGAAGGCGAAGCGCTCCGTGTCGAGGCCGAGCGCGGTGACGAGGACCATCGGGCTGGACACCGCGCGAGCGACGGCGAGCGCGACGACGAAGCCGAAGAACACGACCGCCGCGGGGAGCCGGGTCCGGAAGAGCAGCTCGGCCAGGAGCACGGCCGGGAGGAAGAGCTGCGATACGAGTGTGAAGAGGACCGTATACCACACCGCGTATCGCCACTCGCCCAGCGAGAGCGCGAGCGCGGCGGCGAAGGCGATGCCGCCGAGGGCCGCGAGGCTCGCGCAGGCGGCAAGGAGCTTCCCGGCCAGGTAGCGCGCGGGTGTGGTCAGGTTCGTGACCAGGTACTCGTCGAACCCGAGCTCGTGGTCGCGCGATGTGCCGAACCGGAGCAGGGCGATGGCGGCGAGGAGGTACGCGTGTCCGAAGAGCCGGTCGTCGTCCGGCCGCGGCGGGAGCGTCGTCCAGTACGACCAGTGTCCGGCCGCCAGGAGCACGATGAAGCCGATCGCGGCGATCCAGGCGGCCCGGGACCTCCACTGCTCGCGAATCTCGAAGCGCGCGATCGCGACGACCGCCGAGAGGCGCCCGCTCATCTCGCCACCTCGACGGCTGAAGCGGCGGTCGGCCGCGCGCCATCGAGCCGGAGCACCGGCCCGTCCGCCGCCTCGCGCGGCACCCCCTGATTCGTGGCGACCACGATCACGGACTGCTCTGCCCTGTCGAGCAGGATCGCGGTCAGGTCCGATTTCGCCTCGGGCGAGAGGTGCTCGTAGGGCTCGTCGAGGAAGATGAAGGAGGCCGGGCGGCGAAGCAGCGTGTCGAGGAGGAGGCGCTTCGCTTCACCGGTCGAGAGCCGGCCGAGCGGGTGTTCGGGCTTCGCGTGCCCCGCGCCGAGCCGGCCCTCGTACACGGCGCCGCCCGTCGCACAGAGTAGCGCGTCCGAGAGCCGGGCCCAGTCCGCGACGGTCGCCCGGCCGGGGAGCCTCATCTCGGGCGCGTAATAGAGGCGATCATTCGCGTCTCCGCGCCCGCCGGTCCGGAGGACCCGCCCCGCGGCAGGCCGCGCGAGCCCGGCCAGCACGCGCAGGAGCGAGGACTTCCCCGAGCCGTTCTCGCCGACCACCCACCCCACGGTCCCCGGCCCGTGCTCCCACTCGAGATCCCGGATGAGCCAGCCCCGTCGGCGCCGACGGATGCCGAGCCTTTCGACCCGGAGCCGGAGCACGCCCGGGAGCGCTACGACGTCGGGCAGCTGTACCATCGGTCCTCCTGATCGACCACGAGTGAGCGTGCCTGTGCTGTCAGGTAGGTGAACCGGACCGCGTCCACGTCCAGGAGGTAGGAGCGGCGGTAGCGCAGCGCCGGATCGAGCCGGACGATCGCCTTCTCGAACCCGTCGGCCGCGTGCTCGCGCCCCGTATGCGTCAGGTAGAGCAGATCGCCGGTCCGGTGGTCGGCCGCCGTCGCCAGGGCAACGGCGGCGATCTCCCGTGCGTTCGCCTCGGTCAGCGCCGTGGCCGGCACGCGCCCGACCCGGCCGCGCAGTCCGTCCGGGACGGGGAGCGGGACCCTCCGGACCTCGCCGCTCCCGAGCCAGAATACGTGCGCGAATGGGACGATGAACTGGTGGGCCGCAACGATCCGGCCGTCGACGAAGCTCGCGAGCCCGACGAGGTTCGCCATCGTGTTCACGACCATGTCGCCGAAGTACAGCGTCGCGGCGCCGATCGGGACGGGTGCATCGCCCTCGAGGCGATGGACCAGCCGCCCCGGGTGGCGGCCCATCACGAACGGGGTCACAAGCACGCCATCGGGCGACGCATGGACGCCTTGAGGCGGGAAGGGGAGCCGTACCGAGCCCCGGTCCCGGCCCGCCAGATCCAACCGCTTGAGCGACTGTGCAGATTGATCCGCGATGTAGAGGAGCGAGTCACCGACAAGGGCGGCGCTCGTGGGCCTCCGTACGCCGGTCGGCCCGACCTCCTCGAAGGCGACCGTCCGCCACGGCTCCAGGTCGGGCCCGATCAGGGCGACCTCCCGGTCCCGCGGGTAGAGGACCAGGAACGATGTGTCGCTCAGAGCGACGACATCGCCCACCTCGGCCTCCCGGGCCGTGAGCGAGGCGATCGGATCGCACCGAACCGGTTCGGACCGCGCAACGAAGTCCTCGATGAAATGCGCCTCCGGGAGATCGGCCGCGGCGCACCCGGCCAGGATCGGGATCAGGGGAAGGAGTCGGACGCGCATGGATCGACCGAGTTCAGGGGTTCGACTCAGTGCGCCGCCTCAGGCGCGGCACCGGGCCGGCCGGAGCACGCGGCGCGGGTCCAAAGAACTGCCGAGCACCCCCGACATCCGGGGGAGGCGGATCAGATGATCTTGGCCTTGACGCAGCCGATGTACTCGGCGAAACAGTCGATGTCGGCCATGATCCGCCGAATCCCGGAGGTGTCCCACGAGTCGTTCAGGCACTTGTCATAGGCAGCCGTGCACGACGACGCACTCGCCTGGCCGGGGAACCCCGCGCCGAGCACGAAGAGGAGCGCCAGCACCGTGGCCCAGCGGAACCTTGTCTTCATGACGACCTCCCTGCCATTGAAGGGTTGACCGTTGATGCCTCGCCCGCCCCGCCCCCGATCCCTCGGCCCGGCCGGTAGCGCCGGACCGGCGACGGTGCAGGAAGGCACGGCGCGGACCAGAGTGGGAGAACTTCCTAAGTGCTTGAGGAGTAGCATGTTGCATCGACACGGCCCGGGCGGACCGCCCGTTCGATGGTGCACATTTGCGCAGTACGAAGCGTGCAGTGCGCGATCGGACCTCGCGCCCTCGACGGAGGATGGCGCGTCCCGCGCCGCGGCACCATGGCAATTCGGGACAGACGACGTAGGGGGTCAGCGGCGAGGTTTGTCCGGGTCGATGTCGAGCGTGCGCAACTTGTTGAGCAGGGTGTTGCGAGCCATTCCGAGGGCCGCGGCGGCGCGGGTCTTGTTGCCGCGGTACCGTTCGAGAGCTTCGCGGATGCGCTGGCGTTCCACTTCCGGCGGGCCGTGGAACGAGTATCGTTCGTGGGGCGTCGCCGGGCCTTCCGTGGTGGTCGGAGCGGGGTCGAGCAGCGGTTGGGGGAGGTGTTCCCGTGCGATGCGGTGCGAGTCGCATGCGAGGACCGCGGCCTCGATGGTGTGAGCGAGTTCCCTGACGTTCCCCGGCCACGGG
>Ga0079224_100000803_pt1 | contig 33421 bp, 29 predicted proteins | sample Stecom2015_FD_80414 | JGI IMG/M metagenome (GOLD analysis project Ga0079224, IMG submission 80414) | Agricultural soil microbial communities from Utah to study Nitrogen management - Steer compost 2015 | ecosystem: Environmental > Terrestrial > Soil > Agricultural land | place: USA: Utah... | reverse complement strand
TTATTGAAGACTCTTGATGGATTTTTCGCTGTTGAAAAGTTCACCCAAGATGAAGAACCTGGTTCCTGATAAGCCCACTGATATGTGAGTGAATCTCCGTCGATATCACTTGAACTATTACTGAATGTCACGTTTGTATCGTTATAGATAGTAGTTGGACTCCAAGAGAAGCTCGCAACTGGTGTTCTATTTCGAACAGTCAAAGATTTGGTTACTGAGTGGCTAGCTTCCCCGTCAGAAACAGTCAGACGAATATTCCATACCTTCTTTTTATTAAAGATTCTTGATGGATTTTTCGCTGTTGAGAAATTCACCCAAGTTGAAGAACCTGGTTCTTGATAAGCCCACTGATATGTGAGTGAATCACCGTCAGCATCACTTGAACTATTACTGAACGTCACGTTTGTATCGTTATAGATAGTAGTTGGACTCCAAGAGAAGTTCGCAACTGGTGCCCTGTTTTGGACAGTCAACGATTTTGTTTTTGTACGAGATTCAATGCCGTCAGATGCGGTCAAACGAATGTTATAAACTCCTTTGCTAGTAAATAAGCGATTAGTCGGATGTTGTTCGGTTGAAAATTGAACCCAAGTACTACTGTTTGGTGCTTGATATTCCCATTTAAATGTTAAGGAGTGGCCATCAGGATCACTAGACTGATTAGTGAAGTTTACTTTCGTATCGTTATATATTGTTGTTGGACTCCAAGTGAACTCAGGAACAGGTGGTGTGTTAAATCTATAAGGGCCTTGGTAAGTATATACCTGATTCCCGACATTATCCTCTGACTCAACATGTAAATACCAAACACCTGAAGTATTTCTTGTAACTGTATAGTCAGAACTTGAGGTCCAAGCGCTCCATGAAGTTGGTTTTTCAGTCGATAGCGTCCACTGATATCGAGAACGCTTGTATCCTGAATGTGGATCGTGGTGCTTTAAACGCACTCTAATTTCTTCACTCGACCAACCTCTACTTGTAAAATTAGACGTATCAGCTGTGTTTCGAAATCCGATTGTAGGTGCATTTCCATCTACACCAATATATTTTCCTGTAGAAACATAATCGTTTGATGTATTCCCAGCATTGTCAATAAAGTGATAACTAACGTTATATTTGTGTCCATGTGTATTTAGACGAATTTTATATGCAACTTGATCATCACTTGGGCCGTAGTCTCCTTCTCTACCACCAGAAACCAACGGAACATGTGGGTTATTTGTACCTTGATGCCATGTACCATCGTACCAAAACGGATGAATTTGATTCCATGCATGTATTCTAAAACCATGTTGAAACCTTGCGTCAACCCCGTTTCCACCTAGCCTTAAATAACTATAAGCATTTCCTGAATGGGGATCTGATTGACGAAGTTTTATCGTTGCTTCATCACCTGGCTTGTACCAATAATCACTACCATTTATATACCTAGCATTTTGAATAGCATCCCATTTTAACGTAGGGGCTACTCCATCAACCTTTAATTTCATACCTGTATTATTATAGCCTATAGAGTTACCTGCCGAGTCTTGATAATAATATTGAATATCATAGGTATGACCATGAGTTTTTGGGTTAACGGTCCAATTGACAGTTGCGTAGTTTGTAGTTTTTGATGTTCTATGTGCACCTGTTATTTCTACGTTTACATCTTTATCCCAGTGATCGTTATGATAGATATTAGAACTACCTAAATCATGCCAAGCTCTTGCATCGGTACTACCACTACCAGCTATTCTTAAATAAGTTCGAGCAACAGCAGTTTGGTCGTACTGTCTTAGTGAAACTGTTACTGGAACATTTGGCCTAGTCCAGTAATCGTTACCTTCTGCAAATCGGTAGTTTGTTAACGAATGAGAGACATGTTTTGGAGGTGCATCGTAGATTAATCTCGCTTGATCCCCCGCAAATTGCCAATACATAGTGGAAGACCAACGTATTACTCCACTCCCTACGTCGACTCCATACCACATAGCTGTACTTGTTTCACTATGATTTTTTCGAGTGTAAGTAGTTCCTGTAGAAAAGTAGCCGTCACGCTCTGCTGATGCTCCTGGACCTTTTCTTCTGTAAACATTGGTACCGACCATGGTTAAACGATTGGCATTGACTCCACTAGTTAGTGATATCTTTCCACTATGAAAATTCAGTGGAGATAAATCAAACGGTAAAATCAAAGGAGCATATACCATATAGCTGTTAACTTTTTTTACGATATAGAATTGCCAAGAGGCGTTAACAGATGGATCAGGAACCAATTCGTTTAGAGGAATGTAAGCATCAAAACCAACAGAATCATACCTCATATTACAACCGCCCCATGAGTCGATGTTTGATTTGTTTTTGGCAGTTGAAGGACATTCATTCCATACATGGTTAGGCCCTTGGTTGTTATATTCTCCATCTTCTGTGGCTGAGATATTTATTTGTAAGGTACTATAAATTTTTTCTGTAGTTCCGCTCTTTGCAACTATATAAGTTTCCTGATTGGAAGCTGTGTGACGATAGTGGCCGAAAATAATCGCCCACCCCTTAAAATTTAGATAAGGTTGTGAACCTTTACCAAAGTTCCTATTAACTATTTGATGCCCACTACTAAGGTATTTACTAGGGTAGACATCATATACTAAATTCCTTCCTGTATCCATATTGTATGTTTTATCCCCTGAAACTTTGTTCCAACCAGTTTTTACTTCATTTGGAACAGTATAAGGATTTGAAGCAGCATGAGTTAAATTTGGACTGAACAACATAATGGCTGCAATACAGAAAGATATTAACATTAATAGTTTTAATCTATTAGGTTTCAGATTATTTTCACCTTCTTTCTTTAACAAGTTGACTCAGAGAAGTTACATTCATGAAGAACAATAAAACGCAAAAAACCCCTAGAAATAGACATACCTTTGGCATATCTTATTCTAGGGGTTTTCCCTCTGAGTCATTTAATTTAATGATATTATATCAAATTAAAAATCAAAGGGCAACTAATAGATTTGTAGATGTAATGCGTATTTTTAGTTATATTGTTTTCTTCTTTTTCGATACCAATAATAATAGCTTAATCCACCAATAACAATAACTGTTAGGATGGTAAATACTAATTTGCCTAGGGCAAAAGGAGAGGAAGTTGAAGTAGAAGCAACATCTGAATCAGCAGTTAATTCTAGTTCTTTTTCGCTTCCTTTATTTGATGATTCATTTTCAATACCATCTTCTTGTCTAGGTTCATCATCAATTATATTTATCTCCGCAGTTTCATCTTCATTATCTTCATGTTTTTCACTCTTAGTATTATTATTCAAATTTTCTTTTGAATTCTCAGCAATCTGATTGTCTTTAGAAACTATATTGTTATTACTTTTTCCATTGATATTACTATTTGTTTCTTTTATTGATACTACAGCAATGTCCTTTGATTGATTCCCTGTATTTTTTACTTCAGTACTCTTAGAAGGCTGTGTTTGTTTAGATTGAACAGGTTGTTTTGTTTCACTTTGCTTTGGTGTAGGATTTTTCGGTTTTGTTACTGGCTTCGGCGCAGGCGCTGGACTTGGCTTTGGCTCAGGCTTAGGTTCAGGCTTCGGCGTAGGTGTAGGCTTTGGCTTTGGCTCAGGCTTAGGCTTAGGAGCTGTTGCCTTTTTAATAGCATGAACAGTTAGATCAGCCTCACCAGTTGGACTATGAGGTGAACCAATAACATACTGATACGTTCCCGCTTTAACTGAATCACTTACCATTCCACCAATAATAAAGTTATCTGGTTCAGCAAAATAAGCTCCATATACATTGTCTGAACAAACACCAGAAGCATAAGCCCTCTTATTAAATCCAGTATGTTTATCAGACTCAATAGTTAAAGTGCACTTAGGATTTGCCCCCTGCCCATATGCATTCTGAGGTACTCCAAATCCTATTAGCAAAAAAACAGCCAACATACTTAGAAACAATCTCTTAAGGTTTTTCACTTTCTGATTCCCCCTTGATTATTAGAATGATATAAAAATACTTCCCTATTTTGTTACAAACAAAAAAACGGTTCTTCGGGAATTTTAATAATCTTGGTATACATACGTATAACAAGACACTTAAAATGCAGTCCCAAAGAACCATTCTTTATTAAAACCCGCTAACCGAATTGGTTGCAATTAAACAGAATAGGAAATGATATACATTTATTATATGGCATATCAAATAATTCAATCAATAGATTCTAAGGAATTTATTTCTTATATTCATAAACCGCTGCTTGTCTAATAACAGTTGTACCACCAACAAACCAACGGGGACTTTCTGTAATCATAATAGCAATTACACTAGGACCATCTATATTTTGGGTAAAATCATATTCAGGATGTGAGTAGGTAAATGGATATGTCCTATCTACACGATCATCAAGATAAATTAATTCAACTAGACTTAAGTTGTTTTTAAAAAATGAATTGGATGTAGGTGTATATAAATATCCCCCACTACTGGAGACATTTAGATTACTCTCAATGCTTTTTTTAAAATTCTCTAACGCATTATTAGGTAGAAGATTCCCATTTACTGTTTCACCATTTTGAAAGATTATCTTCCCGTTAGAAAAGGAAATAGGATCAACGGCCAGTGCCGCATCATGAGTTGCTATTTCCAAAGCATTCTTCATTTGGCGTGTAGCTGTTTTATCCGCATCCAAATTAAATTGAATCTGTGTAATTATCGCAAATAGCAAAACCAGTAAGATTGTTCGTAGTGCAGTACCCATATAGAAAACTCCTAATTGATGTATTCACTTAGTATTTTTATATCCTTTTCAAATGTGCTAGGACTTGGATTAAAGATATCAAGAACAAAAATAAAACTTCGAGGCGCTTTAATACTACCTTCTATGTACTGATTACGAGGTGTAAGGGTTTGAGTACCTTGGATTGTAATTTTGTTTGAGTCAAAATGATATTTATTAACAAGTGTATCTTTCATTTCTTGAATGATAGCGGGTGTGAACCTACCTTCTATTGAAGCTTTTTTAGCTCCTTCGGCTAAGACTACTTCAACCGCTTCTCTATTCAAGCTATCGACATAGGATAGTATAGGGGCAAACATAATGTTAATTGCTATAAACAATGTCATCCATTCTGCTAGAGTTTTAGACATATATTTCTCCTACCTTTTTATAGTAGAGGAGAACCCCCCTCTACTATATTTCTCACAATCTATTAGTTATTTGTTCCTGATTTGCCATCTGGCAAGTTACCGTCTACACTACTAATTTGCGTGTTGTACTGATTAGTCTCAGAGTTGATCATGTTGTAACCAATAAAAAATAGAAATGCGCTAATAGATAAAACTGTGATAGCAATGCCTAGAAAAGTAGATAGTGATTTATTCATGTGAAAATTTCCTCCTAATAAATGTTTACATTTTGTGTGATTAAATTAAGCTTTTTTCGTATTGCGTTACTTAAATTTGTGTTAATTGTTGGTGCCAGTTTTACCATCTGGTAGATTACCATCGATTGCACTAATTTCTGTTTTATACTCAGTAGTTTCAGAGTTAATCATTCCGTAACCGATAAAAAACAAGAATGCAGAGATTGATAGAACTGTGATTGCAATGCCTAAAAATGTTGATAATGACTTATTCATGGATTAAGATCCACCTTCCTTTTGAGTGTGTAATAGATTTATATAAAATGGTATTGCAAACTTTGGTTTAAGGTAAGTTAGTACTCATCGATTCAATTTCAGTTTTATACTGTTTTGCTTCAGTTCCAATCATGTTATAGGCCATAAAGAATAAGAAAGCGGATATTGATAATACGGTTATGGCTATACCTAGGAAAGTGGCAAGAGATTTATTCAAAATACATCACCTCCCTTAAGGAAAATACTTATTTCCTCTTAATTTGGTGCTCTGTTTTCATCAAATTTTCGTGTATGTCATTTTTATCCTTTAGAGCACCATAAGCAACCCCAAATAACAGGGTAACTATAATTAACATAACTGCTGCAATTAACATGAATGTCCCTAATGAATTATTCATAACCTATCATCCACCACTAGTCGTAATATAATCGTTCATGTCGTCGGAGATATCTTTCATAATAAGATGCATAGTTCCAAGGATAAATGCTGATATCGTAACAGCGACAATTGCTATTTTCATAAAGGTGCTAATTGAAGTCTTCAAAAATATCACCTCCAGATACCTAAAGCCTAGAATTACTCATAATGATGGTAACCATTGTCACAATGACTACCATGAAATTCAGGATAATAATGAAATGTGTTGCCTTGATAGGAATACCTAAGAGATCAGTCATGATTTTCTTTCTTCTTCGGTAATTTTCAATTTGTGATCGAGTAAACATGCTATGCATTCCTTTTAGGTGGTTTAAGGCAGTACTCCGTTCTACATCATCCAATGTCTTAATAACAGCAATTAAAGATTGAGATTCTTTTGACCCTAATTCTTCAGCAAATTTATCCAATGCTACTTTCGGTCCTTCATCGTTACTCCAGGAAGATAACAGCACTGTGAATGACTTCTCTAGAATAATAAAGTGAGACTTAATATTTCGTAATACGTTGTACGTATTAATTCGATTAACAGTCATCATTTCAATTTCATTAATTAACAAATCATAGAGTAGAAAAACCTCAGCATACTTTTTAGCGTTGTGATAGTCTATGACTCTTTTCATAATGAAACAGAACAATGAGTAAGGAAAATGAGGTAAAGCAAGTAGACCAAAGATTAAGATACAAACAAACGCAATCATGGTTCCTTTCCCAATTTCCCCAAGTAATATTGGAAACGTAACGTAGTAGGTAATCAGGAATAAAATGAAACCACCAATGATTAAGTTGTAGCGTATTCCATTAAGCCCTAGTGGATATTGAGCTTTCTTCAACCATTCTTCAGCTTTGCTTTGTTTTGAATTCTCCACCACTTTTTTCCTGTTCTTCTCAATACTGTTTCTAATTCGAATACGTGTCTGCATTCGCTCCCCTTTAGTGGTCAAACCTGAATAAACGAGAATTCCTGCAATTACAGAAAGGATGAAGCAAAAGATATATACAATCAGGTCAAGGTGCTTAAATATAAAAGTTTCTTCCATGTTGCCTCTCCTTTCTTACAGATCATTTTTAGGCCGTTTTAGGAAAATCGAAATAATTATTGAGAAAACTACTCCTAACAAGCTAAGGCAAAATAAGAATATTGTCCAAGCATGTCCAAATTGCAAGTTCAACCAGTCTTGTGCACCGCTAGAAAAATGTCCTAGAATTAAGGAACCAATAAATACAGGAGCTGTTAAATACCCGTTATACACGAAATCAAGGGTAGAGGATTTTTCCTCTTCCAACATTTCCTCAGTTTCCTCAAGTTGCTTAGTTAAAACCATCAGGGCATTCAATACTTTTTCGTTATATAAGTAGGCCTTTAAAATAACACTACCTAATCGCTTAGAAACATTCGTTCCAACAGTGTATGTAAATACTTGAATACTTTCCCTTAATTCATTTTCATTCCGAGAAACTTGTAAATCGGACACTAGTTTGATTAGAACTTTCCTCAGGTCAGCACTTGTTACATCCTTTTGTGTTTCTGTCAAAGCGTGGTACATATCATAATGCATAGCATTGTAATTTTGAGTAAGGTTTTGAACTATGCTGAGAAACTCTAGGCTCATGAGATACCTGATTTTATTCAAACGTAGTCGAAGCACCAAGTACGGTATGCAGCCAATTAGTAATCCAAAAACAAACGATACCAATATATCTCCGAACACAAACAGCATAAAAATACACGAAATAACAGCTAACAAGCTTGTGATGGTGAGGAACACGACCACATCGTATTCATTCCGTTCATCCCTTGTAGTCTTTATAAGCAAATTCAGGTGTTTGAGAATTGGATTCTTATATGAATCTGTCTTTGAAAATTCAACGTTACTCCTTACTTTCCGTATCCGGTATCTATAGTTCCATTCGTTGTATTTTGCATGCAAAGATGCAAACATGATGTTCTTGGATGTCCAAAGAGCTACTGCAATTAATATTAAATAGAGAATATAATGCGCACCGTATTGCCAAAACCAATGTGAAAGGCTATCCATCAAGCTCTTCTCCTAACAAAGTATCAAGGATATGATCTTTAACTTTTAAATAATCTTCCATAGGAGATTGTTTTTCTTTCCTTTTTAAATGAGAAAGTAAGATTTTAGTATCCTCGATGCTTTCTTCAGCCATCATTGTTAATAATGTTTTTGAGATGTTAGAGGAGTAATAGTATTTATCTGTAACTGGGCTATAACGAATCAAATCTTGGGTGAAATGCGTTCGTTTTTCCTCATCCCAGATAATTTCAGTTACACCAATTACTCGTTTGCGTCTACGGTCACGATCAGCGCTCATTGTTACAATAATGTCTATATTTCTGGCAACACGTTCTAATTCATTTTCGAAGTTACGGTTGGGAAACTCATCAAGAATATGCCTAGTAATCTGTGGAACAACATTCTCTACTTGGGTTAAGTGGTAAGTAGAAACGGCTCCTCTCTCACCTCTTTCACAGGCTTGGAGGTAGCCTTCGGTTTCGAGGGAACGAATTTCCCCAACAACAATGTAGTCATGCTCCATCCGTAAAAGTCTTGGCATCGCATGGTGAAGGTCTCCTTCTTTTGCTTGAACCTCAAATATCAATCGATCTTTAAATTGTTTCGTTAAGTCTAATTCAAAGTGTTTTTCCATGACAGCTGCAACGTAAGAAGGATCTCTTTCTTTTAACATGGTCTTCATAAATGTTGATTTTGCTGAACGAACACGACCAGCAAAGATGGTATTACACATAACTCTTGATAAAGATCTAAAAAACGGGATATCATCGTGAAGAATTGTTCCTCTGTTTGCTTGTTCTTCTAAACTCATATTTTTAACAATGAATCTACGAAACATGACATAGTTTTCTTTACTACGAGGTTTTTGTATCATGGTGATACGAGACCCATCTTCACGTTCGATTTCAAGTTCAGGTGTCTGTTCATTTATTACGGCATCTTTTACTCTCATGGTAAATGCGCGTTTAATACGTTCTACTGCTTCTTCATTCTCAAAAGCTTCATTTTGCTTTACAAATTGTCCCTCTACGTCAATCCATAATTCTGTTCCTCGGATAACCGCTGCTTCACTGTTTGGGATTTTGTCCCACTTGTGTAGAATGCTCATCCCCCATACTTCATGAAAAATGGCTTCTTCAAGAGAATCATAAAATGATGGATACTCTTTTGTTGTGATATTGTGTCTGGTTAACACTTCTTTGATTTTTGTGATGAAATAGGCCATTGCAGATTCATCACCGATTACAGCTCTATGTTGACGTTCTAACCAGGTATTTTCTATTCCCCCGTCATCTAGAAGTTCCTTTTCATCAGTCTTTGTTTCGAACATGCCATCAACGATAATATCGTTTAGTTCGTCACGCACAGTGGAACAAATTTGTTTAAATGATTTTTTTCTTGCATAGGTAGTGATAAATTCCAGTTTTCCACCCTTATCACCAACTTGCTTTGCCAACCAATCGGAAGAACTAAATGGCTTATCTAACCCTAACTTCTCCTCTAATTCATCAAAAATAACGCTTTGCTCTCTAGTTTGTGCCATTCGCTACACCCGCCTTTATTTAAAGATTGAAAAGAGTCCTTTTTTCTCCTTTTTTTCTTCTCTAATGAATTCTTTTTCAGTCAGTTTACATTCTGAGATAATTAAATTCGATAATAGATCAATATTTTTCGTATAGAAGGTTTCAGACATATCGTATAAGAGCTTTTTCTGGAATGCTGCCATTGCTCCTAAATCCCCCATATCTGGAAGAGTTGCTACTTTAGTCATACCTAGTTCTTCTTCTAATGCTTTTTCATCAATTAAGGTATTAGCGGGTTGGTATTTATTCACGACTAGCATGAAATCTTCGGACTTTCCGCCAGCGGGTTCAATTAATTGTTGGAATACGTATGGAAAATAGCCCCTATATCCTTTTTCTTCTTGGTTTGTGACTAAAAATTTAAGTGTGCTTGATAAATAAGACTGTACTGTTGGTGCTGTATCAAAATGAGTACCTGCATCAATAAGAATTACATCAAACACTTCTTTAGCAACTTTAATTAGATGTTCGATTTCGCTTGGTTGATAGAACCGCTGCATTTTAATATCCCGATTACCCGCTAGATGATAGAAGGATAAATGATTAGTAACGGCTTCTGATAATCTAGCTGGTGTTAGGCTATTTGTTTTCAAATCAACCTTTAGGTCATTTAGATAATGGCCATTGTAATGATAAAAGTAGTCCGCTGGGTCCCAGCTATTTAAACTAAGGACTAATACTTTTTCTTCTATTCTTTGTGACAAGGATCTTCCTAAATTCAGAGTCGTTGTTGTGACTCCTGCTCCCGAATGGGTACCAAACAATCCGATAATTCGTTTAGATAGATAGTCTTCTCGATTTGTAATCCTACTAATGACCTCTTCAACCGTTTGCTCAATGGTCGCAAGCTCTTGTAGAACAGTGACCTTGTGGGCAGCACAAAGTCTAGAAATATTTTTCGTAATTTGTTTACTATGAATTGCATGTGGTTTAAAGAAAACGGGAACGGATGGATATTGGTCCCGTACAGTCGATAAGTCCTTCAATTCAAACATTTCGCCATCTAATACAATTGCATGGATTTCGCAATTTGGAACTTTCATAGAATCCCATAAAAGCGCTAGTGTAATTTCTTCATTTTTCTCAAAATGCTCTTTGTATAATGAATCATTTGATATGACAATAATATTCACTGTCTTATTCTCCTTATTGATAAGTGATATATAACTTAGAACCTTTTCCTATTACTTCTTCCATGAGTTTTGCAAAGTCAGCTTCATTTAAAATTACTTCCAGGTCACTTATAGTTGAAGAACCGTTTAATCGTTTGTCTTGATTAGCTGTTCCCTCTTCAGAGGAGGAGACCACTTCTTTGTTTGATGAATCTTTTACATATACAACACGAACTCCTTGCAGAAATGGTTTTCGTTCAATTGATATATTGTTTGGTGTTTGTTCCGTACGTTCATCTGTACTTTCTGTATTTTCATTTGTATTCGTGTCATCAGTGTTTTCTAAAGTTTCAATATCTTCTTCTGATTCAACAGTTTCTTCAGAAGAAACAATCTGAGTAGGACCATCCAATGTCAGGTTTGTCGAACCATCAGGACGGACTAAGTAAATATCAATTTTATCCTTCCTACGTAGAGAACCTGGCTGAGCGTAGATCCATTCATTTGTGATTGGTCGTATAGCTTCTCCTAATTCTGTATCTGGAACGAGGTCATCAAAGTCGATCATGCTCATGGATATCATTTGATTCCCAACAATATCGTGCTTAGCGTCATTTCCAACGATTTTATCAATGTCTTTTGCAAGTACCACATCTTCTATTAGAGAAGCTTTCGGTCTTCTTTCTATTGCTAGGTGTTTATTTGTGATACGGTCTGTCTTTGATATCGTTGTTCCCGCCTTAACGACAACAACTTCTTCACTATCTATCCTTTCCTTTAAATAAAAATCATAGAAAAAGATAAAACCTATGGTTAAGAAGGAGACCATTACTCCTATCGCTATCTTGACTCCCGGTTTCATTCTGTACTTTCCTCTCCTTTTTCGAGCGTAATCTTTTTATTAAATAATCCTTTTAGAAAACCTGTCCCTTTTTTATACTTTTTCAAGAATTCCTTTGGAAGAATATCTTCAAGTAATGGCTCAATAAAGGGGTCTATTTGTTTTTGATAGTCTTTGTAATCATTTAGGAAAATTCCATCAAACTGAGCTTGAAATACATCTTTCACATTAAAAGCAGGAAAATGCGTTTTGATCTTTCCTTCATACAGGTCTTTTAAAAGCTCATTATTCAGCAGTGATTTATCAAAACGATTCCCTATAAAATAGGACTTTTCATGTTCAATTTGGGTATGTAAAAATTCTATGAAATCCTCTTTTGATTCCTCCATATACTGTATAAATGGAATATCAGGCTCAATTACAAAATACGCATGGTCAGCGATGTCAAAAACATCTTGGTATAATTCATACTTCAAATCCGTACCTACATCTACAATCGTTACAGTAGACTTGTTAGAAAATAGAACTTTTACAAACGTTTCAAAGGCAACATCATTTTCTTTATAAATAGGTTCATTTGTCGGGTGTTTACAGATTAGTTCTACTTCATCTTTAGACCAGTCGTAGATACTCTGTATCTTTGGATCAATGTATTTACTAAATTGATAAAATCGACTACGGTAATCAGCGGAATGTTGCTGGCCAATAAACCGATCAAACGTATAAGGTCTAGCTAAGGGGCTTTCAACATAAGTAGTATCTATACCCTTGTCTGCTAGGGTCCTTGCTAGAATATGAGAAATGAAGGTACTACCACTCCTTGCGATAGGACTACCAATCATAACAAGCTTTCTTTTAACGGGAACTCCAACAATTTTTTCTGTATGATTGTGAATCTGGATACTATAATCCCGCTTGATAACATTTTTATTGACGACCTTTACCTTTTTCTCGACTTTCTTTTCGATTACATTTTTTATTACAACTTTTTGCGGTTTTTCCGTCGGTGTAGCAGCGGGAGTAGATTCGTTGTCGGGAGCTTGATCCCCAATAAGAGCTTCATCCTCATTTTCAGTCGTAAGATCCCCTACGGTTAGTGTAGATGGAGAGTTAATCACAAATTTAGATACCCTTGAATATCGAGGCCTGTCTTTTAGTTGTTCCATCATTTCAGTGATATCTATTGCATTGTTATTAAAAATATCAAGTACGTTATTTTGTACTAATTGACTTAAGAATGGATCTCCTTTAGCTCTCTCACATAAAAACACCACACGAATACCATCTTCATAGGTAACACGTAAGTATTGAATGAAAGTAATCCATTCCTTCTCCCGTTCAGGTCCCATTTCTGTGTCACTTGATAAATAGTAGTCATGAACAAGTAGAATATCTGGTTTTTCCAATTCTACGATTTCATTCAGATATTTATGGTGCATTATCTCTTGTTCAAGAACCTCAAGTTCATCTGCATGATTTGCAAAGTGGGAACGAAGAATTTTGCTGTAATCTGTATTTCCGATTGCTAGTAATATTCTTTTCAATTAATTCACTCCGTTTTTAGATAAAAAAAAATCCCCGAAAAAACCATGATGATATAATGCTTAGATTTTGCTATAGCATTACTCATAGTCTTTTCGGGGATTTCCCGCTTTAATAAGTATTAAATTAAGGGTTTGACCCAGTCGCCGGGCGAGGCAACTGGGAACTTCAGAAAGTGTTTTCTCAATAACTAAAAAGCTATTAAGAAAGAATGTTTCTATAGTAAATACTACCACTCGGGTATTTTCAAGTCAATTACTCTACTTTAAAAATTAGTGATTTTCCCAATACATGGATATGAATGAATCTACTATTTTAGGACTATAAAAGATGCCTTTTAACGATTCGATTTCAGCCAATGCTTGTTTTATGGTGAATGCTTTTTGATATGAACGATTGCTTGTCATGGCATCAAAGCTATCAACCACTCGTAGAATTTGAGCATAGATAGGAATACCTTCAACATTCGAACTTATTCCATAAGGATAACCCGATCCATTATAATTCTCGTGATGGTAGATAACTCCATCCAGAAATTCTTTTGAGTATCTGTCATGTCGTAGAATTTCGTACCCATAAATGGTGTGTTGGTTTAACACATCTCTTTCTTGATCAGTAAGATGGTCTTCTTTATTTAATATGGTCTGAGGTATTCGGATCTTTCCAATGTCGTGAAGGGCACCCAGTTGGTATAATTCCTCTTGGCATTCTTCGGACATATTCAAGTGCTTTCCCATTTTGAACAATAGCTCTGCTACTCGTAATGAATGTTGGAATGTATTAATGTCGTGTTCAAAGAGTAATTCAAGTTTCTGAAATGTTTTTGTTTTTTCTTTTTCTTTGAGCTGTTGCACGCTCCCACCTCATTTAACTCACTTATTTTCCAAAAAACTTAACCTCATTCGCACTAATTCTTCCCCTTTAGCTCGATAAAAGGCAGTACTAACTCCTTCTGTTAACATATCTTCTTCGACACAAACCATAACATTAAAGGGATACGTATCGAGCATTAGTTCTTGATGGAGAAATTGTGCCATGCTTAAGGTTGACGTAAATAATATTATCGAGGTTGGGTTCTCAGGAAAGGCACCTACAGGGAGATAGCCCTTTTTTTCGTATACCAATTTCCACTGATATAGCTTTTCTTTTAAAAATCCTAGGAAATTCTGGCTCATCTGTGCTCGATCAATGATGAAATTTAGATTCCCTTTTGGTGTTTTCACTTCCGCGGTTCCTAAAGGTCTTTTTATACGAGGGTTGTTGTTGACTATAGCGTTCCATTCCCATTGACGAATAGAATTAGCTTCAACCAATCTACAACGAAGCTCATTCATTGCAACATACCTTTGTATAGCGCCAATTCCCTTTTCATCCCAGTGATTCGGATTCATAAAGAAACTTTCATTATAATAATGTTTTAATAGTTTGAATCCTGCTATACCTAATGTAAATGGAGCTGGCGGACGGATGAGCTCTTCTTTATCTTCACGCAACCGGATTTTCCATCGGTCAGCCATACCCAATGAACGTAATTTATCAAGTTTTTTTGATGTTTCACTCCTCGACATTTGAGAACTTAAATACCTGCGTAATTGATCTTCGTTGCTGCAAATAGAATCCCCAAGAACCTTTAGTATCATCATATCCTTGTCGTCAACTCTATTCCTAAGGTAGAGATTTAACGCCGCTTCAATAGTCGTGTATGGTTTATATTTTTTTGGTAATACCCTAAACCCACGAATGAGGGGGTTGTCCCAAAATGGAACTTCCCCTTCTTTTGTATAAAATAGAGGGTATTCTATGGACTCTTCATTTTGATGAATTTGTGTTGTATCCATTATTCAAATAAAAACCCACCGACGTCTTTGCGTCTTTTCTTCCCACGAGGATATCCAATTATCACGACCTTGGTGCTACGTTTCTCTTTATCAATTCTTCGGATTTTACAACTTACAATGTCTCCGACAACTGGTTCTTCAAGTGTTCTAGGTTTCATTCCCTTCACTTCTTCACCGATATCTAGCATGATGTAAATTCCGTGAATTGGATCTACTGCTGTAACTTTTCCAACAATGGCTTCGGCATCTTTTAATTCTTCTAATAATGTATAGGGATCAACCATAGTAGCTTTTCGACTGACATGAACAAGTTTTTGCTCTTTATCAAATTTTTGAACTTTTACTTGTACAGTTGCACCACGCTCAATTTGGGAAGCAATGTCACGAACTCGACCATGCTGCCAATCATACTTGAGCATAAAGCAATCTGTACCATTGATACGTACAAAAATTCGCTCTGTTTGTGGATTGAATCCAGAAATAACACCTGTATAAACCTGATTAGCTAATTCGCCTTTCTTTTCTAAATACTCAAGTTCATTCCAAAACCGTTCACTTTTAAGTGCATCAGCTTGTTTTACACTGACAATAGCTACACGACTCTCAAGATCAATATCGGTAACAATAAATTCCTGTTTTGTTCCTACAAAACCAATTAGTGAACGATATTCTCTTTCCGAAAACTCATGAGCGGGACAGTATGCCTTGATATTACCTTCCAGTAAAAACGTAACGACTTCTATTTCCTTCTTAACATATTTATTGCCCTCTAACACTTTACCTTCTTTAAAGCCAACGGAACGGACAACACCAGATAAGATCTCGTTGTTCCTCTTTGCTCTAGCTAAGACTTCTAATTCTTCATCAGTAACCCAGGATTGTGTCATTACTTCTGCCATAGCTTTCAACCTCCATAATGTAATAAAAATTACTTACTAAAAGCGAAGAAGAAAATAAAAAAAGGACACCCCAATAAATGCAGGTAGCGTCTAAACTACTGCAATTATGGGGTGTCCCACTAAGTTATTAAATTTATGATGTTAAGCTGTAACTATTTCTTCAAGCACTTTCTTATTGCCTAAATTGTATAATAGCTTATAACAAAATTCAACTTTCTTTTAATAAGAATTATATTTTAGTATTCGGTTGCCCCAAAATACTCCATGTCGAATTTATCTTGTGGCTTCGAGTCTTCAGTAGAAGACACTTTCTGCTGTTCTTCATTCTTTTGTTCTTTAACAGGAGGATTTTGGGTCTCTTGCAATTCATTTTGTAATTCCTTCATGAAGTTATGTTCGTCTTCACCCAACTCGCTCCTAATGGGAGTATTTTCTGATAATAATTTTTCCTCCTGTATATCCCCGTTATTATCAGAGGAAATTACTACCTTCTCGTTTGGTTCAACTATTATATTCTGTAGTTCATTTTCAACTTCCCTACCACTCGAAAGTGGTTGCTGCACAGGCGGTTTTACTGAGGAGGGTAAAGTGATAACTTCTTCAATCTTTTCTTTAGGTTCCTGATTCTTAATCTTAAATTGTGTTTCAACAACCTCAGAGTACTTGTTTTCTACCTCCATTTTGGTTGTATCCCTATGTCGGAAAAGTGCTGTTCTAGGAGAGTTCCCTTTTGACGTTTCTTCCTGTGGTTCTTGAGTATTAAATTCACCACGAGGATGATACGAATGCTCTGGATCTTTTTCTTCTTCATAACCTTCTTCTTCTAATTCTATTGGTGTATCTAATTTTATCTTTGTATCACTTAAGAATTGATTTCTCATTTCAAGCCAATATGAACCACAATCATCTTCAACAGTTATAACAGCTTCCTTGAATTCCTCTTTTGGTACAAAGTTAGCATCAATCTGTCGAACAGGTATTGGCTTATTATTTGCAACAATCTTAACCGCACACTGGAATGGTTTTTGAAAAATAATATCACTTGGCGATAGAATCACTTCTTTTAATTTTGAATATGAACTTCCAGTACGTACTGTTGGTGTTTCCTGTAGTGGAGATACTGACTGTTCACTCTGCATTTCTTCAAAACGTTCTTTCTCTCCAAATATCTTAGAAAATAACTGAGCGTCAAAATCTGGAATATCACCATACACCATCCGATGACGAAGTGTACCGATAAGGGTGTGCATGTAGGTTTCTCCATATTTGTCTGCTAGCTGCGTAACAGTTTGAGCAACTACTGTAACAATAACTTTGTATTTCCTACTTTGAGCTGGAAATTCTTTAAATGGTCTATAAATATAATCAGGGAATTCGTCTGTCAGAATATGATGGAATGGCGAAACGTTAGGCTTCCTTCTGAAAACAGCATTTTGTAAGCTCAGTAAAACCAGCTTCCCTAGAACGTTTGATAGACCAGCAAGTTCTCCCTTAGCTGTATTCAATAAGAGTACACCACCATATTCTAGGTGTTTATCAAAGTCAAAATCCGATTTGCCAAATAATACACGACGTAATAGCTTGTTAGCGCCGATATCATTTAAAATATTTCGAAGACCTTGAACATATTCTGCTTTTGCATCATAGTATTGTTCTTCTCCTCGATATTCTCCATGAGTTACCTTTTCGATTGTTCCCCCTCTTGACTTAGCAGGTAAATGGTTCATATCAAACCATTTATCAATTTGTTTTACGATTTCCCAATGGTTTCTCTCATCTCTATCTGTAATAGAATCTAAGTCTTTCGGAATCGTCTTCTTTAATTTTACATGCATTTGCCTAACTAGTTGAGGTGATTCATACATATTTAACAACATATCGAATGTTACCTCTTGGTCTGGCTCATGTAGTTTTAATAAATATATATAGTGTTTTAGATGGTTCCTTTCTGATTGTTGGAAGAAGAAATTACTATCTCCACCCTCTGCTAGACCCTCGATTACCATGGCGAATGCTTCAGCAACCTGGTCAACAGGTCCTTGCATTGGATTAATATTAGGTGTGTTCGGGTTTGTCGGATCAATATAAAAAACAGACTCACTAGGTATGTTATGAGCTTTCACAAGTTCAAATGCTTTTTGACACAAGTCATTTGAAGGTTCTATTACCGATATACCATTGAGATATGCTCCCTTTACATCTTCAGAAATATAATCTTCACGTTGGGATATTAGAGGATAGTCATTTATAAATTTTGTCATCCAATGTAAATCCTGATTAAGAATTGGGAGTACGAGTGCAGCTGTTTTTCCTGTTCCGATACTTCCTATGATTATATTATTTAATGTTCGGTCTTTCCCTGGCTGAATTATGAGTTCCTTAGTTTCAGAGTCTGGCCCCAAAACAACATCTGGATATCTTTCTTCCTCTCCTGTTTTCACAAATCGTTGCAAAATATTGGACTTAAATTCAAATTCCTCAAACGCTTGATTAATATCTGAACTGTGTTGCGAATACTGACCGAAAATCCAAAGTAGAAGTAATACCACGATAACCGTTGGTACAAATACGAGTAATACCATTAGATTATCGGTATTACCTATTAAAACTCCATGCCATACATTTTCAACCTTTAAATCCGCAAGCCTCTCTTGCAGATATGGGACAACTCCTGTATAAACAGGAACAGTAGCATACCACGCATAATAGAAGGTAATACCAATAAACATATTTCCGAATATTACTATTCTCCACCTTAAAGATTGGAATTTTTTCAATTTTGTAGAGAAAAGCCAGCCAAAAATGGATATTACGGTAATACCTACCATTCCAATTATAGATGGTCTAAGAGGACTTCCAAATGGAATAAAAACAGGTATGGCATCTAGAAATTGTCCAACCATTAAAAAGAAATAGTTAAAAATAGCTCTAACTGATAACCAACATGAAACCACTAATAATGCAGTTGCAGTGACTAAAGGAAGGTTCGTCTTACTTGCTAATTTGTGTTTTATGGAGAAAAGTGGGTTACTTATCAACGTAAGCCGTTCTTTCAAAGGTCACCGCCTCCAATCTCACCTTATTTACCATTGTGTAGAGTTTAGGTTCCTTTTCCATTTGCTCAACGAGTTCCCTTATTATTCCTACAAGTAAATTAGGATATAATTCACCTAATCGATCATGCTCCATTTCCTCTTTACGCATATATACACCTATAATTTTATCAACCTTTGTCTTCAGATCTGATTTCATGACAGAGTGCAAGTAATGTAATTTCGCCAATGCATTCACGTAACCTTCTTCAAGTAATATGACAAAAACTTTTTCATTAATTGTTTTGGCTATATTACTTACCGATAGAATTAAGTCAGCGTATAAGTGACTCGGAGTATGATACATATATATGGAATCTCCATTAATTGCACTAACCTCATATTCGTCCTTAAATCTAGTGTTATACTCAAGTACCTTTTGGACAGTCGTTACTTCAATTCCTATATGTTTAGAATCTAGCGGGGTTTCCCCCAATAACACTTTAGCTGCAATTTTATGTGCACGATAAAGTGAAACAACATAAAAGTCTAGGTTTTTAAAACTTAGCTGTTCTATTTGTTCAATAATTGTCTGTTTGATATTACCAACCCGCTTATCCCTGTTCTTGTGTTTAACTTCAAGGACAGGAAGACTTTCATCCACTACAACAAACATGACTGAATGTTTTTGTTCAGGATATTTTTCAGCGAGCTGTATGTAATTAGATATTTTATCTTTTAATACATCATGTTTTTGGTCCCCTGTATCAATTTCTATGTTCAAGAAGTGATTATCCTTAGAGAAAATCCAGTCAGGAATAATGATTTTATTTCCTTCATTATTCCAAAGAGAAATGGAGCTAGCTGGTTTGGAAATGATTTGGTCATTATAATCTAATAATTTTAGTGTGTTAGTAACCATCTCCTGGGTAGCGATTGTATGGAGTTGTTGCTTTTCTCTAAAAAAATCAGAAATTCTTAGGTCGTACCAATCCTTTGGCGCATACCCATTTTTAATCAATATTTCTATTCCTTTGGTACCTATCCTGAAGAAATACACTTTAACACCATTACGACCTAGATATACAGGATTAACTGCTAGTACATCTAGACTTGCCCATCTAACTAATTTGTCTCTCAATGATTTCTTATTAATCTTTATTGTTCTTGATATAAAGCTATAAATCTGATCAACGGAAAGAAACTTACTTTCTGTAATTAGTTTAAGCATTAAAAACTCATCATCGGATAATCGTATTTCATCATCCTCTCCAATTTTAATTATTTTTCTTTTAGGACGCGTAGCCATTTTAATCCCTCCTTAAAAGACAAAAACTCCCCTAGACAAAACAGTACTCAAGTCACTTTGAATACTATTTCATTTAGGGGAGTCCCTTTGGAATATGTAATTATGCTCAAATTATAACATTAATTTCACAGATAACAACCAATTCCCGTTTTTATATTTATTCATAAAACTGAATATAAGAGAATGATAATTAAATCAAGAACTAGAATAAAAGATGTATATTTAGGGTGCAAAGGTTGAACTCAGAAAAACAGGTGGAAATTTTATGAGATTTTTAGGGTAATGGACTTCGTGGATACATAGAAGTCGGGGTTTGTATTTGGTAAGGAATAATTATTGTATCAATACATTAAGTGAGTTTTCTATCTGATCTTTGTGCGGTTAACAAAAGTCATATGCTCTATGTGGTCTTTGCTATGTGACCTTTGAGAGTGAAATCGTGTGTTTCTCAAAAAGATAATTCCTTTACGTATGTGTCAAAACCATGTATATAACTTTGCATATTATATAACGGCCTAACGATCCAAAAACTTAGAATCTGATAAATCCTATATTACCTCCCCCCCTCCACCTTCCAAATAGACCTGGAGACCTCACGACCCTGTGATAAATCTCAAATTTCCTATAAGTTAGCGATATTTATAGAAGGCTATAAAAGTTTATAAGATAATCTGTAATTAATGCTAAAACTAAATCAAGATGAATCAAGATAAATTTTGATGTAATTTTATTATGATTCTCACCTTAACCACACCCTCCTTCAACAAGTAATTTATTGGTGATTTCGTTTGACCTCACTTTCAAATAATAAGTTATTCAAAATTTTATCGTGTAAAAGAAGTCTTAAATATATAGATTCTGTATATAGACTCTAAAAGGAGAGTCTGATAAAATTAAATATTGTTATAAACGATAATAACTTATATTTATCAAGAGGTATTATTATAGACTCCATATATAGAGTCTTAATTATTTTTTGTTATTAAAATTACTTAAATTACAATCCTTTTCCATAAAATATGCTTGTTTTTTCTAAAAAACTAATAATATCTATTAATAATTAAGACGGGAAATGCAAAATATGAAATTACAGACTCTTAGTATAGACTCTAAATGTAAAATCTGTATTTATAAAGGGTTTGGACAATATTTTATTACATATATTTTATTCGAAATTTGGTATAGACTCTTGTATTAGAGCCTATGTTGAGGTAAAATGTAGAAAATGAAGAAATAGGAGGTAATCTTTTGGATAGTGAACTACATCAAAAATATAAAGATATTACCTTTCCTCAAGAATTAGTTTCCCTGTTTTCAGATATTGTTTCTTCTAATGAAACCGCAAGGAAAGTATGTACATACATAGGTAGGACTGAACAACAACAACGAAAAGACGAAGGTGTTTCTAGAGGCGTTACGATTAATGAGATTGTAGAAAATGTAATGGTTGAACGTAGAACGAGGGTAAAAGAAAAAGGCCGTACATATTCTTATGATAAAACTAAAACGAATATTCACAGAAAAACAGCTGAACGGCAAGTTGATAAGTTATTAGATATGTCTCTTCTTTACTATGAATCTGTTAAACCTTTAAAATTTCTTTATTTAACCAAACGAGGTTGGCAAGTTGTTGAGGAAATTGTAAAAAGAAGTTTAAATAAAAATTAAGGAGCGAAACATTATGTTATTTACTAATAATCCCCCTGCAATTAACATGACAATGGTTGGTTTTGGACAAGCTGGTACAAGAATGGCTGACTTATTCGCAGCTATAAAAGATAAAAGTGGTACACCCGTTTATAACTGCTTAGCTTTAAATAGTAACGACGGTGATTTAAAAGGTTTAGTACATATACCTGAGAGTAATCAAGTTTCTCTAGAACTAGGTGGCTTAGGTAAAAATCCTGAAAAGGCTATGCGAGTTATTGATGAAAACGAGGATGCTAAGGATAAGCTAAAACAATTTATCACTGAAAGAGTAAGACCGCAAGACGATTTGGTCTTGTTCTTTGCTGGACTTGGTGGTGGTACTGGTACGTCAACAATTGTAAAGAGTATTGAGGAATTTAATGACTTTCATAATAAACCGATCATCAAGAAAGAATTGATTAAGATACAACAAAATACTCCTCCTGCTGACTTTAAAGCAAACATTAAAAAATACATGGCACAAGCTGTTAGAAATGCAGAGGAAAAAACGGTTAAAATCGGTGTAGTCGTTACTCTTCCAGTAAGATCAGATGGTCCAGATGTATTACGACAAGTTAATGATTTTACTCAACGTATTTGGAAATTAGCGAAAGACAAATCAAAAGGAATAGCTTTTGTTGTTTTTGCTGATAACCAACAGTTCTCAGATGAATTTGAGAACCTTCCTGAGAATGAACGCAAAGGCTTAAATGTAGATAATTATAGAGATTATGCAAACCTTATGATTAGAAATGTATTGCATGAGGTAAATACAGCAACTAACGGTGGAGGAACTTCAGTAGTCTTTGATAAACAAGACTTCAAACGACTAATTCTGGAGCATCAAGGTTGCTTGGTTATTAATAAAGTGGAAACCGATATTAATTCAGTTAAAAATGAACATGATATCAAAGATATGTTTATCAAATCTATCCAAGGAAGCCTGTTACACCAACCTGTAGAACTTTTAGAGAAACAAGAAAATGGACAATTGTTAGCTCAAAAGGTTCACCATGTAGGATTATTGGCTGTCCTGGCCCCAGATAAACAAATTTCAAGTTCCTTTATGGATACAGCTAAAGCGGCAGTGATTAATGAATTACCAATTAACGGAACAGTATTCAATGGATATATTGTGGATAAGAATAATCGCAAAGCGAGTGTCTATACATTCTTTAAAACTGATGCTCTTCCACTTCGATTATCTAAAGGATTGGTAAATGAATATCAGGAGTATATTGAACGTCAACGCCAATATGTCTATAAAGATTCAGCGATTGAATCCATTGCTGCAACAAATGAAGAAGAAGATTTTGATATGGATCTTGATCTAGCGGATTTAGGTATTGATTTAGGAGAGGAAACAGCTAGCTCTGAAGAAAATGTTGAAGATAACTTTGATGTTGATATTGATGCATTAGACTTTGATAACTTAGAAGATTAGTTACACAAAAAAAGGAAGTGGGTCTTGACCCTCTTCCTTTTTTTGTGTGAAAAATCAACTGTTTTTTCGTTCTGAATAATAGCATAGATTTAATCATAAAGATTTTGCTATGTTTTATAAATTTTTTACCAAAAGGTAAATAGGTATTACTTAAGTTTTACGATGAACTCAATTGCAAATTCGATAAAAAAAACAGTGAGAAAGCAAAGTAAAAACAATTTCCACCATTTCATATGTTGAACTCCTTTTAACGATTAGTTTAGTTGCAAAATTGCATAACTCGATTTTTACTATTTTGTTAGTTTAATAAATTTAAAGTAAAGTAACAATTGTACTTTTTTTAAAAAAATAAAGCTTTATTCTCTTTCAAGGTTGAGTAAATATACTGCATTGGCATCAATGCACTAACTTCCCCTTTTAATTTGAAGTACTGCCTATTTATTAATATATACTTAAAAATAAAAAATCGCTCCTTAAAAGGAACGAATTTTTATAGTTTAGTTTAAAATTGTTGTTATGAGCGCACACGTTAATGTAACAATAGCAACGGTTACTGCAATATTATCAAGGATTCTTTTTGTGTTTTCTTTCATGTTCATAAACATATGAGATCACCTCTGTATTGTGTTTGAATCAATATTTATTAAATATATAATAGCGTAATTTCAGAATAATGCAAATATAACACGATTTTTTCCAATCAATCTAGTTATTCAAACTGATTGGAAAAATAATTATCAATCAGTTTGAATATTAATTAACAGATACAATAACTATTAATCATTATAAATTTATATTTGCTAATTAGCAATCAATAACAATCATTATAACTTACTATAAACCACAATTATTATAAATCAATGTATTATAAATCGTTATAAATCAAATTTGGTGAATATTTATATATATTGAGTGCAATCATTATAAATCAACGGAATATTGTTGAAGATTTATAATTATTGATAATAATAAAACTCAATCATTATCAATAATACTGATGATTGGAAAGAATAAATTCCTTGAATTCACGGGTTTTCTAGCCAATAATAAGATATAATAATATTTTATAGAAGGTTGAGGTGAATGTGGATGGTACGGGAAAATACAATTGATGGTGAGTTCCAGGTGATTGATGAGGAAAAAGTTATTAATCTAGAGGAAATGACCTTGCAAGAGGAAATTGAAACTGTATTTAAAGATGATCCTCTATACCAGTTGATAGAAGAGGAAGGTCTGACCGAAGAACTCATACCTAACAAATTATTGGACGGGCTAAATAGAAAGAATCAATATACTATTTCTGAGGCTGCAGAAAAACTTGAAAAAAAAGATTACCAGTTACGAAATATTCTTCAGAGGAACGGTTTAGAAGAATATGTTCAAGTTACTCAGGCGGGGAAATTATACAGGCTAGATTATAGAGGGATTTATCGTTTATACATGATATTTCTCCTTCAGGATCGATTTGGAAAACGGCCAGTTGATATTGCAAGTTTAGTTGGAGTAATGCCTGAAACTATTAAAGAAGAGCCTTCAAAATCAAAGCAAGTTGTGCGAAAAGGTATTACCACTACAGCTATTCCATCCGACTTTACGGAGCAATTAAGTGGAATGGAAAATCAAATGTTTAGCATGTTTTTATATATGCAAATGACAAGAGAATATGATTTAAAGAAACAAAATTATGTAAAAGCTCTTGAGGATGTTTCTGCTTGGGAAAAAGATATGGAACATATAAATAATCTAATAGAGTTACATGAATCAGTTATTCAACTTGTAAGGGAAGAAGAGTCTGAGCTTCATTCTTTAAGGACGAATATGAATGAAATAGTCAAAGGTATTAATCAGAATCTAGAAGATACAGTAAAATCCCAGGTTGAGATGTATGATCGAGTAAAGACAAATGAGAATGTTGGATTTTTTGGAAAGCTATTTGGTAAGAAGAAATTAGAACAAGACCGTCCGAGTCCGAAGGTGGAATACAGAAAAATATCGATTGTTGAAGAGGATACTAGAACTGTGGTTCCTTCCAAGATTGATGAGCTTGAAGAATTGAAGAATAGTAGAGCAGAGTTAGAAAAACGGAAGCAAATAGTGCACGAAAACAAAGAAAAGGCACTAGAAGAGTTTTTAGAGATAAAAGATAAAATTGTAGTTGAAAAACAGAGATTATTGAACGGTATTAATAATCCATCAATTAAACTTTTCTTAGAACAAGATCCTATTGATAAGAATAGTGATTCATTGCTGCTGGAAGATAGGATGGATGATTAATTTGTAGTAGGCCAGAACGAAAGTTCTTGGTCTTTTTTTATAATAAATAATTATTAATCAGTTCCAATCAAAAAATGATTGATAAGAGGGGAGGGGTTTGAGAAAATTTCCCCTTACAGACTACTACTTATTATTAGGTTATTTTTAGGGTAATTCTTTACCCTAAAAGAGTGTCTGATTTAAATATGTTTATAGCAAGTAAGCTTAAAATATTTCACTTTAAAATACAAGCTTTTCTAGTTAAGTTGTAGAAAATAAATATTAGTCAATGATACACTAGTTATAAATTATGATTAATTAATATTTGGGAGGGGGAGGTTTAAGTGGATTCAAGTTATTATGGTTATGGTGGATTTTTAGTAGAGAATGGATATAGCGATGAAACCGTAGATAGTTACAGAAAGTCTATAGACCTCTTCTTTACATTTATTGATAAAAAGTACGGAAGAGAAAAAGAGGCATTTGAAATAAATCCGTCTGATATTAAGGAATTTTTACAGAGTAAAATTGAGCAAGGAAACAGTTCAAAAACAGTGAATAAACATTTAGCAATTTTGAAAGGTTTTTTTGATTATCTATGGAATAAAGACATAGTAAAAATTGATCCAGCTGTAAAGATTAGTAGATATAAAGTAATTGAAAAAAACGAGAAAGTACTAGACTATTCCATCTTGTTAGAATTGTTACCAAAGTTATTGAACAATCCCGATTACACAGCGCTTCGCAAAAGTATTTTTATATTGGCGTTGAAGGGATTAAGGGTTTCTGACTTTCAAATTCTAAAAGATAGTGTCATAGAGAAAGGTAACTCTATTCATATTGATCTAAAGAAGCGTATAGTTGTGTTAAGTGGTGATGAAAAGAGTTATTTCATGGAATATTATTACGAATCCTTATTCAATGGTTCTGATTATGTTTTTATTACAAAAAAACATAAAGAAAATATTGTGCCGATTGAAATAATGTCAATCTATACTCATTTAAATGCAATTTCAAATGAGTATAGGCTTCCTCAAAAGTTATCATTAAATGATATAAGAACATCATATGCTTATTATTTACACGCTAATAAAAAATACTCTGTTCAAAAGATTAGTGAAACACTTGGTATAGAATTAGATAGTGCAGCACAGCTAGTCAAAAACAGCATCGAACGACACAAGATTGTTAAGGAAAAAGTTGAATTAATAGATTAATCCATTGTATTATAGTTATGATGAATAAAAACTTAATAATATAAGGGAAAAAACCCAAATGGCCATAGAACGAACTATGTCTATTTGGGTTTTTTGTTTGAAAGGGGGGAGCTCATGCAATTACAAAATAACAATATTAAAATCGAACTTAAGAATCTAATAATAGCGTCATTAATGAGTGAAGGTGAGATTTTTTATTCTAAAAATAAAGGTGAATCATATTTATTAGTTCCATTTCTTAAAGAGAAATCATATTATCTTTCAAATCATATTAAACATCATAATTTAAAAGAATATATTATTGTTGAACCCCACAAGGAACAAATGAAAATAGTCTATAAATCCATATATGAGGGATTGGTAGCTCAATGGTATGAACAAGGTCAAAAAATCTTTACTAAAAGGTTAGATCCTTCTCTTATTACTTACAAATCTATAATTATTTGTATCAATCTTTTTGGTTCTCGTAAACTTGAAGGTATCTCCATTCCAACATCAGTTGATAAAAGATATTTAAAAAACCTCAGTTATTGTATAGAGAAAAATCTTGAGATTACCGTAATACCAGGAAAAAGTCAAATTAAGATACCAGAAGTACCTCGATTATTTCTTAGTACCATTGATAAAGTTTCGACATTTGATAGTACTGAATTAGCAAACTATCTAACAAACCAAGAAAAAAATAAATTAGTTCAAGCTTCATCAAAGTAAAGGAGGGGAGTATGTTGAGATACAAAAGTATAGCAGTTTTATTGACTACAGTTTCCGTGTTATTTGCCTGCTCAAATAGTAAGTTTGTTGAGGAGGGGGAAAAAAACGTAAATGCTGGTAATGCCGAAGTAAAGGAAAGAGAAAAACAGCTAAAAGAATTAGAAGAAAAACAGAAAAAAATATATGAAGACATGGAAAAACCTCTCGATGAAGTAATACAAGAAAATGAGTTGGACTCTAAAGAGTTAATGGAAGACACAACCGTTGCAATAAAAGCATCATATGAAGATGAAAATGAATTTGGTAAATTAGTTGGCCAAGTTTTATACAATTTTCATAATCAAACAATTTCAACGGAAGACTACTACAATTTTATGAATCAATATGCTTCTAAAAATGCTAAAGGTGAGATGGCAAAAAATAAGGAAGATCAAATCATGGTTTATGATAACATTCAAACCATTTTTAAAAACCAGAAAATAAAAAGAGAAGCCTATTCTCTATCCAAGGTAACATTAACCGAATCTCATAAAGAGGGTTACTTTTACAGAAAGGTTACTACAGACAAGGGAGATGAGTATTTCATTACTACAATTGTTAATGAAGATGGCGTTTGGAAATTTGATCAAGATCATCCTTCTCCACCTTTTATTATTGAAGATGTCATGCTTGAAGAGAAGGGGGAATGACAAAGATGGGTAACACAGTTGATTTAGAAGGTATTTTCCAATACACAGAACAAAAACTAACAGCTCATTTTCAATATAATACACACTTTAATCAGCAGTTTTTTGTTTTAACAGAGTTTTATAAGAATAAATTTATTGGATTAATAAAGGAAGAGGATGAGCAAATTTTTGAAGAAATGCTATTCCAATGTTCGAAAAGCCAAATATTTAATGGCTACTATATTATGAGAGAATTGTTGTCAAATAACCAAGAAACCTTAAGTGATGAATGGTTCGCTCAAAATGAAGGGATCTTAACGGAACAACTCCCAGGAATTATTCGAGATGCAGCACAGCATGATTTTGATAATATCATCATCGAGGAAGAAATGAAAAAGCTGATTAGATGGGCAATCATTAGATACGAAGATGTTTATAATACTCTACATCAGATATCATTTGAACTAGTGTGCTTTGGAGCAAAACAAGCTCTTATTGACGAAAGAGACAAGATGGGTTTAAAAAGTAATGAGCCTTTAAACGGCCTTTTAGGTGCTGTAAATGATCTGAATTTCATTAACCCTCAGACTTACCTTACATGCAATGTAAAGTCGTCAGAATCGGAAATCTGGACACTTGCTTTGTGGTCCTCAATCCAAACCACCGATAACAAAGTGGGTGAGGTATCAGTACTTTCTATTCCGCTTGAAAATACAACACAGTATGCGCTAAATATATATTTAAGTAAGAGGCTGCCAGAGCATGAGAGAAGTAGTATTATTAACATTTTACTAGCCAATCTAATGGAAAATGGAATTGCTAGAGAAGATATTGTTATGAGCTATGCTTTAGTAGAGGAATTTTATATCTTCGTTCCACATGAACAGTATTGATATATTTTTGGATTAGAAGGTGTATAATTATCTAAGATTCCATATCCTTTTAGCAAAGGTTATTAATAGGAAGGTGATAGAGTGGAAGAAAACAGAAAGTTAGCACTTATTGTATCTTTTTACCTATCAAAATTTGATAGAAAAGCTTTAGAGAATTTAGGATTTACTACTTTTACCCAAGCTTTTAAAGTGATTGGTGAAAAATTAAATGTACCACCTAATACAATAAAAAATATGAGAGAGAACTTTGACCCTTTACACCCAAATGGTCGTGTAGGTTGGTATCAAAGAGAGTTAGCCCCTAGTCGTTTGGATGTATTGGAAAATTACAGTCAATTAAGTGAAATGGCTTTAACAGAAATCGTTAAAGAAATATTGGCAAATAATATTGATTCATTAACTGTCTATAGCTCAATTATTAACAATGATCAAAAGGACTCTGACAACAATAGTCGGACCAGAAATTATACTACAAGAGGAATAACTGGGAATAGAGCTGAGGAACTATTTGTTCGAGCTTTTATGGCAGGTCAAATAGATGATTTTTACGGAAATTTAAGAGATCGAAGGAATGATGGTTGTGGCTATGATTTTGAATTAGTATCAAATGGGAATATAATTGCTTTCGAGGTCAAAGGTTTACTCGACAAAAAAGGAGGAGTAAACTTTACCGATAAGGAATGGAATGTCGCAAGTGAATTAGGTGAGAATTATATATTAGTGCTTATTAGTAACATAAAAGAAAATCCAACAATTACATTGTATAAGGATCCATATAATACTCTTACTTCCCAAAAGAGAATTCTCAAGACAATCGCAATCAATTGGTCAGTACCAAGTGATGAACTATTTAGTTGAATTAAAAATAGAGCTTGTAAATTTCCAAGCTCTATTTTTGTACAATTATAATTAAGACATCCATTGATATTCTTTTTTTAGACTAAAAAAGGAACAAAGCGGGAAAATACCTAGGCTTTATGCCTCTCGCATGATTATACAGTACTTTGTTGTTGAGCTACTGCCTGCATTTATCATTTGATATCTTAGTCGCATCTTCATTTAAAATATTAAAGAAAACTATAAATACTCTCCGCTTTAATTTGTGGTTTTACAATTTAAGCGAAGGTTAATACCTGCTCAGTTGAGTAACATTCGCTCTCCAATTTCATTCGGATTTTTAAATTGGAAATCTGGATTAGTCTAATTGAAAATCCTAATAATTATATTAACTTATCTTAAGCCTAATTCTTTCTCAATTTTCAATGAGTGGAATTAGCTTATTACGTTCATGTTCCTCGGTTTCCCTGCTGTGTACTATATTCATTTGAAGGGTGATTTTGTCCTCTTTGATTGTTTTTGTATAGCTATTTTTGCAATATAACCTTCTGGTAGTGCCAAACGTGGTAAAGTAGGGGGAATCCAGTACCCTCACAAACGTTTCTTGACTTATTGGTTCTTTTACCTCAGCACTGTAATATAAATCATTTTCAGTTAACTTTTTCTTACTAACTGTTACCAACCTTCTTCAACTTAGAGAGTGGACTAAGAATACCGCCTTGTGGTGTTCTGATGTCATTTTTAGCAGTAACTTTGAGTATATGCTTACATTCTATAATCTACCTTTATCCGCATTAATGGTTCGATTTTCCTCAATATATATCTTTTAACAAATTATCAATGTCATCGGCAAGTTTGATATGTTATAATAACGGTATTCAAGTGAAACTACATAAATTTTAGAGCGATAACCGCGTACTTACTACCGTGAAAAACGGATAGTTTGTGTGCGGTTTTTTTATTTTTAAATCAAGATAAGGAGAGCAACAAATGGTAAAGACTTTTGACGAGATTAATATTATTGAAAACGACGTTGAGAGACTAATCATACTCCGAAAAAGATTAGATAAAAGTCAGTATGAATTTGCGAAGGTATTGGGAATCTCAAGTAGTTATTTAGGTCAAATAGAAAATTACAAAGTACCTTTCACAGTACAATTTAAAGAACGTATAAATGACTATTTAAAACAGGAGTATGATATGAATGAGCAGGATTTATTTAGCGACCTCTGATGATAGCACTAGAGAAGATGTTAGAAAAGCATTCACTGACAAATATAAAAATGAAGTAGAGATTATTGAAGTATATTCAGTAGATGAATTATCTTCTGTATTGTATGAAGAATACAATGTTTTATTTGCGGATCATACTATTTTAAAAGACATATCTAATATAAAAAAAGATAAATTAAAAGGCCAGATATTTTTTTTGTCCCCAGGTTTAGAAGAGGACACAACATCTTCTCAGATCAAACTCTTTCCTAATATCAGTACATTGGTAGTCTGGATACGTCTAAAAGATTTTGTGAATAAGGATATCGAGAAAAGTAAAAGAATTTCTAAAAAAATTGAACAATATAAAACAGGTTCTACTGAAATAATTGAAGGGAAGAGCCAAATTGAGGTTAACAGCAAAACAAAACCTATTAATCATTTAACACCCGAACACTTAGAAGGTAGTGATGTAAGTCCTAAGTTGTCGGATAAAGAAGATAAGAGCCCCGATGAGAACACTCTTGAGAATCCATTACTTCCTAAAGTTGATAAAGAATTGTCAGCTAAAATTAAGAAAGAATGCGAAACTTTATCGAACCCTGATAATAATTATGAAGATACTATGGATGATGATGACGAAAAAGATGACCTTGGTAGAAAAACGGTTGCTAACATTAAAAATGACACACAGAAAATAGTGGCTCTATGGTCCCCGATAGGACAGGTTGGTATTACTCAATTTGTTATTAATTTTTCTCTCTATTTGGCCAAGTTTGGAATACCAGTAGCGGTGGTAGAAGGAATAACAAAGTCACCCAAATTAAAGACATGGTTAAATCATTATACAAACCAACCTAAAGATTGGATCTCAGCTCTAGACTATAGAACTAGCAAAGATATACATAAAGATATGAGTACAAACTTTGAATGGGTATATAAGGGGGTTAAATGGTATCCACTTAGTAAGCCAAATGAGATTACAAATAATATTGATACAGACAAATACAATAAATTCCTCAGAATGTTCATTAAAACTCCATATTTAACGTTTATTTCAATGGAAAATTACGGTTCAATGTCTAAGTATAACTTAGAAACTTTAAAATACGTGGATGAATTATGGTTAATTGCAAATGGTAGTTATTCTGATTATCTCCAGTATTACAAATATACCTTAGATATATTAAAAGACTACCCTGGCCTCAAACTTAGGATTGTTTTTAATCAATATGAACATGGTGTTAGTTACGTTAAACAAATGGAAGAAAAGTTTAGATGCAAAATAAACTGTCTTATTCCATATAACAGAGACTTACAACGACATAGAAAGTCCAAGCCGTTTATTGAGTACAAAGAATTCTATGAGTTTTTTAAGGAGCCATTTGATAAAGCAGCTATCCAGTTATTAGGATCAGACTATAAGACGTTATATGTTACTAATAGGGAAAATAAATCTATTTTTAAAAGTTTATTTGCACGCTTTTCGTAGAATGTATCTTGAAAGTGGGTTGCAGAGGGTGTTATAGTTTATCTATAAATATCTTATTTTAAATTTCTTTGCAACCTACAATTTATATAGGTTAGCGGTTAACTATTAAACTAAGTGGTCTTTGGACTGTAGATTAAAAACACACAATACGTGTGTAATTAACTACTTCCAAAGGCCACTTTTTTTGTGTAATGGAGGTGAGAGGATTGAAAGAAAAGACTATTAAGGACATCAAAAAAATCTTAATGAGTGGGAAAGGGTACATTCGAATTGGAAGTCATACCAAAAGAAAAATGGTTGATAGAGGTTATACAAAAGGGGATATTGTAAGTTCGATTATGACGGGGATTCTTAAGGAAATTCAGTATGGATTTAATTACGACTTAGGGAGAAGTACCTTCAAATATGTCATTGAAGGTAGGGACTTTAGCCGAAATCCGATTGTTTCTGTGCTAGCTGAGGAAGGACAATCGGCTTTTTTAGTAGTGACAGTTATGCCGCCAACTGATCATCATCGATTTACAGATTGTATTTAAAGATGGGAGGAATCAAATATGAGGGATATGAGACGTACTAAATTGGATGGGTGGTTTGAATTTTATCGTATTGCTTGCCCGATTTGTGGTCACGCAGGAGGGTGTATGCAGCATAAAGATGGTAATGCTGTAGTATGTATTCGTGTAAAAAGTGATACACCTTTTAGTAAAAACTCAAGTTTGCCATCGTTTCTTCACTTTTTAAAAG
>Ga0079224_100000801_pt1 | contig 33433 bp, 20 predicted proteins | sample Stecom2015_FD_80414 | JGI IMG/M metagenome (GOLD analysis project Ga0079224, IMG submission 80414) | Agricultural soil microbial communities from Utah to study Nitrogen management - Steer compost 2015 | ecosystem: Environmental > Terrestrial > Soil > Agricultural land | place: USA: Utah... | reverse complement strand
TGCTCACGGTATTTTGCAATAGTTCTTCGTGCTACATTATAACCTTTATCATTCAGAATTTTTGCCAGCTGATCATCAGGTAGTGGTTTGCGTTTGTCTTCGCCTTCAATAGCATCAGAAAGTATTTTCTTTACTTCACGCGTACTCACTTCTTCGCCTGAATCGGTTGCCATTCCTTCAGAGAAAAATGTCTTAAGCAAAAATGTTCCGAATGGTGTTTGCACATACTTGCTGTTGGCAACACGCGAAACAGTAGAAATATCCAGCCCCACAATATCTGCAATATCTTTCAGGATCATCGGCTTGAGGAGTTTCTCATCCCCTTCCTGAAAATAATCAATCTGATAATTCATAATAGCCTGCATGGTATGCAGCAATGTTGCCTGACGTTGCTTGATGGCATCAATAAACCATTTGGCCGAATCAATTTTTTGTTTCAGATATAAAATGGCTTCTTTTTGTGAGCGGTCAGGTTTTTTGCTGTTTGCATAGCCTTCCATCATCTCATTATACTCTCGGTTTATTCTCAGTTCCGGAGCATTTCTCGAATTGAGTGTAAGTTCCAGATGTCCATCATGGTTGGTAATGATAAAATCAGGAACTATATGTTGTACAGTTTTTGCATCTGCAGAAATATCACCACCCGGACGTGGATTCAGTTTCAGAATTTCCTGCATAGCTTCTTTCAGATATTCATCAGGAAGATTCATCAACCGCGCAATTTTCTCATAATGTTTTTTGGAGAATTCGTCCATATAATTTTTGATAATTTCTATGGCACGCTGAATGGCTTTGTTGTCTTTGTTTTTTCGTTGCAGTTGCAGCAGCAAACATTCCTGCAAATTACGAGCGCCTGTTCCCGGAGGGTCGAAGGTTTGAATCACCTGCAATACTTGTAATAACTCGTCAGATGTGGTATGAATGTTTTGCGTAAATGCAAGATCGTTGACAATGGAATTGAGATCACGTCTGAGATAGCCGTCTTCGTCAAGACTGCCGATGAGGTGATGTGCAATGAGCTTTTGTTTTTCGTCAAGGTTCATCATTCCCAATTGCACCAGCAAAGTTTCCTGAAAAGTTACAGAGGCTCCTAAAGGCATTTCTGTACGCTCATCGTCAGGCGAAGAGTTGTTGGCATTGCTCTTGTAATATGGTACATCTTCATCCGTAATATAATCATCTACATCAAAGTCATCAGTATTTCGGTCTTTAATTTCTTCTTCAGCACTATTGTCAAATTCATCTTTTTTGTTGTCGTTGTCGTCTGAGCCTTCTTCTACTCCGTCATCAAGTTGAGTCTCTTCTTCGTCCTGCAGTTTTTCATCGTCAACATCTTCAGGGGCGCCTTCTTCCAGTGCTTCATTTGTTTCAAGTTCTTCTTTGATACGTTGTTCAAGGGCAACAGTAGGCAGTTGCAGCAGTTTCATCAGCTGAATCTGCTGTGGAGAAAGCTTTTGTAGTAATTTCTGTGATAAACTCTGCTTTAACATAATGAATTATCGGTGCCAAAATTAAAATTTTATACGTGGTTTTGGCTGAAATGGTTCTCAAACAAGTAAAATTAAAAATTAAAAGAAGAAATGAATAGTAAGTATGATTTTTTACTTGTGTATGAGTGAAAAAATGTTATACATTTGTACATTCGTTAAGCCTTCTGTACAGAGGGCTTAATTGTTTGATTGAATTTTTAAAGTGATTAGTAACATGTCAGAAATTGAAAAGGATTCTGCATTGAGCGAGAACCAAACCGTAAACGAAGTAAGTACAGAAAAAGAACTTACTGAGCAACCCTTGCATGAGGAGCATCAGGAACATGTGGCGGAGCCGGCTGAAAATTTCAGCAATCTCTCAAAGGAAGAGATGGTTAAGTTAGTCGAATCTTTTGCCGTTGCAGATATTACAGAGGTGAAATCTAAAGTACCTGCACTCAAGGAAGCATTTGACGCACTTTTGGAAACAGAAAAAACTGCAGCACTGTCAGCACATCTGGAGCAAGGTGGAGCCAAAGAAGATTTCAAATTTGAATACAGCAAGGACGATGACCGGTTTCAGGAAGCTTTAAGAAAATTCAATAAAAGAAAAGCAGAATATACTGCCGAGCAGGAAAAACTGCGCGAGGATAATCTGAAAGTAAAACAGGATATTCTCACTGAAATGAAAAACCTTATTCAGAATGAGGATAACATGCAACGCGCTTTTGAGCAGTTTCATGAGTTGCAGGCACGTTGGCGAAGTACTGGACCGGTACCTCAGGGCAAATTGCAGGATTTGTGGCTGACTTATAAACTTTACACTGACAAATTTTATGAGTTACTCAAAATAAACCGTGAGTTACAGGAGCTGGATTATAAAAGAAATCTGGATGCTAAAATTACTATTTGCGAAAAAGCAGAAGAACTGGTGAATGAACCATCTTTAAATACTGCATTACAGACACTGCAGTTTTTGCAAAATAAATGGCGCGAAACCGGACGTGTAAGCCATGATAAAAGTTCTGAAATATGGGAGCGATTTAAAGCTGCAGGTGATAAAGTATATGAGCGAAGAAGAGAATATTACAATCAACTGAAACAACGTTATGCTGAAAATCTTGAAGCAAAAAACAGTTTGATTGGAAAGCTGGAAGAGCTGATGAAAGAAGCACCTGTAAAAGCCAATGATTGGGTTGAAAGAGGAAAAGCTATTGTAGAATTGCAAAATGAGTGGAAGAAGATTGGTTATGCAGATAAGAAATCCAATGATGAAGTATGGGAAAAATTCAGAGGTATTTGTGACAAATTTTTCTCGGGTAAGAATGAATTTTTTACCAATCTGAAGAGAGAACATGCCGATAATCTTCAGGCAAAAAATGAACTGTGTATGCAGGCTGAAGCATTGGCAGAAAGCAGCGACTGGAAAAAAACTACCGAAGAACTCAAGCGGCTGCAGCAGGAATGGAAAAAAACAGGATCGGCAGGAGAGCGTCATAACCAAAAAGTGTGGGAACGTTTTCGCAAAGCCTGTGACGCATTTTTTGCACGCAAGAGCGAACATTATACTTCACTTGAATCAGAATATAAAGAAAATCTCGAAAAGAAAAATGCACTGATTGAAAAAGCAGAGCAGTTTGTAGCCGGAGATAATGGTGACGAAACAGTAGAACAACTTAAAGAGTTGCAACGTGAGTGGAGTGCAATAGGAATGGTTCCGTTAGAACACAAGGACACTATTTATGCACGTTTCAAAGCAGCTATTGATAAGCATTTTCAGGCTTTGCGTCAGCAAAATAAGGAGCGTTTTACCTCTCACAGCAGACCTGCATACAGAAGTGGGAAGCCCGGTAATGAAAAGAACGACATCAAGCATCGCATGAATCAGTTGTCAAGCGAAATCAATACATGGGAAAACAATCTTGGTTTTTTTGCCAAGTCGAAAAATGCTGATGGCGTAAGAAAAGAATTTGAAGAAAAAATAAACAGAGCAAAAGAAGAAATTCAGCGCCTGAAAAAACAACTGGATACGATTGCTTTGCCGGCAAAAGAAGAAAAACCGGAAGACAAGCAATAATTAACCTTCGAATTCTATCTCAGTATTCAGTTTTTGAGCAAGCAGCTTAAGCAAGTCAGCTTTAAGTGCATCATTATTGATTTTTTCAATAACGTCACCTGCAAAAGCATAATTCAGCAATGCGAGTGCATCTTTTTTGCCAATACCTCTTGAACGGAAATAGAAAAGTGCTTCTTCGTCCAGCTGGCCTGTGGTAGCACCGTGCGAACATTTTACATCATCGGCATAAATCTCCAGCTGAGGTTTTGCATTCATGACAGCCACATCGCTTAACAAAACATTTTTGCTGCTCTGAAATGCGTTGGTTTTTTGTGCATCCTGACGAACAAATATTTTACCGTTGAAAATACCATGAGCATTGTCGTCAAGAATGTTTTTATACAACTGAAAACTTTCGCAATGCGGGCTTGCATGATCTACCAGAGTGTGATTGTCAACTGTCTGATTTTTCCCTCCTACAGTAAGACCGTTCAGGTGAGCAGTGCCACCGGTTTCAGTGAGTGCAATGTTCAGATTATTTCTGACCATTTTGCCTCCGATGGTTACAGTGGAAATATCGAAAACAGAATCACGTTTCTGTTGTGCATACACATAATTTATCTGAAGTGCTTTTTCATTTTCATCCTGTTTTACATCATACTCTACAAAAGCATTTTCACCCACAAAAAATTCAGTTACGGAATTGGTAAGTGAAGTGAAATTATTCAGCGAATGGTAGGTTGCTATCAGCTGAACTTTGGAATTTTTTTCGGCAACAACCAGATTGCGGGGATGTGCAGCTACTGCTTCTTGTCTTGAATCGTTGAAGTGCAGCAGGTGAATAGTTTGTTTAACCTCTTGTCCTGCTTTGATATGTATGAGCAAACCTCCGTGATGGAATGCGGTGTTGAGTGCAATAAACGGCTCATCGGTTTTGGCAAGTTTTCCAAACCAGTGTGCAGCATGTTCGGATTCTGCTGACTCAATGCTGAAGGTGTTATCCCGCTGTTGAGAAGACAATTCAGGACAATAAACACCATTGATAAAAACCAGTGTGATGGCATCGGCACCTGCAACTTTATATTTTTCAATATCAGACAAAGTTAATTTGGTGCAGGCCGGGGCCTGATGGTTAAATGGTGTATTTTTCAGAACTGACAAATCAAGATATTTCCACTCTTCGTCTTTCAATGACGGAAATCCTGACTTGTTGAAGGTATCAATGGCAAGTTTTCTTTCGGGAGTAAGTTTTTCCGAAGCTATATTTTCAAACGATATTTGTTGTTCTGTTTCTGAAATGGTTTCTGTAAGCGTATTCACGTCAGCAATTGTTTTTTTAGATTTCTACTTCTTCTTTTATCCAGTCGTAACCTTTTTCTTCAAGTTCAAGAGCAAGTTCCTTGGTTCCGCTTTTTACAATACGGCCTTTGTAAAGCACATGAACAAAATCAGGAACGATATAATCCAGCAATCGCTGATAGTGTGTAATGACAATGAAAGAGCGTTTGCCGTCACGCAGTGCATTTACACCATCGGCCACAATACGCAATGCATCAATGTCAAGTCCTGAGTCTGTTTCGTCAAGCACACCAAGTTCGGGTTCGAGCATTGCCATCTGAAAAATTTCATTTCTTTTCTTTTCACCTCCGCTGAATCCTTCATTCACACTGCGCTGTGTCATGGTTTTATCTACCTGTACCAACTGCATTTTTTCGCGCATCAGTTTCAAAAACTCTTTGGAGTCGAGTGGGGCAAGTCCTTTCGATTTGCGTACTTCATTCACTGCTGTTTTCATAAAATTGGCATTGCTCACGCCCGGAATTTCTATCGGATACTGAAATGCCAGAAATATTCCTTTGCGTGCGCGATCTTCAGGAGCCATCTCCAGTATATTTTCTCCTTTAAAAATTACTTCTCCTTCAGTTACGTTATACTCTTCGCGACCTGCAAGTACCGATGCCAGCGTACTTTTTCCTGAACCATTTGGTCCCATGATGGCATGCACTTCTCCGGGGTTGATTTCAAGATTCAGACCTTTCAGAATTTCCTTATCTTCAATATTGGCTTTAAGATTTTTAATTGATAACATTTCTTTTTTTTGATTTAAAATTATCCGACACTTCCTTCTAAACTTACTGCAAGTAGTTTTTGTGCTTCTACTGCAAACTCCATTGGCAGCTGATTAAATACTTCGCGGCAATAGCCATTCACGATTAACCCAACAGCATCTTCAGTTGATATTCCTCTTTGGTTGCAATAAAATATCTGGTCTTCGCCCACTTTAGATGTAGTGGCTTCGTGCTCCACTTTTGCAGTAGGGTTCGAACATTCTATATAAGGGAATGTATGTGCACCGCATTTATCGCCAAGTAAAAGCGAATCACATTGCGAAAAATTTCTTGCGTTAAGAGCATTTTTTCCGATGCGTACCAAACCACGATAGCTGTTGTTGCTTTTGCCTCCGCTGATTCCTTTTGATACAATGGTGCTGCTGGTGTTTTTGCCGATGTGAATCATCTTGGTTCCTGTATCGGCCTGTTGCATATTGTTGGTTACTGCTACAGAGTAAAACTCACCAACAGAATGATCGCCTTTAAGAATTACACTTGGATATTTCCAGGTAATAGCACTTCCTGTTTCAACCTGTGTCCAGCTTATTTTGGCGCGTTCGCCTGCGCAAAGCCCTCTCTTGGTAACAAAGTTATATACTCCGCCTTTACCATTTTTATCTCCGGGATACCAGTTTTGTACGGTACTGTATTTTACCTGAGCATCTTTATGCGCATAAATCTCCACTACTGCAGCGTGTAGTTGATTTTCGTCACGCTGAGGTGCAGTACATCCTTCGAGGTAGCTTGCATAAGCACCTTCATCTGCAATAATCAGTGTACGTTCAAACTGGCCGGTACCTGCTGAGTTGATGCGGAAGTAAGTACTCAATTCCATCGGACAACGAACTCCTTTAGGTATATAACAAAAGGAGCCATCGCTGAAAACGGCACTGTTGAGTGCTGCATAATAATTATCAGTATAAGGCACTACACTGCCCATATATTTTTTTACAAGGTCGGGATGTTCGCGTACCGCTTCGCTGAAAGAGCAGAAAATAATTCCAAGTTTTGCTAATTCATCACGAAAAGTTGTTTTTACACTTACACTGTCAATTACAGCATCTACTGCCACTCCTGACAAACGTTTTTGCTCTTCGAGTGAAATACCCAACTTATCGAATGTGGCTTTCACTTCGGGGTCTAATTCATCCAGGCTGTTGAGTGTTTTTTTGGGTTTGGGAGCAGAGTAATAAATGATGTCCTGAAAATCAATTTCAGGATAACTGACGTGTGCCCAAGAGGGCTCTTCCATTTTTTTCCACTGATTGAATGCTTTGAGCCTAAAGTCGAGCATCCACTGAGGTTCATTTTTCTTGGCTGAAATAAACCGGATGATATCTTCATTCAAACCTTTAGGCGCAGTATCAGCTTCAATGTTGCTTACAAAGCCCCATTTATAATCGCTGCCGGTTACTTCGTCTATTATTTTTAAATCCTCACTCACTGTTCTTTATTTTATTTGGTTATTTAGAATATGTCTAAATTTAATATGTAGTCAAAAAAAATTTATCCCTTCCGGGTTTTATTTAGATGCTGGAAATATGTTTTTAATGTTTTCAATCAAATTTGATTTTATACTGCAAAACTCTCACCGCAGCCACAGGTACGCGATGCATTGGGGTTTCTGAAATGAAAACCTTTCCCATTCAGTCCATCAGTATAATCGAGTTCTGTGCCAATGAGATAAAGAAATGATTTTTTATCACAAACTATTTTAATCCCTTTATCTTCAAAAACTTTGTCATCAGGTTTAATTACTGTATCAAATTCAAGCAGATAGGTCAACCCTGAACAACCTCCGCCATCCACCCCAACACGGATAAAAGCATCAGAGCCTTTGTTTTCGGCTTGCATCAAACTCAGTGCTTTGGTTTTAGCAGTTTCGGTAACGGTAATCATAATCTCTTGTATGAATATTTGAAAATGAGGCTACAAAAATAGCGTATATATACAGACATTCAACAGAAATCACCATTAAAAGTTTGTAAAAAGATATTCTTTAAGTTGTTTTAGCCGGGTTTAGAAATTTCTGTATCAAAATGAATAAAAGCTGCCACAATACAGGAATATTGAGATTGAAAATTTAGCAAAATCCTAAAAAGATAATCAGAATATCCGGAATTTATTTGATATAAAATGTTGTAACAAAAATAAAGTACCACAAACTCAATATCTTAATTCAAAAAAACGGTTCTATGACAAAAAACAGTTGCAAAGCCATTGTTTAATTTAGAGTTTATTCTACATTTGAACCCGCTAAACAGAACATAATCCACGCTTTTTATTATTAGTGGACTTTTAAAATCAAATTAAAAACAAGGAGGTGTATTGAGAGAATATATCCTCCGGAATTCATTAACAAAACATGCTGATGACAGGAGGGGATATGTGCGTCTTATTGGTTTTTGCCACGAGGCAACATGAGGATGGGCTTGTAATGCTAAAGAACAGTTCGTTTTAAATAAGCCGCTTTTCAGAGTAGAAAACAATTAAATTAAGTATTACTAAAAATCAAACGTATGACAAACAAAAACAAGTCAAGAAAAGGATACTACTTAAAGTATCTGATGAGTTGTTTCGTAGCAATAATGCTATGGACAACGGGCGCACGGGCGCAAACGGTAACTATAGGAAATCCTGGTTCTTCTACCAGCACCTATTATATTCCGATTAATAACTTTTATAGTTATACTTATTCACAACAAATTATTCTGTCGTCAGAGATTGGTATGGATGGGAATATTACCAAAATCAAGTTCTACTGGCTTGGAGTAGGGGACCTCAATAACGGACAGAACTGGACTGTTTATCTGGGTTATACTACTGCAAGTTCTTTTGCAAATTCAACTTCATGGGTACCATTAGGCAGTTTAACACAAGTGTTTTCTGGAACAGTTGCACAACCTTCAGGTGCAGGATATACTTGTGAAGTAACACTTACTACTCCATTTCTTTATGAGCAGGCAAACGGAAATTTGGTAATTGCAGTTGATGAAAATCAATCAGGTTATTCGAGTTCTACCAATGTGTTTAAAACTACTGCGGGTGCAAACCGTAGCATATATTACAGGAATGATGTAACCAATCCTGACCCTGCAAGTCCACCCACAGGAACTCTTTATGGATATTATAACAATATGCAACTGGAGATGGTGTCAAATACGCCTTGTGCCGGTACTCCTGCACCCGGAAATACTGTTGCTTCTGCAAATCCTGTATGTTCCGGTTCAAACGTAAACTTAACATTGCAAAACAGTACATCGGGTTCAGGTGTAGTATATCAGTGGGAGAGTGCAGATGATGCCGCATTTACCGTTAATCAGACAAATCTTGGTACAGCTAATAGCCAGTCAATTACAGTAACTTCAACAAAATATTACCGTTGTTTGGTAACCTGTGTTGCAAGTGGTCAAAGTGCATATTCCAATCCTTTACAGATAACTCTTAATCCATTCGCTAATTGTTATTGTTCTTCATCAGCAACTTCAACAGCAGATGAGGAAATATTTGGAGTGCAGGTGGGAAGCATGAACAATATATCCACATGCAGCACTACTGCGCCCGGCCCCGGCTCAGTAAATAGTATGTATTCAAATTACAAAGGATTTGTAACTCCGGCCACTGTGTCACAGGGACAATCTGTGCCATTTTCTTTAACTCTTGGATATTGTGGTTCATCTGCTTGGAGTAATGTGGCTGCCATATATATTGATTATAATCAGGATGGTAATTTCACAGGTACCGGTGAATTGGTTTATCAGAAGACTTATGCTTCGGGCACTTATCCCAGTTTTGTGGTAAGCGGAAATTTCACTGTTCCTTTGACAGCAGCTCTTGGAACAACAGCAATGCGTGTCGTTTATACTGAAGCATCGACAGTTTCTCCATGTGGAACATACAGTTGGGGAGAAACTGAAGACTATTTGATTGATATAGTAGCTACAAACAATTGCAGTGGAACACCTGCTGCAAGTACCACATTGTCAAGTGCAACCAATGTTTGTCCAAGCGTATCCTTTAACCTGTCATTATCAACTTCATATTCTGAAGCAGGTATGACTTACCAGTGGCAAAGCAGCACTGATGGCGGACTTACATGGACTAACTTTGGTACCAATGACCCTTTTGCATCCGTATCATTGACAGCTACTACAATGTATCAGTGTATCATCACTTGTACATTCAGCGGACAAAGTGTAACCAGTACCCCTGTTACTGTGAATGCAAATCCTTTCTATGATTGTTATTGTGCATCCGGAGCAACAACAACAGCAGATGAGGAAATATTTGGAGTGACAGTAGGAAGCATGTCCAATACATCAACCTGCAGCACTACTGCACCGGGACCAGGATCCGGCAATTCAAAGTATTCTAATTATAAAGGATTTGTAACTCCGGCAACAGTTGCACAGGGACAAACCGTACCATTTTCATTGGAGTTAGGTTATTGCGGTTCTTATGCTTATAGTAATTTGGCAGCAATTTATATTGATTTTAATCAAAACGGATTATTTACTGATGCAGGTGAAAATGTATATACAAAGCCTTATGCAAGTGGTACATTACCTAGTTTTACAGTAAGTGGAACATTTACAGTACCCTTATCAGCTACTGTAGGTCAAACTTCAATGAGAATTGTTTATACTGAATCATCAACAATCAGTCCATGTGGTACATTCAGCTGGGGAGAGACAGAGGATTACTTAATTGATATAATTCCGTTGGTTAATTGTTCAGGAGCACCTGCTGCAAGTAACACTTTGGCTGATGTAACTACTATATGTTCAGGTACTAACTTTAATCTTTCACTATCTACCAACTATACTGATCAAGGTTTAATATATCAGTGGCAGAGCAGCACGGATGGTGGATTGACATGGGTTAATTTTGGAACAAACACTCCTTATCAAACAGCATCCCAAACAGTTGCAACGCAATATCAATGCGTGGTAACATGTAGCAACAGCGGTCTTAGCATTACTACTTCGCCAGTTTCGGTAAGTATGAGTCCTTTCTATAATTGTTATTGTACAACAGGCTTGGGAGGAAGTTGTTCTATAAATTCTATGAGCAGTGTTGCAATTCCATCCACTACTTTGAATAATGTAACAAACGGATGTACAGGAACCTATAATGCATTCCCTGCATCAGGCTCTACTACTGCAACCTTAACTCCAACTGTTCAATATACATTAAATGTTGGTATCATTTCAGGAAGCAGCAATACTCAAGTAGCTATCTGGATTGATTACAACCAGAATGGAATTTATGAAGCATCAGAGTTTACTTTAATCAACAGCAATATAACAGCCCCGGGTCCGGGTTCAGGAACATTTACAATTCCTGTTTCTGCATTGCCGGGTAACACAGGTATGCGTGTAAGAAGCGATTGGTACAGTTCTGCATCATGGACAGCTGCAGATGCATGTACAAACAGAAGTTATGGCGAAACAGAAGATTATATTATTACCATCAGCCTTCCTCCATCAGCCTTCCTCCAACATCACCGACTATAGCAGTTACTTCAGCTACATCGGCTGACTTAAGCTGGACAGCACCATCACCTGCACCGGCTGTCGGGTACGAATATGCAGTAACAACATCAGCCACTCCTCCTGTTTCAGGAACCCCTATTGCAGGTACAAATACAAGCGTTAGTGGTTTGACCCCAAATACTACTTATTATTTGCATGTAAGAAGCGATTGTGGCAGCGGAAGTTATAGTTCTTGGACAACAAGCGGTAGTGCTTATACAGGATATTGTCAGGTAAATACTACTACCAATACGTATGGTATCAGTAATTTTACAACTACAGGTGGATTTTCAAATATAAACAATTCATCAGGTTTAACAAACTATTCTGACTTTACTGCACTATCAGTAAGCCAGACTGCAGGCGGTGCAATCAGCTTTAGCATGACATCAGGTAGCGGAACCTGTGGTGCTGCAATCTGGGTTGACTGGAATAACAATATGGTTTTTGATGCATCAGAAAAAATGTACAATGCAGGTGCATACGTAAGTGTGGCTACCGGTACATTTAGCGTGCCTTCAGGGCAGGCAGCAGGAAACTACCGTATGAGAATAGTTATGAATTATCTTTCAACGAATCCAACTGCTTGTGGTGATTTAGGCAGTGCAAACTATGGAGAGGCGGAAGATTATACATTTACAGTAACTCCTCCTCCTACATGTATTGTACCTTCAGCCTTAAATGCAATACCATCACTGAATGCTGTAAGTTTGAGTTGGAGTGCTCCATTATCGGGTAATCCTCCTGTACAGTATCAGTATGCTGTTACAACATCATCAATACCTCCTGTTTCAGGTACCAATATTTCAGGTACCTCAACAGTGGTTGGAAGTTTAACACCAAATACAACGTATTATGCACATGTAAGAACAGATTGCGGAAGCGGTGATTACAGTGCATGGGCTACAGTGTCATTCATGACAGGATATTGTGCCAATACCAATTCATCAAGTTCAACCTATTACATCAGTGATTTCTCTACAACTGGAGCTATTGCAAACATTACCAATAACACCTCAGGATTTTCTCCAAACGGTTATGGTAACTACACCGGCTTAACAGTTAGTCAGGTTCAAGGTCAAAGTTTCAATTATTCCATTACATCAGGATATGGAACAATGGGCTTTGGTGTGTGGATAGACTGGAATCAGGATCTTGATTTTAATGATGCAGGTGAACAGATTTATGTTTCAGGTACATATTTATCAAGTGCTGCAGGAACCATAACAATCCCAGTAACTGCTGCTCTTGGTACTACACGCATGAGAATTGTAGGAAATTATTTAAGTACATCACCAACAGCTTGCACAGGAACATCATATACAGAATGTGAAGATTATTCTATCAATATTTTGGCACCAACCTGTTTGTTTAGTCCAATAGCACCTGCTAATGGAGGAAGTGCATGTCCTGATAATGGAATGGTTCATTTAAGCTGGCCATCACTTTCAGGAGCTACAGGATATGATGTATATTTTGATACGAATAATCCTCCGACTACCTTGGTTTCTACCAATCAGGCAGATACTACATTCGATGCAACAATTGTTTCAGGAACTACATTCTACTGGATGGTTGTTCCACAAATCAGCGGTGGCGGAACTTCTTGTTCTGTTTGGTCATTCAATCTTTCACCTTCACCAATTGCTATTGCTTCATCAGGTGGAGATGTTTGTCAGGGAGCAGATATTTATCTGACAGGTGACAACGTTGACCCGGGTCAAAGTACAGGTAACACCTATTCATGGACAGGTCCTAACGGCTTTACCAGCAGTGATCAGAATCCGGTAATCTATGGACCTGGATCAATAAACAGTGGTACATACACTATGGTAGTTACCAATCAGTTTGGTTGCTCAGGAACTTCAACTACAACTGTAAATGTAAATCCAAATCCAACATTGACGATATTAAGTCAGCAGGATGTGGGATGTATAGGTGGCAGTGACGGTTCAGTAACCATAGGTGCCAGCGGTGGAACAGCAAATTATGACTTCACAGCAGACTTCGTAAACTATTTCAATGATCCTTCACAGGCAACCATTGATAACCTACCTGAAGGTACAACAGTAGTATATGTAAGTGATGCCAATGCATGTTTGACAACCATACCTGTGACATTAGGCCACATCAGTACAGTGCCGCCATCACAGAATGTAATAATGCCATTTGCTGGTATGCCTGCCAATGCATGCCCCGGAACTATTGTTACTTTAAGTATTCCTTCTGTTCCAAATGCAACCAAGTATATCTGGGATGGTCCTCCGGGTACTTACTTTAATGGTAATCCATCACCATATACTTCAAATGTATCCAGTGTTCAGATTTTATTTGGTACACCAAGTACATCACTTTATCAGATAGGTGTTCAGGCAGCAAATGGATGTGGTGCTTCAATTCGTAAGATTCAGAAGGTACGTTACAGTGTATCTGTACCATCAGCTATCAGCGGAGATGCAACAGTGTGTGCCAACACCTCCGGCAAAGTTTATAGTATTCCTGCTGCTCCTACAGGAGCCACAGAATATCAATGGACCATTTCAGGAGATGCAAGCATCAACGGACAGGGTAATACTGTAACAACAACAGCGTTGAATGTAACCGTTGATTTTGGACCAGGCTGGACAGGCGGTACATTGTGTGTAGCAGCCAAAACAAGTTGTTATACATCAGCCTACAAATGTTTCCCAATCAGCACGGCTTCAGGCAATTTTGGAATCATTTCAGGCTCGTTTAGCGCATGTGCTAACACATTAGAGAATTACTCTGTAACACCGGGCCCCGGAGTGGCTACTTATAACTGGACAGTACCTGCAAATGCTATGGTAAGCAGTGGACAAGGAACCAATTCCATCATTGTGGACTATACACCATCGTATAATAATGTTGGTAATATTTGTGTAACAGCAACCAGTATTTGCGGAGTAACTTCAGCACCTAAATGTAAGACAGTTGCACCAAGTCTGCCATCACGTCCTTCAAGTATCAGTGGTATAAACAACGGATTGTGTGGCAGTACGAATGTTACATATTCTACACCTGCAATCAGCGGAGTAACTTATAGCTGGACAGTACCTGCAGGAGCTACCATAGTAAGTGGAAACGGAACCAACAGTATCAAAGTGAACTTTGGAACATTTACAAATGGTCAGATATGTGTAACTACCAATAATACTTGTGGATTCAGCTTAGACAGATGTATTACTGTTAAAGGAGCGCCCAACAAGCCGTCAGGCATCACCGCAAACCCATCAACCTGGTGTGCATATGATGCAGGTATAGAGTTTACAGCTAATGTGAGCAATATAACAGGAATCTACAGTTTGTCATGGTCATATCCAAACAGTACAACTTATGTACAGGGTGGAGGTAACAGCACATCTCTGACATTAGATTGGGGAGGAACGAATGGAGTGGTGATGGTAACATCCAGCAATGCCTGTGGTAATGGTACAGCAACGTACTCATCAAACCTCAGCTGCAGAGAGAGTGAGATGTCAGCAAGTGCACTGAATGTATATCCGAACCCGACAGCAGGTATGTTGAATGTGGAATACACTACAGAGAAAGGCACAGCACAGGTAACAGTACTAGACCTGAGCGGCAGAGTAGTGATGACACAGACACAGTCTGCAGTTGAAGGAAAGAACACCATGCAGTTAGACCTGAGCAAAGTAGCTAAGGGAGCGTACATGCTGAATGTACAAACCCAGAGCGGCAACAATCAGGTAAGGATTGTAGTGGAGTAAAAAGTAAGTCGAAAGACTGACAGATAAAATAAAGCCTGCGAGCAATCGCAGGCTTTATTTTTTTTATGGAGGTAATTACTCTGATTACTATTTATCAGTTGGTGGAGTCATACTTACTCCCCATTTTATCACAAAGACAAAATCTTTGTCTCTGTCGGAATAGCCGTAGTCATAACAAAGTTTATATACAACCCCTTTTTGAGTTACATGCTGATGGGTATGATACTTAAAATTAAATCCTTTATCAGTGAGCTTTTGTCTGCTTACATTGGTCTTGCCTTCCGTTCCTGCTGTCAGTTCCAGAATGCGTCTGTTTTTTCGGAGAATGTTGTTGATGTTTCGCATTTCAGCAGTTACATCGCTGTTAGCTTTGTTGTTGTAATTGCTGCGACACTGGTCATCACAGAACTTTTTATCAGCACGACCTACCAAAGGCTCACCACATTCGAGACATACTTTTTCCGGTTTCATTTTCAGAGGTAAATTATGTTTTTACAAAGATAATAATATCCGATTACAAACGGTTACATCCGCTTCTTTTCGGAAGTAAATGTATATCATCCGACTCAGGTGGCGGGGCTGCTGCACTTTTGCACCGTCAATCAGCGATAAACTGCAAGACACACATCACACGATAATTAATTTAAGTTTAACAAATAAATACAAAGTACAATGAACACATTAAGAAACAGCGTAAGACTCATCGGAAATCTTGGAGCAGCACCGGAAGTGAAAAATCTCGACAACGGAAACAAAATGGCACGCCTGAACCTGGCCACCAACGAGACCTACATGAACAGCAAAGGCGAGAAGGTAACAGAAACCAGCTGGCACAATCTGGTAGCCTGGGGCAAAACTGCTGAAATTGCTGAGAAATATCTTGACAAAGGCCGCGAAGTAGCCGTTGAAGGCAAACTCACCTCCAGAAGTTACACCGATAAGGAAGGTAACAAGAAGTATATCACCGAAGTTGTTATCAATGAAATCCTGATGCTGGATAAAAAAGATTGATAAACCGCACTTCACGAAAGTGATGTTTCAGAAAAGAGGCTGCCTCGCACGAGGCAGCCTCTTTTTTTATGAATTAAATCTGACAGATTAACTTAGAATTTATTGAGGTTTATTATGATTATGGAATTTTTTTCTGAATTTCATCCCGATATAAAACTATATGATAAGATTAATTCTTCTTACTGCGTTTGTTGTATCGGGTTGTGCACAGCCACAAAATGATAATACATTGTTGTTGCAGAAATTGGATTCATTACAGAGCAAACTCGATTCATTAAAAAATGAAGTACAACAGTTTAATCAGAAAGATTCAACATCATATTCCAACAGACCTAATGAAAAAGATTCAGTGGTTCAACAACTAGTCATCGGCAAAAACAAACAAAAACCGGTAGTTCAACCGCGGGATAGTCAGCAAATAAAACAAAAACAACCTGCTCAAATAAAGCAGGAGCAACCCACCCCTTCTGATGAGAGAGTTTCAGGAAAGAAATTTTATTACAAAGGTCTGCCACAAAGAATATCTGTAGAAATTTCAGCATGGGATAACGGCAGACGAACCATAAGATTTTACAATCCTTTTGGTGAAATCACTTACAAGATTGAAGATGTAAAGATGAGTTATTCTTCCATCACTGAATTAAAAAGAATGCATGATAACGGTGCATGTGCATTGATAGAAACAGGAATGAACCCGGGAGCTAGCATGTACTGGTATGAAACCAAAATTACTTTTGATGAAAACAACAACCCGTTATGGAAGGAAGAAATTGAGAAACCTGAAATGAGTATCGAGCAAAACCTGAATAATAAGTCGTGGTGGAATACTAAAACAAAGAGTTGGATTAAACAGGAAATAATCCAGGAACAACCTGTGCCACATTGATATTTTTTAAATTAATTTATCTAAGCCGGATATACTATATTTGAATCCTGTTAAACATGAGATATGAAAAAAATAATATCAGGCTCAGCAATAGTGCTAACTCTATCCGGATGCGGACTACATTCTTATAGTCCCACTCTCACTCATTATCCTCAGCCAAATGATAAAGGAAAAATTTCGGTAACAACAGGTCTGGGCGAGGGTGGTGTGAATATCTCTGCAGCAGGAGGAATAACCAATTCCATTGGTATATCTGCATTAATGCACACCAACATTTACAATGGCAGAAAAGATGCTTCTGAAAGAAGAAGAATTGCTGAAGCCGCTTTTTATGGAATGGGAGAGTTAAAGGAAGGATCTAATTTTTATGCAGGTTTGATATTTGGTGGAGGTGTGGGAGACTATAAGGTGTTTAATAAAGATCTTGTTACCGATGAAATTATTTTTGTGTGCGGCAAAAGCAATTATAATTTTTATAATGCATCACCTTATCTGCTGAAGGCTTCTTCCAACGGTGTTTTTAATATAGTGTTTGCATTTAAGTTTACTTATTTGAATTACCGCAATTACTATCTTGAATGTGCAGATCAGAATTATAAACATCAGGATTTTACTGTTAAAATTAAAAGTGAAAATGCCCATAAAAACCCTTCTAAAATTATTTGGGAGCCGTCATTACGATGGTCCTTCGGGAAAAATTATTTTCGGTTTTTTAACCAGATAACAGTGCCATGGACAATTTACAATGGTGTTAAATTTTCTGATAGTGATTTTAGAGACATTGAAGATTTTCCTGTCCCATCAGTTCAGTTTGGATTGATTCTGTCGTTACCATTAAGTAAACAAGACGACTGATTATTTCTTCCGTTTAAATGCTGTGAGTTAACTTTCAGGAGGTTAGCATCAATTCCATATTGATGGCTATAATACCCGGTTTGTAACCTTACGATGGGTTTAAAGTATAAACCCTGTGTTCACTATTGTAATTTAGACAATGACGAAAAAGGTTATAACCATTTTAGGACTGGCATTTGCAGTGCATTTTGGATATACACAGAATGTAACAACTCTTGCCGGTCAGAGTGGAATATCAGGGTCTGCGAATGGGAGTGGTACTGTTGCAACATTTGATGGGCCACACAGTGTTGTTTACGATGCTGCAGGCAACATGTATGTTGCCGATCGAGATAACAATCTCATCAGAAAAATTACTGCTGCCGGAGTAGTGAGCACATTTGCAGGATCTGGAACTCCGGGAAGCACAGACGGAACCGGTGTTAATGCCTCTTTTTTTGAACCTTGGGGTATTGCAATTGACAATGCAGGAAACCTGTATGTTGCCGACACAAAAAATTATAAAGTCAGAAAAATAACTTCAGCAGGAGTTGTTACCACTTTTGCAGGTGCCGGCACAGCCGGTGTGACAGATGGCGCTTCTGCATCAGCACAATTTGGATTCCCCGTTGGCGTGGCAACAGATGCATCAGGTAATGTTTATGTTAGTGAATACATGGCACACTGTATCCGCAAAATCAGTGGCGGACAGGTAACAACCATTGCAGGAACTGCATTTCAGAATGGTGATGCAATTGGCGCAGGCAGTGTGGCACTCTTTGATCATCCACATGGAATAGCAACAGATAATGCAGGGAATATTTACGTAGCAGATTCATGGAACAATAAAATCAAAAAAATTTCTCCTTCACATGTTGTAACTACTTTGGCAGGAAGTACAGCAGGTTTTGCCAATGGTGCAGCAGCAACTGCGCAATTTGATAATCCATCAAGTGTTTGTGTAGATGGAAACGGAGCAGTTTATGTGGGTGATATCAATAATTTTTGTGTTCGGAAAATCTGGAACAACAGCGTAAGCACATTTGCAGGTATGCCGGGCACTGCAGGTAATGCAGATGGCCCATTGTTGCAGGCAACTTTCAACAGCCCGTCAGGTTTGGCATGGCACAGTTCTGATAAGTTTGTGATTGGTGATGAAGGAAATGAATTGATTCGGGTAATAGACATGAATCAAACAGCGTTGCCTCTGACTTTATCTACTCTAAACAATATATTAATTTTCTGTCAGGGCACTTCAGAAGTAATTACTGCAAATCCTCAGGGCTTGACAAGTTATGAATTTAAAGATGGTAGTACTGTAATAGCAACCAATACTACCGGTGTACTGTCAATGACATCACTCACTCCGGGATTACACGCCATTACCTGTACAGCCACAGGCCCATCAGGAAATTATTCAACAACCTCTCCTCTGAACATAAGTATTGCGGGAAGTAATTCAGCTTCAGTTTCACCGGCTGGACCTTTGGCACTTTGCAATGGCAGCAGTATCACACTCACTGCTTCAGCAGGTGCAAGTTATCTTTGGTCTAATGGCGCAACAACATCTTCAATCAATGTAAATCAGCCCGGAAATTATTTTGTGGTGATTACCTATCAGGGAGGTTGTACTTCGCAAAGTAATACCGTTACCATCACTCAGGGCGGAACATTTAATGTGAGCATTTCACCATCAGGAGTACAATCAGTTTGTGCAGGCGATTCGTTGCAATTAACTGCAACTTCAGGGGCAAGTTATCAATGGTCGAATGGTGCAAGCACACAATCCATTTATGTGAATGCTGCAGGTAATTATTCAGTAACAGTAACCAATAATTCAGGATGCTCAGGCACATCATCTCCGGTAACAGTAACTGTAAACAGTCTGCCTGTTGCAACCATTACACCTTCCGGCCCTGTCACAATATTACAGGGACAATCAGCTGTTCTTTCAGCCAATAGTGCTTCAGGATATTTATGGTCAACGGGTGCGCAAACACAATCAATAACTGTGAGCCTTGCAGGCACCTATTGGGTAAAAGTGAAAAATGCATCAGGCTGTTATTCATTAGCTGACAGTGTAACTGTAATAGTGAACCCACTCACATCTGTTTCTATTTCAGCAGATGGCGATACAGTGGTTTGTCCTGTTGATTCAGTAAAACTTATTTCCTCTCTTGCATTTGGTTGCCAGTGGTACAAAGACAATGTTCTCATCCCCGGAGCCGTACATCAAATATTTTATGCAAAAGAAGCGGGAGATTATACCGTAAAAGTTATTGTAGGCTCTACAACGCTTGTTTCAAACACCATCACAGTAGTACACAAAAATGTTCCGTCAACGATTGATGCTTCATCTGATTCAGCATGTACAGGCAATCCTGTAACTATATCCATAGTGCCACAAAGCAATGTAACATTTAACTGGTTTGAGCAGATAACGGGAGGTACAGCAATTGCTTCGGGAAATAATTTTACTACACCGCCACTTGCTGAAACAAAGACTTATTATGTGGAAGCTTATGCCAATGGATGTATAAGTGTATCACGTTTTGCAGTTGAAGGATATATCTATCCGCTGATGAATCCATCCTTTAGTTATGATGCACCCGTCAGAGCAGATGGTGGAATTCGTGTGACTTTTGAAAACACAACTCCGCAGGGAAATTATTCTTATGAATGGGATTTTGGAGATGGCACAGCTGTATCAACAGACATCAACCCGCAACATACTTATGTTGCAGAGGATGATTACATGGTGACATTAAAAGCAACCAATGCTTTTGGTTGTACCGAAGTGTTTTCAAAATTGGTCAGTGTATCAACAGATCACACCTTGTTTCTTCCCAATGCATTTACACCAAACAGTGATGGTGTGAATGATATATTCAGATTACGAGGTTCAGGTTTTATATCAGCATCCATGATGATATTAAATCAATGGGGACAACTTATATTTAAAACAGACAATGCTTCTGCGGGATGGGATGGCTCTTCGCGTGGTGGCCTTGTTCGAAATGGTACTTACTCCTACATTGTTCAGATAAAAATGACCGATGGAAAAGAGCGGGTAATGAAAGGAAATGTTTCACTAATAAAATAACCTGCACATGAAATTAAAATACATACTTCCGTTTCTGGTAGCATTCAGTGCAGAGTTAAATGCACAGGATCCGCATTTGTCGCAATACTTCAACGTGCCTGTATTTTATAATCCGGCACTTGCAGGCAGTGAAATACAAAACATGCGTATAGCACTTGACTACCGCAATCAGTGGATTGCTCCCGGTGTGAGTTTTAAAACACAAACCATTGCATTGGATAAAATAGTGAATCGTGTTGGTTTTGGATTGATGATTAACAAAAACTCTGCAGGGAAAGATGGTTTCAGTCGTCTTTCTATTCTCGGAGGCATCAGTTATACTGCACGTTTTGGCGATAAAAAACTGAACCGACTGACAGCAGGATTTCAGGTAGGTGTTTTGCAGAAGTCTTTTAATCCTGCCAACCTCACTTTCGACAATCAATATACACCGGACATCGGATATGATCCTTCAGCATCCAGTGGCGAAACATTTGCCAACACAAAAGTTTCGCGTCCTGATGTGAATGCAGGGTTGAACTATTCCTACGGTTTGGGCAATGGCGAAGTGAAGGTAAAACCATTTGCAGGCGTTTCATTTGCGCATATCAACAAACCCAATGAATCATTTATCGAAGAGAATAACGGTAATCCCATTCGTACAACGGTATATGGTGGTGCAGCTATCAGATGCAGTGATATTCTGGAACTCAAACCACTGGTTTATTTTATGAAACAGGATGCATTTCAGGAGCTGAATGCAGGTGTCATTTCTCAGATTAATTTGAAAAATACGAATGCTGTACGATTTGGTTTGTTTTATCGCAATCAGGATGCAGCAATCATTTATGCAGGTTATCAGCTTGGAAAAGTGTTTTTGGGAACCAGTTATGATTTCAATATGTCTAAATATAAACCTGGTGGAAGCGGAGCTTATGAAATATCTCTGGTTTACACTCCACAGGGCAAAGCCAAAGGCAAACGCGTAGAAGAAGGAACTGTGAAACCTGTGAATAAGAAGAAAGCACCTGAGCCTAAACTCACACCTCCTGAAAGCTACATACTTGCTCCTGTGCGTGTGGCTGCCTCTATAGATGTGATATTGGATGAACCATTACCGTTAAAAACAGTAGCGCAAAATCAAAAGTCAAAAACCGGAATACAAAATCAAGAAAAAAACAACTTGAATTATGAGCAGGCAGGATATGTGGTATTTAAAAATAATACAACAAAATACGACCTCAACAACCGTTTTGATGTGATTGAAGCTACCATTGATTATCTGTTCAAATATCCTCAGCAAAGAGTATTGCTGGCAGGTACAGCTTCAGATGCTGAGTTCAGCAACAATAGCCACATCGGTATGCAACGCGCTGAAACAGTAAAATCTTATATGGTGCAAAAAGGAATTGAAGCAGACCGTATTGATGTGATGGATTTGAAAAACACATTACCTAAATCGTTTGTGGAAGATGGTCAGCCAACACAACGTTTATCACGTACAGATATTTATCTTATAAAATAAATTATTTATGACTATACACTGGATTAAGCTTGTCTTACCGTTTTTCTCAGCTTTGTTTATTACTTCATTGATTATACCGGCATGGATAAAACTTTGTCTGCAATGGAAGTTGTTTGATAAACCTGATGTACGCAAACATCATGTTGCCATCATTCCGTCACTTGGAGGAATTGGAATTTTTGCAGGAATAATGATTTCATTTTTATTATTTACACCTGTAGAAAGTATTTCCGGATTCCATACAATGATAGCAGCAATTTTTGTGTTGTTTTTCACAGGTTTTTTTGACGATCTCACCGATTTGCCTGCACGATTAAAATTAATTATACAGGCAGTAACTGCCATGGTAGTAATGTATAGCGGTTTGCGTCTGCAAACACTCAATGGCTTTATGGGCATACATGAGTTGAATATATTCTGGCAATATGCACTTACAGGATTTATCATTTTATTTCTTACCAATGCCTATAATTTCATTGACGGATTAGACGGGCTTGCTGCAACCATTGGTTTAATCATATTTTCAGTGTTTTCAATTTTGTTTTATATACAGCATGAATATTCCTGGATGATGCTTTGCCTGAGTGTTATGGGAGGACTGATTTCGTTTTTATATTTCAATTTTAATCCTGCAAGAATATTTATGGGCGATACAGGCTCACTGGTGATTGGATTTTTGATTGCATGCAGCACAGTTAAACTTATTGGTCTTTGGTTTGCAGCACCGGTTATTTCATTCGGGCCGGCACTGACAGTAGCAACCTTGTTTATTTTAATTTTTGATTTGACCAGAGTGGTTTTTATCCGTTTGTCCAATGGCATGTCGCCTTTCAAAGCAGACAGAAGTCACTTGCATCACATGATATGCAGGCAACAATTCGGACACCGCGGAGGAACTATATTAATGGCAGCTTTCAATGTTATGTTTATTATGCTCGTCATTCCTTTAGGAAAGTTCAGATTCACAACTTTTTTTATCTTTTGTTTTTGCCTGGCAATTGCATTACTCAATTCTAAGGTAATGTCGGCAGTAGCAACTTTACGCAACAAAATTTTAGGAGAACCACAGAAGAAAGTTCCTGTAGATACGTATCACTGATTTCATTTCTGCTGAGGGTGGCAATGTATTTAGTATTATTGCTGCCGCATTTTCAGAGTATCATATTGAAAAAAAGAATAGCTATACTTGGTTCTACCGGCAGCATTGGTACACAGGCGCTGGAAGTTATTGCTAAGCAAAAAGAGTTTTTTGAACTGGAAGTAATTACTGCCAATTCCAACAGTAAACTTTTAATTCAACAGGCAAATAAGTATCAGCCTGCAACAGTAGTTATTGCCGATAAATCAAAATATACCGAAGTAAAAGAAGCATTGTCGTCATTGCCGGTGAAAGTATTTGCAGGGGCAGAATCGCTGGAGCAGGTTGTTCAGAGTGATGAAATTGATGTGGTGCTTACGGCAATGGTTGGTTATGCAGGTCTGTTACCAACCATAAAAGCTATTCAGGCAAAAAAACATATTGCTCTTGCCAATAAGGAAACGCTTGTTGTGGCAGGTCGTTTGATTACAGAGATGGCCCACGAAAACAAAGTAGCCCTGTTGCCGGTTGACTCCGAACATTCTGCCATTTTTCAATGTCTGGCAGGAGAACATTTTAATCCGATAGAGAAAATTTACCTGACTGCATCGGGAGGTCCTTTCAGAGGAAAAACAAAAGAGTTTTTAAAAACGGTTACACATGAGCAGGCACTGAAGCATCCTAACTGGACTATGGGTGCTAAAATCACCATTGACTCTGCCACAATGATGAACAAAGGACTTGAAATGATAGAAGCTCGATGGCTGTTCAATCTGGATATTTCGCAGATAGATGTGATTGTGCATCCGCAATCGGTTATTCATTCCATTGTTCAGTTTGAAGATGGTAGTATGAAAGCGCAGATGGGATTGCCTGATATGAAACTTCCCATACAATATGCGCTTGCCTATCCGCAACGTTTAAAATCGGATTTTCCGAGATTCGATTTTCTGAAATATCCGGATCTTACATTCGAGAAACCTGATAAAGAAGTTTTTCGTTCATTGCTTTTAGCTGAACATGCCATGAAAAAGGATGGAAATCTTCCCTGCATCATGAATGCAGCAAACGAAATTGCTGTAGGAGCGTTTCTGGAAAGAAAATTGGATTTTCACCGTATAACTGATCTTACCGAACAATGCATGGAGCATATTCATTTCATAGAAAACCCAAACTTAAACGACCTTGTTGAAACAGATACTGAAACACGGCAATATGCTGAAGTTTTATTGAGTAAAAAAAGTAATTTCGCGTAAAATTTAGAAACAGAATGAGTGGATTGATTATGGCAGCCCAGCTGATACTGGGATTATCTATACTGGTTACCTTGCATGAGCTTGGGCATTTTCTTGCTGCACGAATGTTTGGTATCAAGGTCGAAAAATTTTATTTGTTTTTCGATGCATGGGGAATAAAACTGTTCAGCTTTAAGAAAGGTGATTGCGAATATGGTATAGGCTGGCTTCCTTTTGGTGGATATGTAAAAATTGCAGGAATGGTGGATGAGAGTATGGATAAAGAACAGATGGCACAACCGCCACAACCATGGGAATTCAGAAGCAAGCCCGCATGGCAACGCCTGATAGTGATGGTTGCAGGTGTGGTGATGAATGTAATTCTCGGTATTGCAATATTCTCTATGAGTTTGCTGCATTACAAACAAAGTTATCTTGCCAATGATGCTGTGAAAAACGGTATAGTAGCATACAAGCAGGGAGAGCTTATTGGTTTGGAGACAGGAGATAAAATTACAGCCATCAACGGAAAACCTTTTGAACGTTTTGATGATTTGCTATCAACACGTGTGTTGTTTGGAGCCACATTAACTGTTGACCGCAATGGTCAGACAGTTCTTGTACATGTACCTGATGATTTTTATCGCACAGTTGGAGCCAATGTACGTTCGGTGTTCTTAGGAGCCGGACCTTTGGTTTATAAAGTTGGTCAGGTAGTAATTGGCGAAAATGCTTTTAAAGCAGGACTTCAGGATGGTGATGTGATTACTGCCATTGACAAACAAAAAATTACCGGAGAGGATTTTATGTCCAAATATTTTCAGGATAAAAAAGGTGAATCGGTTTTGTTGTCTGTCACAAGAGATAGCAAACCATTGGAGATAAATGTAAAAATCAGTTCCAAAGGAACTATCGGTTTATTCTATAACGGAGAATCCGTGATTCCTGATTCTTATGTTAAAACACCTTATACACTTGCTTCAGCAATTAAATTCGGTACATCGGATGCTTTTGAAACCTTGATAAGCAATGCCAAAGGCTTGAAGAAACTCTTCAACGGGCAGGAAAAATTTCAGGAGTCGGTTCAGGGGCCTATCGGTATAGCCAAAATTTATGGCGGTACGTGGGACTGGCCTCACTTCTGGGTGCTTACCGGTTTGCTCTCCATGATTCTTGCATTCATGAACATATTGCCGATTCCTGCACTTGACGGAGGGCATGTTTTATTTCTGCTGATAGAATCTGTCACACGTAAAAAATTCAGCGACTCATTCATGGAAAAAACTCAGGTGGTGGGTATGGTGCTGCTGCTGGCACTGATGGTGTTTGTCATTGGCAATGACATCTGGCGAAATTTCATTAAGTAATTCCTGTTGTAAATAAATAGTTTCTTTTTGTTATTTGACTGAAAGGATAAAGCCTTTATTTTATTTTTGTGAGGTAATTTCAGTCAGCTAATTATGCAAAAAGAGCGAACGCTTGTGCTGGGTTCAGCCGGTCAGATTGGTACCGACCTTGTTGAAGAACTCAGAAGAATTTATGGTGACAGTAATGTTATTGCTACCGATATAAAAGATCAGCCCGAAGCTTTCAAAGCCAAAGGACCATTTATGATGGCAGATGTGATGGATGCTGCCACCATTCACAAAATCATTAAGGAAAACAATGTGAAGCAGGTTTATCTGCTGGCAGCATTGCTCTCGGCAGTGGCCGAAAATAAACCTAAAGCAGCATGGAAGCTGAACATGGAAGGATTGTTTGTGATGCTTGACTATTGCAAAGAGAACAACGATGTAAAATTATACTGGCCAAGTTCTATTGCAGTTTTCGGAACAACAACTCCCAGACACAATACGCCACAAAAAACAATCATAGAGCCATCAACTGTTTATGGAATCAGCAAACTTGCAGGAGAACGCTGGTGTGAATATTATCACTACAAACATGGTGTGGATGTAAGAAGTATTCGCTATCCCGGACTGATAAGTTACAAAGCGGATCCCGGTGGAGGAACTACCGACTATGCAGTGAATATTTTTCACGAAGCCATTCTGAAAAATACGTATGAATGTTTTCTGAGAGAAGACACAGCTTTGCCAATGATGTATATGCCCGATGCAATTCGTGCAACTATCGAACTGATGAATTCGCCTGCAGAAAAAATTAAAACAAGAAACAGTTATAATCTCGCAGGAATTTCATTCACGCCTGCCATATTGGTGGACGAAATAAAAAAACATCTTCCCGGTTTCACCTGCACATACAAACCAGATTCGCGGCAGCGGATTGCCGACACCTGGCCTGCAAGCATTGACGACAGTGTTGCACAAAAAGAATGGGGATGGAAACACCGGTATGAACTTGCAGCTATGACAGAAGATATGCTCATTCACATGAAAGAAAAATATAAAGTAACCACATAATGACAATACAACCGCTGATTCTTTACAATACTTTAACCAGACAAAAAGAAAAATTTGAACCTATAAACCCTCCGTTTGTCGGAATGTATGTTTGTGGGCCAACAGTGTATAGCGATGTGCACCTTGGTAACTGCCGTACATTTATTTCATTCGACATGATTTATCGTTATCTGTTGCATCTCGGATATAAAGTGAGATATGTAAGAAACATTACCGATGCAGGACATCTCGAAGGCGACCGCGATGAAGGTGATGATAAATTTTCGAAAAAAGCCAGACTCGAACAGGTGGAACCTATGGAAATTGTTCAGAAATATACACTGGGATTTCATGACGTGATGAGAGCATTCAACACATTGCCTCCGAGTATAGAGCCTACTGCAACAGGACACATCATTGAGCAGATTGAAATGATAAAAGAAATTCTGAACAATGGTTATGCTTACGAAGTAAACGGAACAGTTTATTTTGATGTAGAGAAATACAGCAAAGAATTTAACTACGGACAACTCACCAACAGATTGCTCGAAGATTTAATTGCAAACACACGCGAGTTGGGTGGACAGGATGAAAAACACGGACGGCTGGATTTTGCACTTTGGATAAAAGCAAAACCCGAACATCTGATGCAATGGCCTTCCCCCTGGGGAATGGGTTTTCCCGGATGGCATATTGAATGTTCGGCAATGAGCACAAAATATCTCGGACAAACTTTCGATATTCACGGAGGAGGAATGGACCTTGCTGCAACACACCATACCAACGAAGTGGCGCAATCGCAGGCATGCAATCATACACAACCTGTAAAATACTGGATGCATACCAACATGCTTACCGTAAATGGTACACGCATGTCCAAGTCTGCAGGTAATGGTTTTCTACCGGGAGAATTGTTTACAGGTAATCATCCGTTGCTCGAAAAAGGATATGCTCCAATGGCAGTAAGGTTTTTTATGATGCAGACACATTACCGCAGTACACTCGATTTTTCCAACGAAGCATTGCAGGCTGCTGAAAAAGGTTTTCAGCGAATGATGGCAGGAATTAAAGTACTCCACTCACTCAAACCTTCCGGTACTTCTACTGTTGATTTGAAATCTATTCGTCAGAAATGTTATGATGCCATGAATGATGACTTCAACAGCTCGGTGATGATGGCACAGCTGTTTGAACTGATGCGAATTATCAACTCCACCAATGACGGAAAAGAAAAAATGACACAGGCTGATATTGATGAAGCAAAAAGTATGGTACAGCATTTTGTGTTTGATATTTTAGGATTGAATGACGACAGCAGCACAGGTAATGACAATGGCTTGCTTGACGGAGTGATGCAATTGGTTCTTGACATAAGAAGTGAAGCCAAGGCTAAAAAAGATTTTGCCGTTTCGGATAAAATACGCAACAGCCTCAACCAAATTGGAATAACAGTAAAGGATTCGAAAGATGGAAGTACGTGGGATAAAGCTTAACAGATTTGCAGTAATAATTTGTGTGGCTGCATTGATGTTTATGGCAGCATGTACGAATGAAAACAAAAAGGTTGAACAAAGCAGCAACCAAACCGGGCAACCCAAAACGGTTTCTGTACCTGTTCCTGATTTTAATGCTGATTCGGCATTTCACTATCTGAAAACACAGGTTGATTTTGGTCCACGTGTTCCGGGTACGGATGCACATGAGCGCTGTGCTGATTATTTAAAAAACAAACTCGAATCATTCGGATTGCAAACACAAATTCAGAGTGAAACCATCACCACATTCGATGGGAAAAAATTCAGATTGAAAAATGTGATTGCTGAATTCAACCCGGATGCAAAACAGCGTGTATTGTTGCTTGCACACTGGGATACGCGCCCCTGGGCCGATGCCGACAGTGTGAATAAAGACAAACCTTTTGACGGTGCTGATGATGGTGCCAGCGGAGTAGCAGTGCTTCTTGAAATTGCTCGGCATCTTAAAACGTCAGAACTTACAACTGGTGTGGATATTTTATTTGCCGACCTCGAAGATTACGGACAAGAGGAAGATGACAGACGTTTTCCGCAACAACAAAATACATGGTGTCTTGGCTCGCAATACTGGGCAAAGAACCCTCACCGCCCCGGATACTTTGCACAGTATGGCATATTGCTAGATATGGTGGGTGGTGTAAATCCTGTTTTTCCGAAAGAAGGAACCTCTGTTTATTTTGCTTCCGATATTTTGAATAAAGTTTGGAACATTGCGCAAAACATGGGATACGGACAGTATTTTATCAATGCACAATCAGTGCAAACTACCGATGATCATCTTTACGTCAACCAACTTGCCAACATCAAGTGTATTGACATTGTTCACTACGATGTGAATCAACAGGGATATCCTCCGTATCATCATACCCATGGCGACAATATGAGCATCATTGACAAAAACACACTCAGCATGGTAGGCCGCGTGGTGATGCAGGTAGTGTTTGGCGGAATAAACAGTTAAGTTATTTTTTATTCTGAAAAACTGAATGCTCAGCTTTTCATCACACCAATAGCATTTCCCTTCCAGTCTGGGAATAAAATCTGATTGTCGCGAATGAGCAAATGTTTGTCGGCAACTTCACTGAATACAGCTCTGAAGTCGGTAGTCACCGGTTGATCGCGGCCATCTTCAAGATTTTCTAAGGCAAGTGTTTTAACCAGACCATGTACTTTTCCTCCGTTCACATCATTGCCTAAAATAAAATTACAACTTGCACGACCGTGGTCAGTTCCTCCGGTACCATTTTGTTTTACTGTTCGGCCAAATTCTGTCATCGTCATCAGTGTAACATCATCTTGTAAATCTCCTCCTAAATCTGTCCAGAAAGCGGTAATGCTGTTACTTAAATCAGCAGCACTTCGTGCAAAAGTTCCCTGTAAGGTTCCCTGACTTACGTGTGTATCCCAACCACTGTGTTCTGCAAAAGCAATTTCAAGTCCGATATCCATTTTTATCAGTTGTGCAATTTGCATCATTGCTTTGCCAAGAGCAGTTTTAGGATACTCTGCACCGTTGGATGGATTGTAATTTTTTACATCAGCACGTTGCAACATTTTCATGGCATCAAAACTTTCTTTTCCTGTTTCTTTGAGTAATGAGGAGGTAGTTTCATCATACAAGTCTTCAAAGCTGTTGGCAACCAAACCCTGTGTGAATTTATTTTCTCTTACCTGCAACGAAAAATCATTGAGGTTGCTGATGGCTAAAGCTTCATTGGTACCATACAAACTCCGCGGCAGCGAGCTGGTAAGGCTTACTGCTGTAAATGGTGAAGCATCATGACCCATCACACCTATGGCACGATTGAGCCATCCCGATGTAGTTCCTTTGTTGAAAGGTGTTCCGCTTTCCATATAATCCTGCGCATCAAAATGGCTGCGTGTGTTGTTGGGGCTTCCTATGCCATGCACTATTGCCAGTTGTTTTTCTTTAAACAACGTAGCAAAACTCTTAAACGCAGGATGCAAGCCAAACCTTCCGTCCAAATCAATCAGCGGTTTTTCTCTGCCTGCTTCCATAAACAGGGTAGGCCGTGCAGATTTTAAAAACGAATCTTCAAACGGTGTAACAGCCATCAGCCCGTCCATGGCACCACGCTGAAAGATACATACTAATATTTTTTTCTTTTTATATAATCGGTTTTGTTTCAGACTTTCTGCTGCTCTAGCCACGAATGTAGGAACTCCTCCCAAACTTATTCCGAACATGGCAATGCCTGCTCCTTTTAAAAATGCTCTTCGTGTACTCATGATGTTTGTTTGTTTATCATTTATCGTCTTTGAAATTCAGGTGAACCTAAAATAATTCCCACCACCTGTTTGAGTGAACTGCTGTTGTTGAAACTTAAGCTCCCTGTATAATTATCGGTTTTCTTTTTTGTAGGAGGAGTCATTGGTTTCTGATTATCACTGTCGTCATCAGCATTGGATACACTTTCTTTAGAGGCTTTTTCAATTTTTTTTCCGAGATTGGGGTCGTTCAGCAAAGGAGTCAGACGTTTCACAGTGGAGGTAATATCTCTTTCAGGCAGTAAAAGTTTGCAGTAAACTTCCAGTGCATTTTCAGGGCTGTCAGGTTCTTTATAATCATTCAGTGCGGCAAGGTCATAGTCCAGACCCGGTATTCTGTTGGAAGTAACAGCCAAGCCAAAATTTATACGATTAAGTAATGAGCTTGTGTTGATCCAATATTTTGCATTATCGGGAAATCCGGTTGGTGCCTGATAGAAATAAATGCGTTGCCCCATTTTTGTAATCCATCTGTTCAGCACATCAGGTCTGTTGATGCTGCTTGTGTTTAATATGCGCATGGTACTGATGGCAAGTTCAAACGGTGATTTTATTTTTTCTCTTACAGCATCTTTCGACCAGAATTCGGGCGACTGTACCATGGTAAGCAATACTTGTTTGATGTCGCCTTTTTTCTCAAGAAAGGTCTTCGCCATTTTATCAATCAGACTTTGAGGAGGATTATCACTCACAAAATGAATAGCTATTTTCTTAGAAATAAATTTGGCAGTGGAAGGATGAGTAGCCAACAAATGAAAAAGTTCAAGTCCTTCGCCATAGCCTCCGCCTGCCGGAAATTTCTTACCCAATACGGTTTTCGCTTCATCGTCATGTTTGTTTATGGCAAACAGAAAATCTCCTTCATGAACAAATCCCAATCGTTTTGATTTTTCACTGTCAAACAATGCAAGTTTTTTTACTCTGGCAGGATCATCTTCTCTCAATGCAGGGAATACTGTCCATCCTGTTAAAATGCGTGCCACCTCCGTCACATCTTTCTGTGTATATCCGCCATCAACACCCAGCGTATGCAACTCCATTAATTCACGTGCATAGTTTTCATTCAACCCGCTGTTTAATCTTCTTTCAAGTTTTGCCTGCATATTTCTTCCTGTAGCAGAAGTATCATTTTTTAATTTTTCAATTCGTCTTTCTGTCTCTTCCTTCGATGCTCCAAAACGCGAATTTCTTCCAGTACTTCTGGCATTGTCCAGATATTGAAGCATGGCAGGTGATTTGGCTGTACTTAAAAGTAACTGTTCAAAGTTACTGAGGCAGTTTTTTCTTAATACATCTCTTTCGTATGAAATAGCAAACATCCCATAACTGCTTTTTGCAAGTGAAATATTAAAATGATTAAACCAGAAATCAGTCATCACTTCCTGCAATTGATTTTGAGAATAAGTTGCACGTAAAATTTTCTGATTGATGAGTTGGCTATACAATTGTTTATAGGTTCCGAATCCGTTGTCCATTCTGTAATCATTCATCAACTTCTTTTTGTTCTGACTTCCTTTGGCAAGCGAATCTTTATTCATCAATCCATCTTCCATTGCCATTTTTTGAATTTCAGCGTTGCCGGGATATTTTTTAAGAATTTCGGCATTGCTCATGGTCAGTGCGTCATATCCCTGAAGCATACGGTTTAATTCATCATCATTATTTTTTGCTGAAAGTTGTTGCAAAAACCAATTTTCCAATCCCTGATGTACAACTTTATCAACTTCGTGTGGTGTTGGGCCAAAGGTGAATCTGTTCAATAAGTGTGCTGCAGCTTCGCGTTCTGTAAGTCCGGCTTCTTTATAGGGAAATTTTACATCAGAATCATTAAAAGACTTTCCTGAGAAAGACATCAGTGCAAAAAACGAAACTGAAGTAATGAAAAGTAAGAAATATTTTTTAAGTTTCCTTGTCATGTTGTAAATGAATTACCGGTCAAACAGAAAAGAAATTGCTGTTATGAAAAGTTTTATAAATTAGATGATAAATATACTGAAAGGTTTAAACAGCGAAGCTATGGTGACAGCATGAAAAGTAGATGTACACTTAAATCAAGATAAAAATGTAGTTAAGATTTTTTTAAGTGGATATAGGGAGAATATGACTAATAAGGCAATTGTTGTATGAAGAAGTTTATTTACGCTTATTCAAAATTGTGAACTTTTTTCAGAACAAGTCAGATTACCCAAGGCCGGTGTTTAGAGGTAAAATTATCAATTGCAGTTTCATTATGTTGTATAATTCTTTCATCAAGGTCAGAAGTTTGTCCAACATAAAAAATGTTGCTTTTTGTGCTGAAAAGCACATAAACATGGTACATCGTAAACGGATATTTTAAAATAAAAACCTCGCATTGCTGCGAGGTTTTGCTCCCCCTCCTGGGCTCGAACCAGTTCCGCAGTCCCGCAGTACTGCGGGAGCGGAACATGATTAACAGTTCCACTATAATATTTTAGACTTATTGAATAGCCAATTAAGGAAATCAATATCCTTATGTTTGAGTATTAGTAACTCAATAAACGATTTTCGTTTTTGCCTTTTGATGAATTTTTCAAGCATAAGAGCCTTTTTTAAATCATCCACAGCAATAGAAGCTTTGAGTACCCAAGGCCGGTGTTTAGAGGTAAAATTATCAAT
>Ga0079224_100000800_pt1 | contig 33445 bp, 30 predicted proteins | sample Stecom2015_FD_80414 | JGI IMG/M metagenome (GOLD analysis project Ga0079224, IMG submission 80414) | Agricultural soil microbial communities from Utah to study Nitrogen management - Steer compost 2015 | ecosystem: Environmental > Terrestrial > Soil > Agricultural land | place: USA: Utah... | reverse complement strand
AAATTTATACCTTATCCATATAGTTTTTATATAAAGGGTGCAATAATTTTTTCTGAAAAATATGAGCTGGAATTAAAAACCGGAATGATGTTTTCTGAAGAATTATTTGGTTTGGATTATATAGTTTTATTTAAATACGGTATTACAAAAACTCTTTTCCCTTTTATTACTTATATGTTACACGAAAATTCAGGTGCTTCTCATCAGGGTTGGGGAATTTATAATCGAAATATGGATTTTATTGGTTTTGGTGCCGAAGCAAAAATAACAGAAATTTTTAGTTTAGATTTAGTATACTATGCACCAGTAGGTAAAACGGATTTAAAATATGAATTTAATTATTTTACAAACTCAGGTGCTGCCACTTATTCTCCTATTACCATATCTCAAATGGGACCAATGGTGAAGCTTGGTTTTATTTTTAATGTGTTCAGGTTTTAAGAAAATTTTTCTATTCCTTTATTTATTGTGTGGAAAAATTTCTTTTCATTTCTTTCTGTTTTAAATGATTAATTAGTTTTCTATTAATAAATTATTTATGATTTTCAATCTCGCACACATCAAAAATATTTTGTAACTTTAACTCACAGTTAAGTACAAAATAACTCCTCAAAATTTTTTTTGTATCCATTGAAAAGTTGTTAAAGGAATTAAGAATTTATTTCTATGTCTGATTTCATTCATCTCCATAACCACACACATTATAGTTTACAGGATGGCGCATGTACAGTTGAATCACTTGTAGCTGCTGCTAAAAAAAATAATATGCATGCTGTTGCACTTACAGATCATGGTGTAATGTACGGCATTGCTGAATTTTACCGCATTGCAAAAAAAGAAGGTATTAAACCTATCATTGGAATGGAAGCCTATATTGTAAAAGAAGGCAGCAGATTTGATAAAGGTAAAGCTGAAGAAACCAACGGAACGGGAAGAAAAAAATCCAAACACTATAATCATTTAATTCTTCTTGCAAAAAATAATACGGGTTACAAAAATCTTGTTAAGCTTTCTACTCTCGGACATACCGAAGGTTTTTATTATAAACCAAGAATTGATTTAGAACTTCTGAAGAAACACAGTGAAGGTTTAATATGTACATCTGCATGTGCTGCCGGAATTATATCAGTTCATCTTATTAACAATGATTATGATAAAGCAAAAGAAACTGCAATAACATATAAAGAAATTTTTGGTGATGATTTTTATTTAGAAGTTCAGGATCATGGAATGGAGGTTGAAAAACCTGTTCTTGAAGGAATGCCTAAGTTATCTAAGGAACTTGGGATAAAATTAGTCGCCACAAATGACTGCCATTACATTGAACAGGAACATAGTGTTGCACATAATATTCTTCTTCTTCTTTCCGATAAAGAAGGAAAGGATTATAGAGATTTAAGATACGGCACAACTGAGATTTATTTTAAATCCCAGGATCAGATGAAGAAGCTCTTTAAAAATTTTAAAGGGGCTGTTGAAAACACTTTAGAGATTGAAGAAAAAATTAATGTAGATCTCGATTTTAAAGGACATTATTATCCCCAGTTTCCTATTCCCAAAAATTCAACAGCAAAAACTCCTGAAGAATATTTTGAACAGCTTACACTGGAACGCTTCTATAAAAAGTTTCCAAAGCCTGCTCCTGAACTTGAAGAGAGATTAAAATTTGAAATTAAAACTATTATTGAGATGGGCTTCCCCGGGTATTTTCTTATCGTGCAGGATTTTATTAATTCGGCAAAGAAAATGAACATACCTGTAGGACCCGGAAGAGGAAGTGCGGCAGGAAGTCTTGTAGCTTATGTTTTAGGAATTACAAACATAAATCCTCTCGAATACAATCTTCTCTTCGAACGTTTTCTTAATCCTGCTAGAAAATCTATGCCCGATATTGATGTTGATTTTGCAGATGACAAACGTGGCGATGTAATTGAATATGTAAAAAATAAATATGGAAGTAATTGCGTTAGCCAGATTATCACTTTCAATCGTCTTTCATCTAAAGCTGTTATAAGAGATGTTGCCCGTGTATTAAAAATTCCGATTCCTGTTGTTAATAAAATTACAAAGTTCATCCCTTCAAAATTTGGTAAGGTTTATTCTATAGACCAGGCACTTGCAGAGGTTCCTGAATTAAAATGGGTGAAGGAATCCGATGACCCTCTGATTCAGGAATTAATAAAGTATGCAAAAGTTCTCGAAGGCATGAACAGAAATGCTTCAAAACATGCTGCAGGTATTGTAATTACACCTGATGATGTCAGTAATTATGTTCCTCTTGCAACTGCAGTTCAGCAGAATGATATTGTTACACAGTTCAATATGAAGGAAATTGAAAGTGCGGGACTTCTGAAAATGGATTTCCTTGGTCTCCGCACTCTTACAATTATAAGAGATACAATTTCTCTCGTTGAAAAAAGAAGAAACATAAAAGTTAATATTGATGAAATTCCTCTCGATGATGAAAAAACATTTCAGCTTTTTTCAAAAGGACAAACAACCGGTGTCTTCCAGTTTGAATCTGCCCCGATGAAAGAGTATTTGAAAAAACTTAAACCAACAAGTTTAAGTGATCTCTCTGCAATGAATGCTCTTTATCGTCCTGGTCCTATGGATTTTATTGATGATTTTATTGATAGAAAATTCGGAAGAAAAGAAGTTGCATACCTTCATCCCGTACTTGAACCGATATTAAAAGAAACTTATGGAGTTATTGTTTACCAGGAACAGGTAATACAGATTGCAAATAAAGTTGCGGGTATGTCTCTTGCCGAAGCTGATATTTTAAGAAGAGCAATGGGCAAGAAAGACCTTAAAGCCATGGAAGCTCAGAAAGTTATTTTTATTGAAGGTGCAGTAAAGAATAATATTCCTAAAAAAACTGCAGAAGATATTTTTGAAGCAATAAATAAATTTGCTAATTACGGATTTAATAAAAGTCACTCTGTTGCATACAGCTATATTGCATATCAGACAGCGTATCTTAAAGCTCATTTTACACCTGAGTTTCTTGCAGCAAACCTTACAAATGAATTTGGTAATGCAAATAAAGTTGCATCATTTCTTGAAGATTGCAGAAAACTTAAAATAGAAATTCTTCCGCCTGATGTTAATAATCCTTCAGTTGATTTTGATGTTGACGAAAAAGGAAGAATAAGATTTGGGATGTCTGCAATAAAAAATGTTGGTAAGAATGCAGTAGAAGAAATTATAAGAGCAAAATCAAATCTTAACAGGAACTTTAAAAGCATATTTGATTTCTGTTCTAATGTTGATACGAGAATTGTAAACAAACGTACTCTCGAAAGTTTGGTTCTTTCAGGTGCTTTCGATTCAATATCAGACAGCAGAGCAAAATTATTTCATGCAATAGAAGATGCACTCGATTTTGGCTCGAAAGTTCAGAATTCAAAATTATCTGTTGAGAATAGTTTGTTCGGCGGAATAGAGGAAGAAGTAAAAATATCTGAACCATCCCTTCCAAACATAGAACCTTGGGGACAAAAAGAAAGGTTGGCTAGAGAGAGAGAGGTAACCGGTTTTTATATCACCGGGCATCCTTTACGGAAATATGAAATTGACCATAAATCTTTTGCAACAATATCCCTCGGTGAAACCGAACAGCTTGAGGAAGTTGATGTAGTAAAATCTTGTGGAGTTATCACATCAATTAAAACCAAGCTCGATAAAAAAGGGAATACAATGGCTTTCTTCACACTTGATGATTTCTCCGGTTCCTGCGAAGCTTTAATGTTTTCAGATGCATATAAACAGTTTGGCAAATATGTTAAAGAAGAAGAATGTGTTTTTATTGTTGGCAGACCTGAAAGCAGCGGCGATGCAATTAAAATTCATATTGAAAAAGTTATGCCTATTGAAGAAGCAAGGGAAGTTTACACAGAGAGTATAAAAATTCATATTGATAAGGAGAAACATACCCCTGATAAAATTTTAAAACTCAAGGAAATATTGGAACATTATAAAGGAAACATACCTGTTTTCGTTTCACTTTCGGAAAACGGATCGGCACAAAGAAAATTTTCTCTTAAAGAATTGAGAGTAAATGTTTCCAACGAATTTATTAATGAAATAAAAGAAAACCTTGGGGAGGATTCTCTTGTTCTTGTTAATAAAAGATAGTTTCTTTTGTTTGTATAACAATTGCCTATTTTGTATTATTTGACCTTAAATTTTAAAGGAATAAGAAACAAAAGATTCCAATATGAAAGAAGAAAATAAAAAATACTGGGCTTTGATTCTTGGTGCATCTTCAGGCTTTGGTGAGGCAGTTGCTGTTAAACTGGCTGAGGATGGTTTTAATATTGCAGGTGTGCATTTAGACAGACAGGCAACTATGCCTAATGTTGAAAGAATTATAAAAAAAATTGAACAACAGGGAGTTCAGGTTAAATTCTTTAATGCAAATGCAGCCGATGAAAAAAAACGTAATGAAATTATAGCTGAACTCAAAAACCTGTCTAAAGGGGAACCTATTATTAAAGTTTTAATGCATTCTCTGGCATTTGGTACATTAAAAGGTTTTACGAAACTAACCGATGATACCCCTATTACAAAAGCACAAATGGAAATGACGCTCGATGTAATGGCACATTCACTTGTTTATTGGACACAGGATCTTGTTGGTAGTAATCTTCTTGCAAGAAAAGCAAGAATATTCGGGATGACAAGCTCTGGTGGTCATACAGTTATTCCTGCTTATGGGGCAGTATCTGCTGCAAAAGCTGCACTTGAATCTCACGTTCGTCAGTTAGCTTATGAACTTGGATCAATGGAAGTATCTGTTAATTCAATAATGGCAGGTGTTACCGAAACACCGGCTTTAAAGAAAATTCCAGGTAACGAACCAATGATGCAGGTTGCTAAAAGAAAAAATCCAAGAAACAGATTAACTACACCCGAGGATATTGCGAAAGTTATTTCAGTTCTTTGTATGGATGGTGCGGAGTGGATTTCAGGTGGAATTATTCACGCTGATGGCGGAGAAGATATTGTGAATTTTGTTGGGCAGGGTGAAAAGGAATATTTATAAAATCAGTATTCTCCAATCAACTTTAATTACACATATATAATAGATAGTAAAGGATAAAATGAAACCGTTAACATTTACAGATGATAATTTTGAACAGGAAGTATTAAAATCAGATAAACCTGTATTAATTGATTTCTGGGCAGTATGGTGCGGACCATGTAAAATGATTGCACCCATTGTAGAAGAACTTGCAGTTGAATATGAAGGTAAAGCAAAAATTGGAAAACTTGATGTTGATGAAAATCAGAATGTATCAATTAAATATGGTGTCCGCAGTATTCCCACTTTATTAATTTTTAAAGATGGAAAAGTGGTTGATACCATAATTGGTGCTGTACCAAAAGCGCATATTGTTCAGAAGCTTAATGCTGCCATTTAAATCTTCTTAAATTCTTCGATATTAAATTTATAATTAATGAAAAAGATTATAGTTACCGATGCGGTAGATAAGAAATGTATTCCCATCCTTGAAGCAGGCGGAATAGAAGTTAATTACACACCTGGAATTACTGCAGATGAATTGAAAAAAATTATAAAAGATTATAATGGAATTATTGTAAGAAGCGAAACCCAGGTAAATTCAGAATTAATTTCTCTTATGGAAAATATGGAGGTTATAGGCAGGGCTGGAACAGGTGTAGATAATATTGATGTTGATGCCACCACAAGAAAAGGAATTATTGTTATGAATACTCCCGGCGGCAATACAATATCTACTGCTGAACACACAATGGCATTAATGGTTGCTATGTGCAGGAATATTGCACAGGCAAATCAGTCAATGAGAGAAGGAAAATGGGAAAGAAAAAAATATAAAGGAACAGAACTTCACAATAAAACTCTCGGCATAATAGGTTTTGGTAAAATAGGAAGAGAAGTTGCAGTTCGCTCAAAAGCTTTTGGTATGGAAGTAATTGCATATGATCCGGTTGTATCGGAAGACATTGCTAATAAAACAGGAGTGGAGCTTGTTGATTTAAATACAATATTTGAAAAATCAGATATTATTTCTGTCCATGTTCCTTTAAATGATGAAACAAAAGATTTAATCTCTTCTTCATCATTAAAGAAATGCAAAGATGGTGTAAAAATTATTAATTGTGCAAGAGGGGGAATTGTAAATGAAAAAGATATTGTCGAAGCACTTAATTCAGGAAAAGTTTCAGCTGCAGCATTTGATGTTTATGAAACCGAACCACCGGATTTCAGCAGTGAATTAATAAAACATCCCAAAGTTCTAACCACACCTCATCTCGGTGCATCGACTGAAGAGGCACAGGAAAAAGTAGCAGTACAAATTGCCGAACAAATTGTAGAACTATTTGAAAAAAGGACCGCAAGAGGAATTGTTAACGCATCTGCAATAGAAATAGAAGAGAGCTCTCAATTAAAACCTTATGTAAAACTCGCTGAAAATATTGGGGTACTTCATTCCCAATTAATACAAGGCCAGCTTAAACAGATTAACATTAATCTCAGTGGTTCATTACTTCATACTGCTGCAGACTTATTATCAACTGCCTTTCTAAAAGGATTTCTTTCAAGAAGATTAAGTGAATTTGTAAATTTTATTAATGCACCTTTTCTTGCCAAAGAAATGGGGATAGTGGTAAATGAAATTAAAACAGGTGCAAACACTTCATATACAAATTTAATTACCATAGAGTGTGAAACAGATAAAGAGAAGCGACTGCTCTCCGGAACAGTATTCGGAAACAGTGAACCAAGAATTGTAAAGATAGATTCTTATCACCTTGAGTTAAAGCCTGAAGGGTATATGTTATTTTATAATAATGTTGATAAACCCGGAATGCTTTCAACTGTAAGTAAAATACTTGCCGATGCAAATATTAATATCGCCGGTTTGTCACTCGGAAGAATTGTTGCAGGCAAAGAAGCTTTAACAATTATAAATATTGATAGTGATATAGATGAAAAAGTACTGAAAAAAATTTCTGCTGTAAACGGTGTCAACCATGTACTTAAGGTCAACTTTTAAGGTTTGATAATTTTAAATAGCTTGACATTTTTTAAAAAATAATGTAACTCAAAAACTGAAAATAATAAAACTTCTTTTACTTGACATAAAAAAAGGGTTATGTTATTTTCAGTTTCGTGTTTTGATTCTTTTGAAAATAAAACATTAAATATCTAATCAACTTAAAAAGGAGAGCATTATGCTTAGGACAATTACGTCTTTAACTTTTTCCTTTCTTTTGTTTACATCCTTAGCTCTTGCCCAATTTCAACTGGTTGAGAAAATAGTAAACACCGGTGATGAAGTTGGAAATGTAGATGCAAAAGTTACTGTGAGCCCAATTAATATTCCTAATCAGGTTATTAAAGGAAAGCAGTTTACATGGGAGATGCATGAGATAACAGATTTAAAGACTGGTTATGATTTACAAAGTAACAGTTCAGCTCAGCAGTTATGGTATGACCATACAAATAATACTTTAAATGCTGTATTTACTACCTCACAGCAAACAACTGGTTGGACTGACAGAACATGTACATACTTTTACAGTATGGATGGTGGTGTAAACTGGACGAATGTAGGTAACGTACCTCCTCCGGCAACAGCTGGCGGTGCCCATTCTGGTTTCCCGGCAATTCACGGTTTATCATTTCCTTCTGTCGTTATTATGAACCACAGTGCTTTCGGTGGTGGCCAGAACAGAGCACAAGTATTCATTAATAGTGCTCCAGGAGAATATGATTTCGTAAACTTTGATCCAGGTATGCCTCCTGATCCAGGTGGTGGAGCAATATGGCCAAGATTAACAGTAAGTAATGATGATAGCAAAGTTATTTTTGGTGCATCAATAAACTTAACTGATCCTCCGTTCTTTCAATATACTAATGTATTAGATATTAATGGTGGAACTTTCACAGGTTTCCAATATTATGATGGAGATCAGGCTGAAACACTTTCACTTGCAGTTGCTGAAGATGGTACTGTAGGTCATTTATACCTTGGAAGAGAGGGAGAAGTATTCTACAGGGAATCTGAAGATAATGGTGAAACCTGGGGATCTGCAGAAATGATTTTTGAACCATATTCTGAACCTGGTGATACCAACATTTGGGGTTCTATTAGAGGACTTGACCTTGTTTTTATTGGAAATACTCCTTGTGCAGTATTTGAAGTATACTATCAAACAAGTACAGGATTCTTCCCTGCTTTAAATTCGGATATTCGTTTCTGGAGTCCAACGGTTACAGGCGACACAACCTGGGTTATAGCTGACACTAATAATGTTCCGTATTATCAACACTTCTTTAGTGGTGATAACCACGATGTTATGTGTGCGCTTGCAAGACCTGTTATAGGAAAATCTATAGATGACAGAGCTCTATTTGTTGCTTTTCAGGCAACAACTGAAAACCGAAATACTACTTTGGATTCCACTACCCACTATGCAGGTTACTTTATGATGTCTACGGATAGTGGAAAAACCTGGACTACTCCTGAAAAGTTCACTCCTGAAACTCCATCATTGGATTGGGATTGGGCTAGTATAGCAGAAAAAAATCCTGTTTCAGGAGATGTTTGTACGGTTCATATTGTTATGCAGGGTGATCCAAATGGAGGAAGCCAGGTTAATGGTTCACTACCCGGTGTAACAGCAGGTTTCTACCATTTCTCTGCGGAAGTTGATTTACCACCAGCAGTGGGAGTTAATGATGATTATGTTTTAAACAATTTTAGTTTAGAGCAAAATTATCCGAATCCATTTAACCCGACTACATCAATTAAATTCTCACTTGCTGAAAGAAGCAATGTTGTATTAAAAGTTTATGATGTATTGGGGAAAGAAGTTGCAACTTTAGTTAATGGTGAAAGAGCAGAAGGTGTTCATGAAATTACTTTTGATGCTTCAGATCTTTCATCAGGATTATATATCTATACAATTAATGCAGGCGGCTTTACAGCAACAAAGAAAATGATGCTGCTTAAGTAATTAGTGCATTTAAAAAGTATCTTTTATAAAGAGGCGGGCAGAACTTGGTAAAAAGAGTTCTCCGCCTCTTTTTTTATTTGACTTTTTATTTTAACTTTTATTGTTTTGTTTAGTTAATCTTTTATTAGTTGACTAATCTTAAATAAAAGAAAAATTATTAATAAATCATTAGGTGGAGAAGAGATGAAATTTTTTACATCCTTGTTTTATGCCCTTCTGGTTCTTTTAATCTCAACTCCTGCATATGCTCAAACAGGTGTAGGAAAACTTAGTGGGAAAATTACAGATGCCGACACTAAAGAACCATTAATAGGTGCAAACATTATTATTGTAAATACAGATTGGGGGGCAGCTTCCGATATCAACGGTGAATATTATATTCTGAATATTCCTCCCGGTACTTATGAAGTGAGAGTTAGTTATGTAGGTTATGCGCCTAAAACAATTCAGGAAGTAAGAATTGTTGCCGGTATTACTTACGAACTTAATGTTGAACTCTCAACAGATTTTACTTTACCTGAAATTATAGTTCAGGATAGAAAATTATTTGAAGAGAAAGCAACAAATACTGTTAAAGTAATTGATGCTGACCAGATATCAAGGCTGCCGGTTAGAGGCGTTACTAATCTTGCTTCTTTACAATCAGGTGTTGTTATTGAAGAAGGAAGCGGTGGTCAGTCGGGTAATGCTTCTATTAATGTACGCGGAGGCAGAGGCAGTGAAGTTTTATATATTGTTGATGGTGTTCCTCAAAACAACCTTTATAACAGATCATCGGTTGCACAGGTTAGTAATGTTGCAATAGATCAGATCTCATTCCAGGTTGGTGGTTATGAAGCAAAATATGGTCAGGCTCAATCAGGTATTGTAAACGTTACTACTAAATCCGGAAATCCAAGCTATAATATTTTAGCTGATGTTATCAGTTCATCTTTTACTGATAATTATGGATATAATATATATTCCGGCGTTATCAGCGGACCTATAATTCCGGGTATTAATGAGCATACTTTTTTTGTATCAGGTGAAAGGCAATGGAGCCTTGATGATACTCCGCCAGCAATTAAATATGAATACCCCAGTATAGGAAAATCATATGATTATACCCCGAACAATCCTTCAAGTGCATGGAGATTTTCAGGTAAAACAACTCATAGATTAGGAGACTTCTCTGTTATTTTAAGCGGATTATATAACAAAAGAACTGCCAGGCTTATGAGTTTCAGCAAATCTACCGGTACATTAATGTTTATAAAAAATAATTCCGCTTTTATGGATGAGTTTCTCCAGGAAAACACTTCATTAAATGCAAGAATAAGTCAAACAATAAGTGCTTCCACTTTCTGGAATATTAATATTGGTTACAGGCTTTTTGATTTTGAAAGATATAATCCATTCTTCTACAGAGATCTTGTTTCATATGGTGATAGTGTAAAATTTGCTCAGTTAGGTGCTACATTACTTGGCAATGGAAGAAGAACTACAAGTGTGGATGATTTTGGTGTTTTCAGACCATATGGTTATGCAAATGGACTCTATCAGAGGAGAGAAGATGATGCTATAAGTTTAGATATAGATCTTACTTCTCAGGTTGGTGATCACCTGCTTGAGATTGGTGCCGGAGCTCAGCGTCACGTGGTTAGAGGATATGGAGTATTTGCTTATCAATTACTTGCCCAGCCTGAAAATCTTAGTCTTGTTGAAAAATTTAAAAGACTTAATCCTTTTGTATATGGTTATGATGTAACAGGTCAATCTCATGTAAATTCCGACTTTGATGATGGTTCTCCTTTAGCACCACTTCAAAGACCTTATGAACCAATAATTGGTTATGCATATATACAGGATAGATTTGAACTGGAAGATCTTGTTTTAAATATTGGTGTAAGAATGGATTACTTTGATCTCCAGTCTTACGAATTAGTAAACCCTGCACTTCCGTTTGCAGGTGGTACAAATCCTTTCAACTTCGATATGGCTGATTTCAAGAAAAGAGAAGTTAATATTGAATTTTCTCCAAGAATTGGAATTGGATTTCCTGTTACTGAATCTACCGTATTCCATGCTCAATATGGCAGATTCATTCAGGTACCTGAATTAAATGATGTATATTTCGGTCCATTCGATTATACTCAATTCCTGCCAGGTGGATTTGATCCGCAAAGTGGTTTTAATGGCCGTTTAGCTTCAGAAGAAACAATTCAATATGAAGTAGGGTTCCGCCAATTATTAGCAGATGGAAATGCTGCTATTAATATCACTGCTTTTTATAAAAATATCCGGGGATTAGTAAATGTATCTATGCATCAGTGGCAGGAATTAGAGGGAGGAAGTATTAGAACTGCTATATATCCAGAGAATGCAGATTTTGGTACAACTAAAGGTCTTGCATTTTCATTTGATCTTTCCCGTATGGGTTATTTCAGCCTTTCTGCTCAATATACATTCCAGATTGCAGAAGGTACTGGCTCATCTACCAGTTCGAGCCAGACTGCAGTTTTCAGAAATCAGGATAATTTACCTCCCAAGGTTATTGCACCTCTTGATTTTGATCAGAGACATACAGCAATAGCTAATGTTGATTTTTATGTACCTGAGGGAAATCTCGGATTTTTAGAAATGTTTAATGCAAATGTTCTGTTTTCTTACAATAGCGGTCGTCCCTATACTCCTGTTACCCAATGGGATCTTTTAGGTGATAATGGTTTGGTTGCTGAAAATGTGGGATATATAAATTCAGCAACCGGTCCTGGTTCATTCAGGATTGATTTAAAAGTTGAAAAAGGATTCGCAATAGGTAAAACATTAACCATTACTCCTTATGTATGGATTGAAAACCTCCTGGATACAGATAATGTTACAGATGTATGGCGCTCAACAGGAGATCCTCTTACAACAGGTTATCTGAATACTCCCACAGGAAGAGATATTGTAAGAAATAACCGGAACAGATTAACCGAATTAGGGCTCAATCCTTATGGATTCGAACAGGATTATAGGAGCCTTGAAAGAAGTCAAGGTAATTTCGGAATCCCAAGATTAATCAGATTAGGAGTCCGTGTTAATTTTGCAAACCTAAGTTTTTAAGTTAAAAATTCTATATGAGGAAAAATTAAATGAAGAATAAAAAAATTAAAAATTCATTTATTATCATTCTGATAGTAGGGTTTACCGTTATGGTATCTCTCGGTTTTATGGGTGATGATAAAACCGGGAAGAAAAAAACTCTTTCAAAAGTGTATAAAACCGTTAGTACAACTCAAAGTGGTAAGCAGGGTGATGCTTACCGGTTATTTATAAATAATATTAATCTTCCATTAAACAGAACCGGAGTAATTGCTGATGTTAATATCCCCGGTCCTTCAGCAGCAGAAAGTGGAGCTGGCGGAAAATTTCAGCAAAAGGTATTCCTCTATTCCTCCGGTTTCTTTTTAAGTGGTTATGCAAATGGTAAAATGTTTGCTAATGCTGTAGCTTCTGCAAGTCTTGTTCAGGATTATGTTCAGGGTACAGTAGAGGGAGGACAAACTGATCCAAATGCTGTTATTTATGTTCTTAAAGCAACAGATCCTCCATTCAGTCAATCATGGCAGGATTGGGCAGATGCAGTAGCTTTAGGTGCTGACTATTATGATGGCAACAGAAATGGGATTTATGACCCTGTAGATTTAAATGGTAATGGCATATGGGATCGTGAAAGCTTCCCTGGTGCGGGGGATGGTGAAGATTCACCTGATTTACTTGGTGATGAAACAGTATGGTGTGTTTATCATGATGGAATACCTGGTCCGCAAAGACGATGGAATGCGGTTGATCCTTTGGGGATTGAAATAAGACAAACAGTTTTTGCTTTAAATTCAAAAGGATCGGTAGGAAATATTGTTTTCGTTAGATACAGAATAAAATATGTTGGTTTAGGAAATCCGAATGAAGCAGATAAATTAGAAGATGTTTACTTCGGTGTTTGGGCAGATCCCGATCTTGGCGACCATACTGATGATCGTGTAGGTAGTGATATTTTAAGAAACGCGGGTTATACATATAATGCTGATAATGACGATGCTGGAGGATATGGAAATCAAGCCCCAGCATTCTTTATTGACTTTTTCCAGGGCCCGATAGAATATATTCCTGGTGAAACATTTACAGACACGAATGGAAACGGTGTATATGATGATGGCGTGGATATTCCCCTTGATACTGCATACAGCACGAGAGGCAGAAGAATAAGTCCCGAAGGAGTTGTGGAATTCCCCGGAGCAAGAAACCAACCTTTATCATCCTTCGTTTTATATATAAATGGTGAGGCAGATTTAAGGGATCCCGATAATCATGAGGAAGCCAGAAACTATATTACCGGAAAAACCAGGACTGGTTTAACTCCTGATCCATGTACTTTTGCTTTTGGTGAGGTACTTGGAGGTATAGATTGTTCTACAGTTGATCCTAATTTTCAATTTTCAGGAGATCCTGTAACAAATACAGGATGGATTAGTAATATTTCCGAAGATGTTAGACAAATGTCTAATACTGGACCTTTCACTTTAAGAAAGGGTGAGGAAAAAGAAATAGTTGTTGCTTATGTTGTAGGACAGGGAGAAAATAACATTAATTCTATTACTGTTGCGAGGGAATATGATGATATTGCACAGCAGATTTTTGATGCTAATTTCCCTGCTCCTCCTGCTCCCGATCCATTAGTTTATAATGTTGAAACCGGGGCAGATTTTATTGATATAACATTTGAAACATCTAATCCAACTTCTTCAAATACTTATGGTGTAAATTACAGGGCAGTAGATACCGTTCTTGATATAGATAGAAGAATGCAGGGATTTTATATTACCGCTTATAGAACCCCTGTGAAAATTGATTTTATTAATGGTGTCACTAATTCAATAGAATTGGCTAATTATAGTATAGATAATATTGTTGAAAATATATATGGAATCGTTTCTAATGGTGGTCAGGATCTAAAAAGAGCTAAGGCAACCGAAGGAAGATTGCTTGACTCAGCTTTATATGCCGATCCTAAAACCGGGAGGATTAGATTAAGAGTAACACAAGATCCATTTACTGGTGGACCACTTATTAAGGGTAAGGAATATTATTTCCTTCTTACTCAGTATACTCTTAACCATAATGCTATAGTTCATAGAGATTCTTTTAATGTAAATAATACACAGTTTTATGGTACTAAAGGCGATTATCTTGATTTGGGTGGAAATGCATTTGAAGAATTTGAATCGCCTGTTATAACAGTAACTTTTGGTAAAGATATGTATTCTCCCGCTATTGGAAATCAGGGCAGCGTTAAACTTTCCGGTAGCTCGGATGGAGATGTTAAATATCTTGTTGTAAATCCCGATGAGTTAACTGGTGATGAATATAAAGTGGAATTCTTCAGAGATAAAAATCAGTCTGCTAATGAGATTTACAATCCTTTCTGGAGATTAACCAATACACGAACCGGTGAAATCCTTATTGATTCATCAAAAATTTATAATTTTGATACGACAAGCTTTGCCGGTTTGGTAACTGAAGGTTTTGTTACTAAAATAAAACCTCTGGTTCCTTCTTATAATGTTTCATATACGTATACTCCTGCTGAGAATATATGGTATAAACCTTTCCCCGATACAAGTGTTGCTGCTTCTCAGGGTAGAGGAGTATTCTATGTAGGAAGAGATATTCCGCAGGGAACAAATATTGGTTTATTCGGAAATACAAATACAAGATCAAATGCAATATCTGCCGATAAACTAAGAGATATACAGATTAGATTTGGTCAAACAAGTAAGGCATATCGTTATCTCAATGGATTTGTAGGAAACCCAATAACCAGAGGTAACAGTTACAGATATGCAGCAGGTATTACCCCGGCTGACACAGTCGGAAAAGGTACAATTGGAAATTGGGATGCCGTTAATGATCGTCCAAATGGTTTTGTGGATGTTCCATTCTCTGCTTATGCTATAGACAAAGATGGAAATGAAAGAAGATTAGCTGTTGGATTCATTGAAAGAAGCAGCAGTGGTGGTCAATTCTTAGGAAATCCTGAAGGAGTATGGAACCCGGATACATCATTCAATAATTCAAGAGAAGCAATAATTATTTTTGCTTCAGATTATTCTGAAACTCCAAAAATAGAATATACCGGCGGAGATTTTAATACCACGTCCGGAACAACAACAGTGTGGGCAGATTTGTTAAAAATTCAGCCATCTGAAGTTCCGGCTGATGCCCAGGGTATAACTGAAGAACAGAGAAGAATATTTAATTCTCCCTGGTTTGATGCAATGTATGTGGTAAATTTTGAGAGAACTAACTCCACTAACTTTTATATGTCCGGAGATGTTTTTGAAATACCTATGAATGTTACTCCATATTCTGATAAGGATGTATTTACCTTCCAGACAAGAGCCGGAGGAAGCTTAACCGAAAGCGAAAGAAAAGCTTTGTTTGATAAGGTAAACGTCTTCCCGAATCCTTTATATGGATATAATACAGCAAATTATAATAATCCTCAGGATGAACCGTATGTTACATTTTCAAATTTACCAGAGGATGTAACTATCAAAATATTTACACTTTCTGGTACATTAATCAGAACATTAACCACTGAGGATAAAACCGGAGGTCCTACTTCTCCATTTCTTAACTGGGATCTTGAAAATGAAAACGGTTTGAGAGTAGCATCAGGTTTATATCTTGCGATAGTATCGTCTCCAAACTATGGAGAAAAGATACTTAAGTTCTCTATAATAATGCCGCAAAAACAATTACAGAGATATTAATGAATTATTAGGGTGAGCATCAGTAAGATGTTCACCTAATTATAAAAAATAAACGATTTGGAGCTTAGAAAATGAAAAAAATATTACTCGTTATTTTAACAATGATGTATATAACATCATTGAATGCTGGTGATGTTTCAAGAAAGGGAACATCCGGTGCGGAACAGCTTCTTATTCCTGTTGGTGCAAGAGGAATAGCAACCGGTGGTGCATTTATATCTACGCTAACCGGACTTGAAGCTATTTATTATAATCCGGCAGGGTTTGGTCTTCATCAGAGAACCGAGGCAATGTTCAGCTATATGAATTATATTGCTGATATTAATGTTTCCTACTTCGCTGCCGGTACTAACCTTGGCGAATTCGGATCTATTGCCTTCAGCCTTAAAACTCTGGATGTAGGAGATATCCCTGTTACAACCAATGAGTTTCCTGATGGTACAGGTGAAACATATTCTCCGGGCTTCTTAACTATCGGTTTAACATATTCTAAACTATTAACCGATAGGATTTCTATAGGAACAAATCTTAAATTAATTTCTGAAACTATAGAAAATGTTTCGGCAACAGGATTTGCTATAGATGCCGGTGTTCAATACAGATTAAATCAGCAAATTTCTATTGGTGCAGCTATTAAAAATATAGGGGATAATATGGTATTCAGCGGACAAGGATTAAGGCAGAGTACTTCAGTGCCAGGAACTGCACCAGGTGCACCAACTGCTACTTATGAAGTTGTTGCAGAGCCATTTCAATTGCCAAGTTATTTTGAAATGAGTGCAGCATATTCATATAATTTTAATGAACAGAATAATTTTATAATCGGATCTACTTATACCGCCAATAACAATCTTGAAGACAGAGTGCATTTTGGTCTGGAATATGGCTTTATGCAAACATTCTTCGTTCGCGGCGGTTATAATTTATTAGTTGAAAATAATGATCAGTCTACATATGGACTTACATTTGGTGCAGGATTAAATTATGGTTTTGCTGATGGTATGGGATTAACATTCGATTATGCGTTCAGAGAAGTTAAAGAATTCCCTACCTCTAACCATATATTTACAATAAAAATGTGGTTTGAATAATATTTTGTCTTGAATTATTTTTGAAAGGCGTCCATATTATGGGACGCCTTTTATATTATTAAACAAATAAACCTTATGAGACTTTTATTTTACCTCTTTGTTTTGTCATCTTTCCTTTCCTTTGCCCAGCAGAAAATGGAATTTGATTTTGATTATGCCCAGTTTGCTTACGACTCTTCATCTAATTATATAGAGTTTTATTATTCATTTGGTCAAAGAGGCCTTACCCAGGTTAAAACCGATTCTTCAATTCTTCTTGAAGGTATTCTAAATATTATAATCACGGATACATCCAAACATCAACAGGTTGTTAATAATAACTGGAGAATAAATCATTTTATAGATGATACTTTGGATATGAATAAAAGTCTTGTGGGTGTACTTAGCTTTATAATTCCTGAAGGCGATTATATATGCGATATAAGTGGTGTTAGTCCTGTTGATTCTACAATTAAAAGATCCTACAGAGAATTTATAAAAGTGGATCCATTTATTGATTCAGGTTTTGCTGTAAGTAATATTCAGTTAGCTTCAAAAATTTTACAGGACAGCCAAAATAAAAATTCTGTTTTTTATAAAAATAGTTTTGAAGTTATTCCTCTTCCTACTTCAATATACGGAGAAAATCAGCCTGTACTTTTTCATTATTTTGAATGCTATAATCTTCTCGATAAGAATAGGGATGATTTGAAACTTAGTGTTATTGTGTTGAACAGCAGAGGTAATGTTTATTTTAGTAAGATGAAAAATATTTCAAGATCAACCGATTCAAGAGTAGAAGTTGGTACAGTGCCTGTTAATAAATTTCCTACCGATACTTATACAATTATAGTATCTCTTGTAGATAGTGTTGAAAATTATGGTGTATCCTCTTCAAAAAAATTCTATGTACTAAATCCTTCTGTTGAAATTGTTGATACCAGCTATGGACAAATATCAAGTGTTTTCTCCACACATTTTGGTGCAATGTCTGAAGAAGAACTTGATGATCTGTTTGATAAGTCACGTTATATAGCAACAAGCCAGGAAATTGATCAGTTTGAAGCTTTAACAGGGCTGGAAGGTAAGCAAAAATTTATCAGCCAGTTTTGGGAAGCCAGAGATCCCGACCCGGCAACACCAGGAAATGAATTTTTTCATGAGTATCTTCAGAGAATAAATTATGCAAATCAGCATTTTGCAGCACTTGGTAAAAAAGGTTGGGAAACTGACAGAGGAAGAGTTTATCTTAAATACGGCGAACCAAGTGAAATAGAAAGATATCCAAATCAGATTGATACAAAACCATACGAGGTATGGCATTACAATGAAATTGAAGGCGGAGTAATTTTTGTTTTTGCAGATATAACAAATTTTTCAGATTATCAGCTCCTGCATTCTACAGCAAGGGGAGAACTCAGGGATGATAACTGGTACAGGAGAATTCGTTCTATTTAAGCTTTCCTGAATCCCTGTTAATTTATCCTTCCTATTGATTAAATTTACTTTAATTAATATCCTGATTAATGCAAAATATAATTGAATATATTTTCTTTCTCCTCTTTAGTTATTTTTTTCGCTTTTGTGGATTAAAGTTAGCAAGAAAATTTTCTTATCCGCTGGCAGCTATTTTCTTTTATCTTATTCCTGTGAGAAAAAAAATTGTTCTGAAAAATCTTAAAAAAGCTTTTCCGGATTATGATGCTCAAACCATAAATAAAATTGCATTTAATTGTTATAGAAATTTTGCTGTAAGCTTTATAGAAATTCTTTGCATACCTGATTTGAGTAAGGATGAGATTATTAATATTCTTCCTGTTAGTAATCCTGAACTTATTATAAACAGATTTAATGAAAGAAAAGGTGTTATTCTTTTATCGGCACACTTCGGTAACTGGGAATACATTGCTGCTTCGGTAAGTGCAAGAATAAATATTCCTTTTCATGTTGTTGTAAAAAAACAGCGGAATCCTTTTGTAAACGATTGGATGAATAAAGCAAGAACAAAATGGATTAATAAAATTATACCTTTGGGAATATCAATAAGAAGAGTTTATAAAGAGATTAAAAATAAAAACATTGTAGCTATGGTGGCAGATCAGCGCGGACCTTATGAAGGAATAAGAATAAAATTTTTTGGAATTGATACTGCTGTTTATTCAGGTCCTGCAATTCTTGCATTAAAAACCGGCGCTCCAATTATTTATGGTTTAACAATAAGGCAACCTGATTATTCCTACAAAGTTATTCTTGAAGAGATTGATCTTTCTGACCTTCCCGAAAATGAGGAAGAAAAAGTTATAGAAATAAGTAAAAGACATACAGAGTTTCTTGAGAATTATATCAGGCAGTATCCCGAGCAATGGTTCTGGATGCATAACAGGTGGAAGTATTAATGATGCAGCAGGAAAAAATATTAATTATTCAAACTGCATTTATTGGTGATGCAATTTTAACACTTCCTCTTATTCAAAAACTTAAAGAGATGTATCCGGAAAGTTTAATTGATGTGATATCAACCCCGGCCACCGGACAGATTTTTTCATCATCACCTTATGTTAATGAGGTTATTATTCTTGATAAAAAAGGTGAACATAAATCAATATTTTCTGTTATTAAATTTGCAAGGAAAATTAAAGAGAGGGGATATTCAAAACTTTATTCTCCACACCGCTCATTCAGAACATCATTAATTGTGTTGTTATCAGAAATAAAAGAAACTTATGGATTTGATAACAGCAGTCTGATGCATGTATATAAATATCTCATTCCTTATAATTATAATGCACACGAAGTACAAAGAAATCTTGATTTGATTAATTTTAAATATGATGACAACACCTGGAGAATTAAACCTGAGTTAAGATCGGATTTAAAGATAAAAGAAAAAATAAATCTCTTTGTTGATCAACATAATCTTAAAAATAATTTAGTAGCTATTGCACCCGGAAGTATATGGAATACAAAAAAATACCCTGAAGAATATTATTCTGAGATTATAAAAGAATTAAATAAATTAGGATATACTGTAATCCTTGTAGGCGGAGAAAATGATAAAGAACTATGTGAAAGATTGGCAGTAAATGGTAATGTGTCGGCAGCAGGGAAATTTTCAATTGCAGAATCTGTTGAGCTTCTTAAAAAGACAAAATTATTAATATCGAACGACAGTGCTCCATCACATCTTGGAATGTGTGCTGATATTCCTGTATTAACTTTGTATTGTTCAACATCATATAAATTTGGTTTTTATCCTTATAATGATAAAAGTAGCTATTTAAGTTTTGATGATTTATTTTGTAAGCCGTGCGGTATACATGGTTATACTTCATGCCCGAGGGGAACTTTTGAATGTGGTTATTTACTTAAACCTGAAATTGTAAATTCAAAAATAAAGATGATGCTTAATGATTAAACAAAAGTTTGCAGATCTTGTTAACATTGACAATAATGTTGATGAGGCTGTGCAGAGAGCCAAAAAATTATACCTGGAAGGAACTATTTTTATTCATCCTACCGATACAATTTATGGATTTGCAGCTAATCCTTTTAATGAAGAAGCTGTAAATAAAATTGATGAAATAAAACGCCGCCCATCCGGGAAAAAATATATTCTTTTAATTAATAATATTGATAATCTGCTAACCTATACAGATATTCAGTCAGAAAAATATCAGGATTTTCTTTTATCGGTCTGGCCTAACCCGGTTTCAGTTGTTTTAAAGTTAAATAAAAAAACAGCTCAGATTCTAAAAATGGAAACAGCAGCTTTCAGAATTCCGAATAACAGGTTTTGCCGCAAATTTCTCGATGCTGTAAATATGCCGGTTATTTCTACGAGTGTAAACAGGAGTAATGAAAAGCCATTGTTTGATCCTGTACTTATCAGGGATGAATTTGGTTCCGAAGTTGATACAATATTTTATTCGAACAAGAAAATAACGCATGAATATTCCACAATTATTGATTTATCAAATAATAAAGTGAGTTTAATTCGTGAAGGAAAAATTAAGTTTAATGATTTGTTAAAGAAACTAAATTAACACCGCAGCTATGAAAATTATTGAGTCACTGAAAAAAATAAAAAACTTTTTTGTTCTTATTATACCTGCTCATTCAACCTCCGAAGCAAAATCGAGAAAATTCTCACTCTCAAAAGTTATAGGCTTATTTATTAGTTATACTTTTATTGTGTCTGTATTAGGTTATATCTTTTTCTCAATAACCCCGTTTGGGGAAGTAATTCTTTCCAATAAAAAATTTTCTGAAGAAGAGGTTAAGAAGGTAGAAGAATTAAATTCCAGAATGATTTTTTTATCCAAAGAACTTGAAAGTCTTAAATCAACAAATGAAAGATTAAAGTATGCAATAATGCTGGGGGACTCTGCTTTAATAGAATCTCTTCAGACGAAAACCGATTCTGTAAAGAAGAATTCAGGCGGAAATATCTTTGCAGTATTTAAAGATTTTATAAAAAAGTTCTTAACAACACAGTCGAATGAAATTGTATTTTTTATTAAACCGGTTGATGGTTTTGTCAGCAGGGAATTTAATTCGGACAAGGGGCATATCGGCATTGATTATGTTGTAAAAAAAGGAACCCCGGTTTATTCAACTGCAGATGGATTTGTCGTTTTTGCAGATTTCACAACACAGGATGGATATATGATGATAATTAACCATAATGATGGTTATATTTCGGTTTATAAACATTGTTCTGTCCTGTTAAAGGATTCAAGAGAATCGGTAAAACAGGGTGAACTTATTGCCTTAAGCGGTAATTCCGGGGAAACAACTACCGGACCTCATCTGCACTTCGAAATCTGGAAAGATGGTAAACCGGTTAATCCAAAAAATTTATTTCTTAACCAATAAAAGGAGATGTAAAATTGATGAAGCCAAAATCTTTTGAAAATGGTAACGATGAAGTTACAATCATCAGTTCTGGTGTTGTCATTGAAGGTAAGCTTTCCAGTAAAGGCAATGTTAGAGTTGATGGTACAGTAAAAGGCGATGTAAATGTAACAGGCAATGTTACTATTGGTGAAAGTGGCGATATTAACGGGGAGGTTAATGCCGATGTTATTACCGTTGGCGGGAAAGTAGTTGGAAAACTTAACGCCAAGGAAAAAGTAGTGCTTGAAGGTAAAGCTGTGCTTAAAGGTGACCTCATAGCAAAAATACTGGTAGTTGAAGCCGGTGCCAAATTCGATGGCAACAGTAAAATGGATGAATCTACTTCATTTTCACCAAAAACAAATGTAAATCCACCTTTACCTAAATAAATAATATGAAAAAAGATAATGGGGAGAAGAAAAATACAGCAGATTATTTAAGAGATTATGCCCCGTATCTGGGATTAGGTTTGCAGCTTGCCGTTACTGTTGCAGCACTTACTTTTTTAGGAATCTGGCTTGATGGAAAATTCAATTCTTCTCCCTGGTTTACTATTATTTTAGCTTTTTTTGGAGTATTTGCCGGTATGTACAATTTCATAAAAGCAGTCATTAAATCAGATAAATGACTGGCAGGAGATTTTCACTCTCAGTTCTTTTTGTAATTTTAATTTTCATTACCGTCTCAGTCATTTTATATCTTACCCAGATTTTTAATTATTCAGAATTTATTTCAGTTTTTCTTGCCTTAATTCTCACCACCCTTAATTTTATTGCCGGAATTTTATCTGCAAAATTCAGTTTAAAAAGCAGTACAAAAGGATTCATAAAAATAGTCTTTGGTTCTATGGTTATTAGGCTTTTTTTAATGCTCCTTCTAATTTTAATAGCCTTAATTTTTTTGGATATAAACCGTAATAGTTTTATATTTTCAATCTTCATTTTTTACATTTTTTACTTATTAGTAGAAGTTTTTTATCTGAAATAAGAAAAACAATATTTATGTCGTCTGATACTTTGGCTGTTAACGATACTCTTGCACATAATTCTGAGCATGGAGGAAGCGACTGGATACTGCATCATATTATGGATGCAAACTACCTTGATTTTGAACCATTTGGAACATTGCATCTTCCTCAGTTAGAGCTTTTTGGTTTTGATATATCAATTACCCGCCATGTATTTTTTATGTGGGTAATTGCGCTTTTATTAATTCTTATTTTATCTAATGTTGCAAAAAGTTACAGGAAATCTCTCATACCCAAAGGCTTAACAAACTTTTTTGAAATACTGATAGTCTTTGTAAGAGATGAAATAGTAAAACCCACCATTGGTCATGGTCATGAAAGATTTCTTCCATATCTTTTAACAATTTTCTTCTTTATTCTTTTTGGAAATTTTTTCGGGTTAATTCCATTTTCTGCAACAGTAACAAGTAATATTGCAGTAACTGCTACACTGGCCGCTTTTACTTTTTTTGCCACACAGATGGGTGGAATTATTAGTCATGGTTTCTTTGGATATTTTAAAGGTTTGATTCCACCAGGAATGCCTGTTGCACTTCTTCCACTGATTATTATAGTAGAAATTTTAGGTCTTTTTACAAAGCCGTTTGCACTCTGCATCCGTCTTTTTGCTAATATGACGGCAGGGCATGTGGTGATATTATCACTTATAGGTTTAATTTTTATAATGCAGACAGTTTATGTTGCCCCTGTTTCAGTTGCGTTTGCTTTGTTTATTTACTTGCTTGAAATTCTTGTTGCCTTAATTCAGGCTTATATTTTTACAATGTTATCTGCATTATTCATTGGAATGGCAGTTCATCAGGAACATTAAATCTATCAATTAAAAATTAAAAACTATATAACAGTAAACATTAGTTAATAAAATCTAAAAAAAATAAAAAGGAGTAATAATGGATTTAGCTTGGTTAGGTGCCGGTATAGGTGCCGGTATTGCAGTAATTGGAGCAGCTTATGGAATTGGCAGACTTGCAGGTTCTGCGCTGGAAGCAATCGGAAGACAACCTGAAGCTGCCGGTCCTATCAGAACAGCAATGATTATTGCCGCTGCACTTATTGAAGGTGTGGCTTTCTTTGCTCTGGTTATTTGTATTCTCTTAGCTGTAAAAGCTTAAATAGTTATTCCCTAATTAAAAACTGGAATAAAAATGCTTAATGCTTGTTTAGCAGTAATTGCAATTGCTCCCGAAGGCGGCGGTAGTTTGGTTGATGTAAATCCCGGACTGATATTCTGGACGGTAATTACTTTTATAATTCTTCTTTTTGTTCTTAAGAAAGTTGCCTGGAAACCTATACTTTCTGCTTTAAATGAAAGAGAAGCTGCTATAAAAGAATCTCTTGAAAAAGCAGAAAAAGCAAAAGAAGAAGCTCAGAAGATTCTTCAGGAAAATCAGGCATCACTTCTTAAAGCAGAAGAAGAATCAAAAAAGATTATTGAACAGAGCCGTCAGTATGCTGATAAATTAAAAGAACAAATGCTTCAGGAAAGCAGAGAGCAGGCTCAGAAAATAATTGATGATGCATCTGCTCAGATTGAAGAGAAAAAGGAAGCTGCTTTTAATGAGTTAAAAACCAGAGTTGCCGAAATTGCAATTAATGCTGCTGAAAAAATATTAAAGGAAAATCTTAACCAGGATTCTCACAGAAAACTGGTTGACAGATATATTGAAGATATAACAAAAAATTAAAATGGCCGAAACCAAAGTTTCATATAGATATGCATCTTCTCTCATTGATTTAGCAATAGAGAAAAATATTCTTGAAGAAGTTTCAAAAGATATGGAACTTGTTTACTCAGGAATTCTTTCCAGCAAAGACTTAAATAATCTTTTAGATAGTCCTGTTGTTAAGAATGAATTAAAGAAATCTGTACTAAGTGAAATCTTTCAGAATAAGATTTCAAAAGATTCTTTAAACTTTATTCTTTTTATAGTAGATAAGAACCGTGAGAATCTTCTTCGTGATATTTTAGAATTATTTTTCGAGATGCGTGATCAGAAACTTGGTTTGGTTCGTGTTGAAGTTAAAACTTCTGTTGAATTTACAGATGAACAGAAGAATAAATTAAAACAAAGACTTGAAAATATTCTTGAAAAAAAAGCTCATATAAATTATGTGATTGATAAGTCTATTATCGGCGGATTTATTGCAAGGGTAGGAGATACTGTATATGATGCTTCTGTTAAACATCAGCTTGAGCTTTTAAGAAAAGAATTTTTACAAGGCAGTGTTCAATTAAACTAAATGATTAAAGGAATTTAAAATGGCTGAAGTAAGACCTGATGAAATATCAGCGATACTTAGAAAACAATTATCCGGCTTTGAAAGTGAAGTAGATGTTTATGATGTAGGAACAGTTCTGCAGGTGGGAGATGGTATAGCCCGTGTTTACGGGTTATCCAAAGTTATGGCAAGTGAACTTGTGGAATTTCCTAACGATGTCTTCGGAATGGTGCTTAACCTTGAAGAAGATAGTGTTGGATGCGTGTTGTTTGGTGAATCAAAGCTTGTTAAAGAAGGTGATATTGTTAAAAGAACCAAGAGAGTTGCTTCAATTCCTGTTGGTGAAGCTCTGCTGGGAAGAGTAGTAAACCCGCTCGGTATCCCTGTCGATGGTAAAGGTTCTATCGATGTTGATAAATATTATCCGATTGAAAGAAAGGCGCTTGGAGTTATTCAGAGACAGCCTGTAAAGGAACCTCTGCAGACAGGTATTACAGCTATTGATGGTATGATCCCGATTGGAAGAGGGCAGAGAGAATTAATTATTGGTGACAGGCAGACTGGTAAAACTGCTGTTGCTATTGATACAATTATCAATCAAAAATATACTCACACAGAGGAAGCAGCTAAACTTGGTATTAAGCCGGTTTATTGTATATATGTTGCAGTCGGACAGAAAAGTTCTACCATTGCACAGGTTGTAGCTAAACTTCAGGAACATAATGCAATGGAATATACTACTGTAATTTCAGCTTCAGCTTCAGAATCATCACCGCTTCAATTCATTGCTCCTTATGCAGGTGCAAGTCTTGGTGAATATTTCCGTGATAATGGAAAACATGCACTTGTAATTTATGATGATCTTTCAAAACAGGCTGCAGCATACAGAGAGCTTTCACTTCTTCTCAGAAGACCTCCGGGACGCGAAGCTTATCCCGGTGATGTTTTCTATCTTCATTCAAGACTTCTTGAAAGAGCTTCTAAGTTAAGTGAAGATCTTGGAGGAGGAAGTTTAACAGCATTACCTATAATTGAAACTCAGCAGGGAGACGTTTCAGCTTATATTCCTACAAACGTAATTTCAATTACAGATGGACAGATTTATCTCGAATCAAATTTATTTAATGCAGGTGTTCGTCCCGCTATTAACGTAGGTATTTCTGTTTCCCGTGTGGGCGGTAATGCACAAATTAAAGCCATGAAAAAAGTTGCAGGATCATTAAAACTCGATCTCGCACAGTATCGTGAACTCGAAGCATTTGCAAAATTCGGTTCCGACCTTGATAAAGCAACACAAAGAACTTTAGCAAAAGGTGCAAGATTAGTTGAACTCTTAAAACAGGGACAGTATTCACCGGTACCGGTTGAAAAACAGGTTGTGAGTATTTTCCTTGGAACAAATAATTATCTCGATGCTATACCTGTTTCCGATGTTAAGCGTTTTGAAAAGGAGATTAGTGAATTTATTGAAGTTAAATACAATCATATTTACGAGACCATAAAAAAAGAAAAAGATTTAAGTCAGGAAACGATAAACGAGATTAAAAAAGCTGCAGATGAATTCTTAACTATTTTTAAGAAGAGTGCTTAGAAGAGAATGGCAACGTTAAGAGATATTAAATTAAGAATCAAAGGTGTTAAGAATACTCAGCAGATAACCAAAGCCATGAAAATGGTTGCGGCTGCAAAGTTGAGAAGAGCACAGGATGGTGTTTTAAATGCACGTCCTTATGCAAAAAAAATATCTGAAATGCTTTCTCATCTTGTAACTGAAGAGTACCGTTCAGAAAATCCTTTCATGGCTTTAAGAGAAAATAAGAACACAGCAGTCGTAGTTGTTACTGCTGACAGAGGTTTGTGCGGTGCATTTAATACAAATCTTATAAAAGAATCTGTAAAATATATTGAAAGATTAAAAAGCGAATCGGTTAACCCTTTTGTTTTTTGTGTTGGTAAAAAAGGATATGACTTCTTCAGTAAACGTGATTATAACTTAATCGGACAGGCAACCGGTTTTTTCAATTTCCTTAAATACACCGATGCTCTTTCAGTTGCCCAGCAGCTTATAAGTTTGTTTCTTGATGGTAAGGTTGATAGAGTTATTATTATTTATAATGAATTTAAATCTGTCATTCAGCAGAAGATTGTAACAGAACAGTTTCTTCCTGTTCCAGTTGAAAAAGAAGAAAAACAGGTTGAGCCAAATTATATTTACGAACCTGACCAGAAATCAATTTTCAATTATCTCCTGCCCAAGCACCTAAAAGCTCAGATGTGGAGAATTTTTCTTGAATCTCTTGCAGCAGAACTCGGTGCAAGAATGACTGCAATGGATAATGCCACAACCAATGCCAAAGAGCTTATCCGTACTTTAAATCTCACCTATAATAAAGAAAGACAGGCTGCTATCACTAAAGAAATTCTTGAAATTGTTTCAGGAGCTAATGCTCTGAAGGCTCAGCAATAAATGTTTACAGGATGATAAGATGTTTGAAGAACTATCGTTAAAATTAGATAAAGCACTAAAGAAAGTAACAGGTCAGGGAAAGCTCACTGAAAATAATATTTCAGATACTTTAAGAGAAATAAGAAGAATTCTTCTTGACGCCGACGTAAATTACAAAGTTGCAAAAGAATTTATTGATAATGTTTCTGCAAAAGCTTTAGGTAGAGAAGTTATTGCTTCAGTTACTCCCGGGCAATTAATCACCAAAATAATTTATGATGAACTTACCGAACTCCTTGGAAGTAAGAATGAAGAATTAAAACTTAATCCTTCCGGTATTACAATTATTTTAATTGTTGGTCTTCAGGGTTCAGGTAAAACTACATTCAGTGCAAAACTTGCAAAAAGACTTTCTGAAAGAAAGAGAAAAGTATTACTTGCTGCCGCCGATGTTTACAGGCCTGCTGCTATTGAACAGTTAAAAACTCTTGGCAGCCATATAAATGTTCCTGTTTTTTCAATTGAAGAAAAAGACGCAATTAAAACTGCTGAGCTTGCTTTACAGTATGCAAAAGAAAATCATCACGATACTTTAATTATAGATACTGCCGGAAGATTGCATGTTGATGAAGAAATGATGAATGAAGTTTCAAAGATTAAGGAACTTACCAAACCAACTGAAACTCTCTTCGTAGTTGATGCAATGACCGGGCAGGATGCAGTTAATTCGGCTAAAGCTTTTAACGAAAAAGTTAATTATGATGGAATAATTCTTACAAAACTTGATGGTGATGCCCGGGGCGGGGCTGCCCTTTCAATAAGAAGTGTTGTTGGAAAACCCATTAAATTTGTAAGTAATGGTGAAAAACTGAATGATATCGATATTTTTTACCCCGACAGACTCGCTTCAAGAATTTTGGGAAAAGGTGATATTGTTTCCCTTGTCGAAAAAGCCCAGCAGACTATCGATGAAGCCGAAGCTGAAAAACTTGAAGAAAAATTACGAAAAAATAAATTTGATTTTGACGATTTTCTTAAGCAAATTAAAGCTATAAAGAAAATGGGTTCACTTTCATCTATTATTGGTATGATACCGGGGTTAAATTCTCAAATTAAAACAGCCAATATAGATGACAGAGCACTCATTAAAGTTGAAGCAATAATTAATTCAATGACCCGTGAAGAGAGGTCGGCGCCCAAAATACTTAACGGTTCACGCCGTAAAAGGATTGCAAGAGGCAGTGGAACCTCTATTCAGGATGTTAATCGCTTAATAAAGCAATTTAATGAAATGCAAAAGATGATCGGACAATTATCAAAAAAAGGTTCGATGTTTAAAAACTTAAGATTTAATTAGATAAAAAACCGGAGGACAAAAGTTGCCTGTTAAATTAAGATTAAGAAGAATGGGTAAGAAAAAGCAGCCTATTTACAAAGTTGTTGCTGCTGATTCAAGATCACCGCGTGATGGAAAATACCTTGAAGCAGTTGGATTATATAATCCTTTAACAAATCCCCATACTGTAGATTTAAAGGAAGAAAGAGTATTGTATTGGTTAGATAAAGGTGCTCAGCCGACAGATACTGTAAAAAGTTTGCTGCGTCATAAAGGAATAACTCTTAAAAGAGAGTTAAAAAGAAGGGGTCTTAGCCAGGAACAGATAGATGCTGAATTGGAAAACTGGCTGAAGATGCGTGAAGCAAAAGCTGCTTCAAAAGCAGAAAAAAAGAAATCAAAAAAATCCGGAACAGAACAGAAAAGCGAAGTTTCTAAAGAAGAAATTAATGAACAAAGTACAGCAGAAGTTAAGGGCGCTGCTTCTGATGAAAATCCGGCTACAGAATAACATCTTAGCCTTTAAGCCTAGGATTTCTGTACCAAAATACTAAATAGCTCCCCGGCTTAATATAGGAGGTTTCTTCTATGAAAGAATTCGTCGAGTTCATTGCAAAGCACCTTGTCGACAATCCTGACGGCGTGGAAGTAGAAGAGAAGACACCTGAAGAAAAAAAGGTCGTCCTTTCACTTAAAGTTCAGGCTGATGATGTTGGTAAAGTTATTGGCAAACAAGGTAAAACAGCTCAGGCAATGAGAACCTTGTTAACAGCTATTGCAGCCAAGGAAGGGAAAAGAGCAATTCTGGAAATCCTTGACTAAAGGCTTTTTTCTTTAGCTTAGTGACTGAATATTATCTTATTGCTAAAATTGTTTCAGCCTCAGCTTCTGAAGGTTTTGTGAATATTACTTTGTTTACGGATTTCCCTGAGCATCTTTATAAACTTGATAAAGTTTTTATAGATTTTTTTGACGTTAAAAAAGAATTCAGAATTGAAAAAGTTGAAAGGATTAAATCAAATTTCAGAATTAAATTCAAAAATTTTGATTCTGTTTCTGATACTGAAGTACTTTTAGGAAAAGAGATATATATAGAAGAAAAAGATTTAGTAAAACTTCCTCCTGATCATTTTTTTATTCATGACATTATAGGAAGTGTTGTTCTTAGAAATAATGTTGAAATTGGAAAAGTGACTGAAGTTTTATCTTTACCGGCTAATGATGTTTATCTTATTGAAGATAACGAAGGTAATGAACTTCTGATACCGGCCGTTAAAGATTATATTGAAGGTTTTGACCCGGGGAAAAAAATATTAATCCTGAAACCCGGTGAGGAGCTGTATGACGATGATGAGAATTGATATAATCTCTGCAGTCCCCGATCTTCTTGTTAGTCCTCTTAATACTAGCATTTTAAAAAGAGCACAGGATAAAGGTAAGGTTGAAATTAAAATTCACAACCTCAGAGATTATGCATATAATAAACACAGGATGATTGATGATAAACCATTCGGCGGAGGCGCCGGAATGGTTTTAAAACCAGAACCGTTCTTTGAATGTATTGAAAAACTGACTGAAGAGAGAAAATACGATAAAATTATTTTTACTTCCCCCGGCGGGAAAATCTTTAACCAGAAAGAAGCTAATAAAATCTCTCTTTGTAAAAATATTATTTTTGCAGCAGGGCATTATAAAGATATTGATGACAGAGTAAGGCAAAGATTTGCAACTGATGAATATTCAATAGGAAATTTTGTTGTAACGGGCGGCGAACTTCCTGCTTTATTAATGATAGACGCAATTGTTCGCTTAATTCCCGGTGTTCTTAATGATAGTGAATCTGCTCTTAATGATTCTTTCCAGGATGGTGAAATAATTCAGGCACCAAATTACACACGTCCTGCAGAATACAAAGGTATGAAAGTACCTGAAGTTCTCCTTTCAGGCAATGAAAAGGAGATACGAAAATGGAAAGAAGAGCAGTCAGTTTTATTAACTGAAAAATGGAAAAAATATAACAGCTGATTAAATTTTAAGGAATGGTGGAATTATGGAATGCTGGAATAATTTCATCATTATGTGAAAAAAAATTTGATAACAAAGTTTAATAACTTAACGGAGAATATGATGATCGATATTAAAGATATATTACCGGACCAGGTTAGAACTGATATTCCTCAGTTTAATGCCGGAGACAGGATTAAAATTTTTGTACGTGTAATTGAAGGAGATAAAGAAAGACTCCAGCCTTTCGAAGGGGATGTAATAAGCATCAGAGGTGAAGGAACAAACAAAACTTTTACTGTAAGAAAAATTTCAAGCGGCGTTGGTGTCGAAAGAATTTTTCCTATAAATTCGCCAAAAATTGCCAAGATTGAAATTATTAAAAAAGGTCAGGTAAGAAGAGCAAAACTTTACTACCTCAGAAACCTTTCCGGTAAAGCTGCACGTATTAAAACAAAAGAATAAAAAGTATAAGTTCAGGTTTAAGTTAAGTCAGGAAATTTAAATTCTTGCTTTCTTAAACTTGAACTTACACTTTATCTTTATGAGTATTTATCTTCCAAATAATATATTTACACGATTATTAACTTCCTGCTTTCCTGAAGAAGTAAAATCCAAAGTAAAATACCTGCCTTCTGCACAACTAACCCAAAATATTTTAAATGACTCTGCTTCCTCAGGATTAATTCCTGTTATGGATTTATTGAGACACAAGGAATTATTTATCTCACCAAAGTATGGAATATCTTTTGAAGAATCTCTGTGCAATTCCTATATCTATTATAATTCAAAAGAAAAGGAAGTTGATAAAATTGCTTTGGCAGGAGATGTTTCTTCACAGGAAGTTATTCTTTCCAAAATTCTTTTTAAAGAAATGTATGGAACAGATATAGAAATAGAAATACTTACAGATATTAATAAAATAAAAGAGAAAAATGTTTTAATTGTCGGTGATGAAAATTTTAAAGAAGAGAGATTCAAAAAAGGAATAAGCTTTTCTGAAGTTATGGTTGAAACATTATCGCTCCCCTTTGTTAATTACATTTTTGCTTCGCCGGATAGGGAAGCACTTCAGGCCCTGGAAAAACACCTTGAAGGGATTCAGGACAAGTTTTATAACAGAGTTGAAGAAGGTAATTTTGATTTCCCGCAGCCCGGAAAAATTGAAGGTACCATATATTTCCAATCTAATATTTCCTCTTTAATAATTGAATTTGATAAACAGGATGCAGAGGGAATTGAACAGCTTCTGAGGCTGCCTTATTTTCATTCTATAGTTAATGATATTGTTGAAATTAATTTTCTGAGGTAGAATTATATAAAGATGCCCCAGGGCATGGGGCATCTCAAAAATTATAATTCAATTAATGATAGATGAATAACTTCATCCTTGGCTGAAGGAATTTCTTCCAGCAGTTTATCTGAAGGTTTGCTGTCGAGTTTAATTGTGCAGCACGCAGTTTCAGCACCATCGAAAATTACATTCTCCATTTCCTGAGCATTAATTTTTTCTTCACTTAATAATCTTAATACTCTTGCAAGAACGCCAGGTTTATCATAATGTCTTACAACAAGCTGGTACTTTGCAGGTGATTGTTTAATTCTGTTAACCCAGTTTTTAATTTTACCGGCATTAACAAAATCATCAATTATTCTGATTGTTTCATCTGCAACAGCATTCTGTGCCTGTTCAGTTGAAGCACCAATATGATGAGTAAGGTAAACATTTTTTAATTCTTTAAGCGGGGTTGTGAAGTCGCCTGATTTTCCTTCAGGTTCATTATTAAATACATCAAGTCCCAGGAAGATTTTTCCTTCTTTAGCTGCTTCTATCAATGCATCTTCATCTACAACACCTGCTCTTGCAGTATTAATAAAATATGCCCCATTTTTCATTTTACTTATAAGATCTTTATTAATTAATTTTTTGGTATCTGCAGTTTGTGCCAGATGAACAGAAATTATATCAGCATTGGTAAAAAGTTCATCAAGAGTTTTGCATCTTTCTATTTCTAACTCTTCAGCCTTTTCATCTGTTAATGAACGAGACCATGCAATTATATCAAGCCCAAAAGATTTTGCCCGTTTAATTACTTCGAGACCAATTTTACCGGTACCGACAACACCAAGAGTTTTTCCCAATAAACCATCGGCTTTGGAATATTCTGCTTTATTCCATTTACCGTTTCTGAAATCAACAACGTTATCGGGAATTTTTCTATCTATTGCAATCATTAATCCAATTGCAAGTTCAGCGACTGCAACTGAATTCATACCAGGGCAGTTTGCAACGTATACACCTTTCTTATTTGCAGTCTGAATGTCAATATTATTTACACCGGCCCCTGCACGAATGATTAAACTTAACTTTTCGGCAGAGTTAATTGTTTCTGCATTAACTATAGTTGAACGTACTACAAGGATATTTGCATCTTTTGCTGCTTGTGGTAAATCATTCTCCCCAAGTTTTGGTGAATATTCAACATCAAGATTTAAATCTTTTAATTGTTGAATATGTTTATCAGGAAATTTATCCGCAATTAATACTTTTACTTTCATATCTTCCTCTTATTTTATCTATATTAAATCAAAAACCGTTAATCAAATTTATTCAGATTAACGATTTTAGATTTT
>Ga0079224_100000799_pt1 | contig 33458 bp, 40 predicted proteins | sample Stecom2015_FD_80414 | JGI IMG/M metagenome (GOLD analysis project Ga0079224, IMG submission 80414) | Agricultural soil microbial communities from Utah to study Nitrogen management - Steer compost 2015 | ecosystem: Environmental > Terrestrial > Soil > Agricultural land | place: USA: Utah... | reverse complement strand
GACGTACTGCCCTACCCTTGGTTTCATCATGACATCCGAGACCTTCGTCCGAATCTCGGCCTCGCCCGGTCCCTCATATTGGGCATTCGCACTGAAACACAGCGTACAAGCTGTAAGGAGCGCCCGTCAACGAGAGCCCGCTTCGAGAGTGCGCCGAGAAATGCCACTGCGGCACGCTCGGAAGCTTCGATGGACCGGAGTAGATCAGCGCGCCGACCGCCGAGTAAGCGAATAGAATGACGAGCGCTGCGGCGACGAGCGAGCTGCTTGCACGTCGAGCAGCCTCCATCGATTCCTCGTACTCTCGAATATCTTCCGCTCGTACGAACCCCAGATCACGGAAGGAGCGCGCGACGGAAGCAAGACGTGGCGCCAGGAGCGAAGAGGCGAAGGCGCATAGAGGCAATGCGAGCACGTATCGTGCTTGCGCCGCGATATCTAGAATGAATGAGGCCTCGTCGCGTGACCTTAGGAACGTTCCTTCGAACAGAGCAAGAAGTGCGAGAGGAACCCAGGCGACGATGAATGCGAGTTGAGCTCGATGCGCGGCGCGAAGCTTACGATCGGGCGGCGAACGATTCCCCGATAGCAGCCGCACGAGCGATGCGTTAGCGAAGAGCTCACGATCGATTTCGACCGCGCCAGGCATGACCGTGGGCTCTCGCTTGAGAATGACTCGATCCTGGGACGCGAAGATCAGTGCGTGACTTGACGGCTGCTCTCCGAAGCACATGGGGTGCGTGCGTTTGTCGCGGCCCCACGGAGTCGTTACGTTAGAACCATCCTCACGATCGAGCATTGGGCATTAGGGGTGTCCGCGATGCCCTTCTTACGTATGCGAGTCGGGCCGCCGCGGCCTGCTAGCCGCGTGAAGCGGCCCTGGCCTGACGACCACGTGGACATACAAGAGTGCGAACGCCGCCATCCGCAGGATCAGGTTCTCCATCTCGCATACCTCGCGGTTCCTGGCCCTTGCAAACGGAGAACGGACTGGGCGACCGCGCCTATTCTTTTGGCGCCGACAACAACGCCGTCACCCGATCTCGATGGATGCCGAGAAGCGCCGAGGACAGTGCAGACAGTGAGCGGTAGTCGCCTCGCTCGGCGGTCGCTGCGAATGTACGCGTGAAGTTTGCGCACCAGGTACGCTCTTCCGAGTGGTGTGTGGCGCTCTCCTCCCGCAGACTCCGGCCTTCATCGCCGAGTGCTTCGATCGCAAGCTGACGGGCATGCCGCACGATCTCCTGCGCGGAGACGATCTTCTGCAGTGTGGCTCCCAAGGCCGTCGGATGCTCCAGCGTCCACTCTTCCGGACGAATGACCGGCTCTTCGGGGACGAGGCGAGCCGCAGTGAACTGTCCGGTCGGAAAACGCAGTCCGTCGCCCTTGATCGCAAGCATCTCATGGGCGCTCGTCCAGTCGGCTTCGCGCACGCTGAAGACGAGCTCGCCTTGCTGATCGCGGCTCACCCGCACGCCGCTCGGCGCCAACGCACGATCGAAGCGCTGTGCGATGCTGGCGGCATCGAGATCCGGCTCGATTGCGACGGCCGCGGCGTGCTGTGTACGGCCGCCGACCGCCAGATAAAGCGTTTCGCGTTGGCCGTTCGCAAGCTTGTCGAGCGTCAGGCCGCGCACTTTGAAGCGGCGTTGCGCAGTGCCTGGCTCCACTTGATCGAGTTGACTGTCGAGCGCGCCGCCAGTCGCCGTGGCACGTTCGCGCCAGAGGGCATCGAAGTGCTGGATCTGCCGCGACAGCTCGGAGATGGCATTCGCCTCGAGGGGGTTGCGACCTGCGCCAACATGCGCGGCCAATGTCGTTCTGAGACTCTGCAGCCGAGTCTCCGCCTGCTCCAGGAACTCGATCGTTCGTTGGAATGCCGCGACCCGCTGGTTGAATTGCACGTCGAGGCTGCGAAGACCGCCGCGCATCGGCATCGCGTGGCCGGTCTGCGCAGGACGAACCGCCTCAGACGCTTGGGCATCGCTCGTGGCGACGACATTCGCCGCCGCGCCGCTAGGTACGGCGCCACTGCGTTCGACCGTACGCGGACCGACGGGACGTCCCGAATCGACGAGCGCGAGTTGCATCGGCCGCCCTGACTAGATCGCGTCGAAGAGCGACAGCTTGGCCACCTGCGAGTAGGCCTTCTGCGTCGCCTGGATGGCTGCGGTGTAGCCGTTGAGCTTGACGGCGGCATCGCCGTAATCGAGCTGTCCGATCACGAGCGCCGCCTGCTTGTTCGACAGACTCACGTTGCTGTGGTTGGCTTGCAAGGTTTCGAGGATGTTCTGCGAGCCGCCGAGCATGGCGATCTTGCCGCTGTTGAAGTTGATTGCATCATCCAGGCCGCCCAGCGCCGCGGTCAACTCCGCGCGGACCGCGGGATCATTGGCGCTGACACCCGGTGTCTGAAGGGTCGCGTAGATGCGCTCGAGCACGTTCAGTACGTCCGCCATCTCGGGCAGGCTGACATTCGCGGGCTGCGTGATGCCGTTACCGACCGCCACGAGCTGCTGCACCGAGTTGCCCGTTGCCGTGTATCGTGTACCGACAGGCGCGAGCGGATCGTAGGACACGGTCGGGCGATCCGACGCAGTGCCCGAGAAGACATAGCGGCCTTCCGCATCGAGCGTGTTGGTGTTGTAGAACAGACTGTCCATCAACGGCTTGAGCGAGCTCGCGACGGCGATGATGTCCTCCGAGGTGTTGCTGCCATCCGATGCCCACACGAGCAGGTCGCGTGCGCTCAGCATGTCCGCCGACATGCCGGTCAGCAGCGCTTCGTTGCGCGCCATCGTACTCTGCAGGGTCGCGATGTTGTCGAGGTACTGATCGAGCGCCGCTTCCTCCCGCGTCAAGCGCGATAGCCGGACGTTCGCGATCGGGTTCTCCGACGGCAGCGAATACCGCTCCCCGCTCGCCATCTTCTGCAGCATGTTCTGCAGCCGCGCCGACGCGGTCTGCAGCGCGGTGTTCATCGTGGTGTGGTACTGAGTGCTCGCAATACGCATGTGACTTGCTCTATCGGTTGGCGGTGACTCGTCAGCGGCTGGCGCGTCACAGAATCGCCAGCGTGCTGTCGAACAGCTCGTTCGCGATTGCGATCACTTTCATGTTCGCCTGATACATTTGTTGGTACTGCATGAGATTGGCGGCCTCCTCGTCGAGGTTCACGCCGCTCGTCGATTTCCAGTTCTCTTCCGCTTGGTTGCGCACGGTTTGCGCCGTCGTCTGCGCTGCCGCGTTCTGCTGACTTTGCATGCCGAGGCGAGCGACGAGCTGCGTGACCGCATCCGAGAGAGAGACCGAGCCGAGCGTCGGCAGCGCGACCGGTTGCCGCTGCAGCCCAATCAGGGCGAGCAGGTTGTCGCTGTTCGCTGGTGTCGTGGGATCGGAGGAGAAGGCAAGCTCCGCGGCCAGCGCGCCGTCGCGAACCTGCAAAACGCCCGTCGCACCCGTCGAATCGAATTCGAACAAGGGCAATCCCGGCGATCCGTCGATGGCGAAGCCGGCCGCAAGCTGATCGTTGACGTTGTCCGCGAGCTGATTGGCCATCTCCGTGATGGATTGCATCAGCGGGACCAGCGCCTCGTGTTCGAACTCATCGAGCCCGCCCATGAGCCCGCCGAGCGGAGTATTGGCGAGCGAAAACGTCTCGTTCGCGAACTCCACCGTGAGCGTCTGCGAACCGTCGGCATTCACGACTGCAACCATCGTCGCCGCGCGTGCACCGACGACGAGGGGCTGACCGCCACGCAGCGAAACGCTGCGCGAGCCGTCCGCTTGCTGCACGACCTGTACGGCTACGAGGCTCGCGAGCTCGTCGATCTTCGTATCGCGCGCATCGATGAGGCCCGAAGGGTTGACGCCCGTGCCTTGCGTGTGGGCGATCTCCTTGTTGAGCTTGGCGATCTGGCTTGCGAGCGTATTGACCTGAGCGATGGTCGTCAGGCGCTGCTGCGCGACCGAAGCACGCTGATTCGACAGGACTTGGTTCAGGCTGTTGAAGCGTTGCGCGAGCGCGTCGGCGGTCGTGATCACCTGCTGGCGCAGCGGCGCCGAGGTCGGCTCGACGCTGGCGGCGTTCAGCGCGCCGAAGAACGCATCGAGGCCGCTGTTGATGCCGGACTCGTCCTCACCGAGCACTTGCTCGAGTTGCGTGAGGTAGGGCTGTGCGCCGTTGCGCTGACCAAGCTCCGAGGCGGCGCTCCACATCTGTAAGGTCTTGTAGTTGTCGCTGAATCGCAGGAGCGACGGCACCTTTACGCCGCTGCCGGCGCTCAGCGCGCCGCTTTGCAGAGGCTGCACCGACGCGAGCAAGACGCCTTGGCGCGTGTAACCCGGCGTCATGACGTTCGCGACGTTCTGGCTGGTCGCCGACAGTGCAGCCTGTGCGGCAAGTGCGCCCGAGAGCGCGTTGTGGATGAGCGTCATGTCAAATCCTGTCGAGAGCGGCGGACCATCAATCCGAAGAGGCGACCGGCGGCGCCGATGTCTTAAGCGTGGGATGCGTTGCAGCGGGCACCAGCTGACGCACGATGAGATCGGCGATGCCGAAGGCGCGCTGGCTAGCCAACGAATCCGCAAGCGCCACGTCCGCCATGTCGAGCATCTCCTGCCCCGAGCGGCTGTTGAGAACACTCTCTTCGCCTGCCATGGCGCGTGTGCTCTCGCGCATTTGACGCAGGAGGTGTGCGATGAAGAAGGCCTCGAACTTCTCGGCCGCACCACGCACCTTCGCGACGTAGTCTGCGTCGCTCGCCGGTGCGATGGCTGGTTCGCCGCTCGCCGATGCCGCGTGCGCTTCAGTGTGAAGCCTCAACTCATTCATGCCCTACTCTCTTCTCCTGAATCTCGAAAGCACGCTGCCGAGCGCTCAGATGACGACCAACTCGCCTTCGATCGCGCCGACCTGATCGAGTGCTTGCAGAATGGCCATCAAATCGTCCGGTGTCGCACCCGTGCTGTTCACGGTATCGATGATCGCTTGCAGATCGACGCCCTCAGGCCAAGCGAACATGTGGCCGCCATCCTGCTCGACCGAGACGTCCGACTGCGGCACGATGGCCGTATTGCCGCGTCCGAACGGGGCCGGTTGGCTGACTTGCGGTGATTCCGAGATCACGACTTTCAGTGCACCGTGGGATACGGCCGCCGCGCGGACTCGCACCCCCTCGGCGATGACGACGGTGCCGGTGCGCGAGTTGAAGACGACCCGAGGCACTGCTTCCCCGACATCCACGAGCAAAGACTCGAGACTCGCGACGAACGCGACACGCTGCGTCGGGTTGCTGGGTGCCAGGACCTCCACACTCGTCGAGTTGCGCGTGCTCGCGACGTCGCCGAAGCGCGCGTTGATCGCTTGGACGATGTTCGTGGCGGTCTGAAAGCTCGGCATCTTCAAGCTGAGAAACACCGTCGGGCGCGTATCGAAGTCGCTCTCGATCTCGCGCTCGACGGTCGCACCGTTGGGGATGCGGCCTGATGTCGGAGAGTTCACCGTGATGCTGGAGCCGCTCGCGCCCTGTGCAGACATGCCGCCGACGACGAGGTTGCCCTGGGCGAGCGCATAGATTTCACCATCCGCGCCACGCAGCGGGGTCAGCAGCAACATCCCGCCGCGTAGGCTCTTCGCATCGCCCATCGACGACACGGTGACATCGATGCGTTGACCTTTGCGATAGCCGGGCGGAAAGGCTGCGCTCACCATCACAGTGGCGACGTTCTTGAGCCGCGGATTGTCGTTCTCGGGGATCTTCACGCCGAACTGCTTCAGCATATTCGCGACCGATTGGCCGGCGAACTTCACCTGCGTACCGTCACCGGTGCCTTGAAGGCCGACGACCAATCCGTAGCCGATCAGCTGGTTCTCGCGCACGCCTTCGACGTTGACGAGCGAGCGCAGCGGCTTCGCGCTGCGGGTCGGCTCGGCGACGGCATTCGCCGCATGCGCGATCAAGCTCGCGAGAGCCGCGATCAATCCGATCAGGAGCTGGCGTGTGCGTGTGTTCATCAGAACGGCATCCAGGGGCTAGAGAAGAAGCGCGTCAACCAGCCGGCCGAGTTCGCATTGTTCAACGGACCTCGGCCCGAGTACGCGATGCGGGCGTTGGCAATGCGCTGGGAGGACACGCGATTGGCGCTGTCGATGTCTTGCGCGCGCACGTAGCCTGCGACGCGCACGAATTCCTCGCCTTGATTCAGGTAGAGGCTCTTCTCGCCGCGAATCAGCAACAGGCCGTTCGGTAACACCTCTTCCACGATGACCGTGATCGAACCTTGCAGCGCATTTTGTTGGACGCTGCTGGCGCTGCCGCCGAACTTGCGCTTTCCCGAGATACTCAAGTCGGTGTCGAGTGCATCGCCGCCAGCGATGATCGGCTCGATCGCAATGCTGCTCTCTTTACCGATGCTTGTGTCCGCGCTTTTGCGCGCCTGTGTGACTTCCTGGAGGACGACGGTGAGCACATCGCCAGGTCGAAACGCGCGGCTGTCCGACACCAGCGTCCAAGGCGTCTGCGGCGTGAATAACCCGCCCGCTTCTCCTTGCGGAGCGACCGAGACGGGAGGCGGTGGCAGCACTTGGTCCGGCGGTGCTTGGGGCGGAAGCATGACGCAGCCCGACAGAGCGAACGCGCCCACGACGGCTACGAGGGCACGGGCGCAGTGACACCTCGCCCAAGAAGCAAGGCGCTTCCGCTGCGCGGGTTCTTCGAGCTGCAGCTTCATTAGCGGACGGCCTGAGCGAGGTTCTGCATCATGTTGTCGGCGGCCGAGAGCACCTTGACGTTCATTTCATAGGTGCGCTGCGCGGCGATCATGTCCACCATCTCCTCCACGACCTGTACGTTCGAACCCTCGAGCGCGCCTTGTTTCAGCTTGCCGAAACCGTCTTCGCCAGGGACACCTTCGATCGGCACGCCGCTTGCGATGGTCTCCTGGTACAGGTTGTCGCCGAGCGCGAGCAACCCGGTCGGATTGACGAAGTTCGCCAACGTGATCTGCCCCACCTGGACAGGCGTCTGCGAACCGGGCACCGTGGCGGTGACGATGCCGTTCTCGCCGATGCTGATCGCAGTGGCTTCCGGCGGAACTGTGACGTCCGGCGTGATCGGCAAACCCTGTGCGTTCACGAATCGGCCGTCCGCATCGAGCTGCAGTTGACCGGCGCGCGTGTAAGCGATCTCGCCGTTGCTCAGCTCGACTTGCAGGAATCCCTGTCCGACGATCGCGATATCGAGGGACTGACCGGTCATCTGCAGGCTGCCGTTCGTGAAAACCTTCTGGGTACCGACCAAGCGTGTGCCGTTGCCGAGCTGCACGCCCGATGGCGAGGCAGTGCTGTCGTCGTTCTGAGCGCCTGGCTGGCGCTCGACCTGGTAGAACAGATCTTCGAACACGGCGCGGTCGCGCTTGAAACCGACGGTGTTCACGTTCGCGAGGTTGTTCGCGATCGCCTGGAGCTTTGCGTCCTGTGCCTGGACGCCGGTCTTGCTGATCCACAGCGCGGGGTTCATCGTAAGCGACTCCTATATATATGTATGGGCTGCTGGCGGCGGGTGCCGGCCTATTCGCGGACCAGCCGGTTGCCGGCGTCGGCCATGGCATCGGCTGCGCGATACAGCTTCATCTGGATCTCGAATTCGCGATTCAAGTTCATGGTTGCGACCATCTCCTCGATCGCCGATACGTTGCTGCCCTCGAGGTGCCCGCTGCGCACTCGGACGGTGTCATCGACGGCGAACGGCTCGCCCGTTCGCGCGACGATCAAGCCCGCGGAGTTCTTGCTGACGGCATCGGGCTCGGGCTTCACCAACTTGAGCTTGTCGAGCGGCTGCATCTCCGTCTGGCCGAGCGCGCGTACGAGGATCGTGCCGTCTTCGCCAATCTGCAGCGCCGAGTGTTCAGGCAGCACGATCGGTCCGCCGTCGCCGAGGACCGGGCGACCGTTGAGGGTGAGCGCGCCATCCTGGTCGAGGGTGAAGTTTCCCGCGCGCGTATACGCCTCGCCGTCTCCGAACTGCACCGCAAAGTAGCCTTGGCCCGTGATCGCGACGTCCAGATCTCGCCCGGTGTGACGTAGCACGCCCTCGCGCGACGACACGGCATTGGCTTCGAGCCGACTCATGTGACGCGAGTCGTAACCGTACCCGCGACTCACGGCTTCGCTCGTCGCGAGCTCGAAATCAGCTCGAAAGCCATTGGTTTCGATATTCGCGAGATTGTTGGCGTGGAGCTGTTGCGCACGGAGCGAACGCTCCGCGCCGCTCATCAACGTATAGATCAACGCGTCCATCAGACGGCCTGCATCAAAGCGCGCATCATCTCGTTCTCGGTCGAGATGACCTTGGTGTTCGCCTGGTAGTTGCGCTGCGCTGACATGAGATTCACGAGCTGCGACGTCATATCCACGTTCGATTGCTCGAGGGCTCCCGGTGTGAGCTGGCCGGCCATCCCGCTGCCTGGGGTCGAGTACAGGGCCGCGCCCGATTCGGCGGAAGTGGTCCACGCCGTATCGCTGATCTGCACGAGCTGATTCTCGGCGGGGAATGTCGCGATCGCGATGGTGCCGATGCTCTGCTTGATGCCGTTGCTGTACTGAGCGAGGACCGAGCCGTCCGCGCTGAGCTGCACGCCGAGGAAAGTGCCGGACGCATAGCCATCCGCCGAGTTGGTGCTCGTGGTCGCTTCGCCCGCGGTCATCGTCGTGCCCGTATAGCTCACGTTGATGTCGAGCGGCGCTGCACCGGTCGGCGTACCGAGCGCAAGCGGCACCGCGCCGGCCGGAGCAACGAGCTGTCCGCTCGTATCGAAATCGAGCACCGTGGTCGTCGCGTGCGTGGCGCCGTCGAATGAGTAGTGGACCGTGACTTGGTTGTCTCCGGTCTTCACGAAGTACTGCGTCACGCTGTGTTGCACGCCGAGCGAGTCATAGACGACCGAAACGAGCGAGCCGTTGAAGGACTGCGGGTCGGTTGGATCGAACGGCGCCACGGTGGGAATGCTCCAGTCCGCAGAAAGATTGCCCACATAGCTCAGCGTGCTGCTCGCCTGTGCCGGAATTTGCCCGGTCGCAACTTGCAAATCGCCGAGCGCACCGAGCGTCGTCGTGCCGGGGACCGCTGCATAGCCTTGCACTCGCCGGCCGAAGCTGTCGACGACATAGCCCTGGTTGTCGGTGTCGAAGATGCCGACACGCGTGTAGACCTCCGCGCCCGAGGTGTCGCGCGTTACGAAAAAGCCCCTGCCCTGGATCGAAGCGTCCATGCCCCGTCCCGTCGTCAACACGCCGCCGCCGATCTCGATGCTCTGCGTCTGCGAGGACACCTGCGTACCCGTGGGCTGGGTGCCGGCGTACATCGACGCGAAGTTCGCACGGCTCGACTTGAAGCCGAAGGTGCCTGCGTTGGCGATGTTGTGGCTGATCGTATTCAGCTCAGTGTTGATCGCGTTGATGCCGGACAAGGCGATGTTGAAGCTCATGCAAATACCCTTTTGATGAAAGTTGACTGCGTTAGCCTGCGCGGCCGTTGAATGCGGTGATCGCTGCAGGGGCGACTTGGCCGACGTTGGCCACGTTGAGCACGAGGCCTTCAGTGGCCGACATGCGTACGTTCTCGAGGTTGCCGTTGACTTCCACGACCGGCGTCGCGCCGCTCGCGGTCTCCACGCGCACCGAGTACGTTCCTGCAACGAGGCCAAGCGCGTGCGGATCGATCGTGAAGCTCACATCGCCCGCACCGCGCGTGCCGAACGGAATGCGTCGTTGTGCGCCGGACGCGCTTGTTACGACGAGCGAGACTTCGGCGCTGCCGTCCTCGAGCGTGAAGCGACCTTCGATGGGATCGCTGCCGACGACGATACGATCGGTCGCTACAGTGACTTGCGAGCCGACCTGCCCGCCCAGCGCGACGACCTGGAGGCTTTCGAGCATGGCGTTGTTCGCTCGGCTCTGCGAAGCGAGCGCCTGCAACGCCTCCATCTGGCTGAGCTGGGTCATCTGGGCGACGAACTCGCTCGGATCCTGAGGCTCGAGCGGGTTCTGGTTCTTGATCTGCGCGACCAGCAAGGTCGTAAACAGCTGCGATACTTCGCCATTGCCGGCGATCGCGGCATGGCCGCCTGCCGCGGCATCTCCCGGGTACTGTGTGCTCGAGATGGAGGTCATCGTCTTACTCCTCGCCCATGCGCAACAAGGCTTGCTGCATCGATTTCACGCGGCTCATGACTTCGACGTTGGTCTCGAAGGCGCGCGAGGCCGCCATCATGTCGGTCATCTCCGCGACGGAGTTGACGTTCGGATAAAAGACAATGCCCTCCTCGTTCGCGAGCGGGTTGTCCGGCTCGTGCACTTTGCGCACCGGTTCGGTGCTTTGCACGACATCGAGCACGCGCACCGACGCTCCCGCGAGCTGCCCGCCCACGAGTCCGTTGCGCTCGGCGACTGCGGCGAACACTGGTTTGCGCGCGCGATAAGCCTCAGCTTCGCTCGCGGCTGCGGTATTGGCGTTGGCGAGATTGCTAGCCACTGTATTGAGCCGCACAGCTTGCGCCGTCATCGCAGAGCCGGCGATTTGCGAGATGTTTCTGAACGACATGGTTTTGGCTATCCTTCGATTGCCTGCCTGAGTCCGCGCAACTTCATGTTGAGGAAGGTCAGGCTGGTCTGAAAATCACTCGCATTCTGCGAGAATGCGGCTTGCTCCACCCCGAGCTCGACGGTATTGCCGTCTTGGGAGCGGTGGTTCGGCACGCGGTAAAGCGGCTCCGCGCGCGTCGTGCCGAGTGCCAGCCCGCCGCCCTCGTCGTTGGCGAGCGCTCGTTGCAGGCTTGCGGCGAAATCGATGTCGCGAGCTTGGTAGCCCGGCGTGCTCTCGTTCGCCAGGTTGGCGGCCAACAGGCGTGTGCGCTCCGCGCGCAGGTGGAGTGCGTGCGCATGCAGACCCAGTGCTTTGTCGAATTTGATAGCCATGCACCTACCTTTTCGTTTCTGCTATTTGGCAATACCTGCACCGCTCGTGTGCAGCCTCTCTCTTGCGATGACTCCCGCAGGCATCGAGGCAGAGGTGGAGCGCGCTGCGCGGACGCACCTCATCGATCTCGTTACTACGGCAGGTTTACGCAAACCTTCAGTCGAACTGACCGTGTTGGCACGAGAAGCAGTGAATCCCTGCACTGCAAATGCGCAGATAGAACCAATCGACACACGCTCAGTTACCCGCATGCGCTTTGAAGCGAGCTGCGAGGATCCGGAATGGCGCAGCGAGTTCGTCGTGCGCGCTGCGATCAGCGCGGAGGTCGTGACTGCCGCGCGCAGTTTGCGTGCAGGCGATGTGATCGATGCCTCGTCACTTGCTCTCGAACGTCGCGAGGTCACGGCGCCCGAGGATGCCATTTCGGATCCTGCGCTGGTCGCAGGCAAAACCAGTCGCCGGGCGCTGCGCAGCGGACAGCCCGTGAGTCGACGCTGGTTGATCGAACCGTTGCTCGTACGACGTGGCACGAATGTCGCGATCGTCGCGCGTAATACGGGCGTAGAGGTGCAGGTCGCAGGCGAAGCGCTGGCGGCGGGCCGGCGACACGAGATCATACAAGTGCGCAATAAGACGAACGGCCGCGTGATTCGCGCGCGAGTGATCGATGCGAATACCGTGGAGCCCGTCATTTCATCGAGCTCCGACGTCGAGCGCTGACGGCAGGCCGATTTCGCGTACCTGACGCGCGAGACTGACGATCTTCTGCGCGTACAGCGGATCGGTCGCATAGCGTCCCTGTACCAAGCCCGCCGCGAACGCAGCTGCGTTGCCCCCGACGTTCACGGCGCCGGCGTACCGTGACTTATCGAGCAGTAAGCTCGCATAGTCGTCGAATGCGTGGGCGAGATCGGGATAGCGACGGAACGCTTCCTTACGCTTACTCGCCGCGCCCTCCTCTATTTCGGTCGTCAATGCATGCACGACATCGCCGGTCCAAGTGCCGCCTGCCTTGATCCCGAACAGATTGTGGGTGTTCGCACGATCGCCGGTGCGTAGCGGGCGCTCCCCCCAGCCGGACTCGAGCGCGGCATGTGCCGCCACGAGCTCGGGCTCGACGCCTAAGCGTTCGGCTGCGCGCCGCGCCAAAGGCGCAATGGATGCGATGAACGCTTCCTGACGCGCACGATCCACCTTTTCTGTCTGGTCCTGCAGTTGCGCGCGCTGCGCATCGCCCTCGAGAGTCAACGAAGTCGCCCCGGGAAGCGCCGGCCGCGCCTTGCGATCCGCGCCTTCCGCGATGAAGCTCGAGATGTCGCGGCGTAGCTCGTTGAACAGGGCGCCAAAGCTGCGGTGCTCGCCCGCCCCGGATGGCATCGGCAGCGCGATCTGTGCACGCTCTCGCGCGAGCTGCGCCGACACCTGCATAGCGGCGAAGTCAGGCCGGAACATAGGTGTCCTCTTCCGTGTGCAACACGCGCCGCATGATGTCGTATTGATCCATCAACAAACGGCAGTTGCGCATGTTGAGCGCCTTGCAATCTCGCACGGCCGTCTCGAGCGCTTTCCAACACATGTCGAAAGCACCGCGCGAAGCCCCTTGCAGACGGTGCGTGACGGCCTCCATGGAGATTCGCACGCCGCGGGGCGCAATGCGTGTCGCGAGTCGCTGTCGCTCCGCGCGTCGTTGCTCGAGAACGTTCGTGAGCGCAACGATCTTTGCGCCGATCTCCGCGAGCGCCTCGCTACGATGCTGGAGGGCCGCCTCGAACTGCGCTTCGAGCAGCTCGCGCAGCGTCCGATAATCCTGCAAGTCCGCCCGCATGCCGGCAAAGATCCGATTGAATACTTCGCGCTGCTTCATTGCCCGTCTCGCTCGCCGCTGTCGCCGGCGCGGTGGTAGGACTCGATCAATGCCGCAAGCTTGCCTGCATCGAACGGCAGCTCGCCCTTCGCGAGCGCATCGCGCAGCGCTGCCACCTTCTCTTGATCGATGTCGGGGAGCTCGTTGAGCGCGGCGAGCGCAGGCTGCAGCACTGCGGACTGAAGGGCCTCGCCGCCTGGCGAGGCGGTCGCAGCGGCCGGCGCGTCTTTCTTCGCCACATCGCCGACTGGGGCTGTCGAAGGGATGCCTGCACCGGTGGTGCCTGGAACGATCTTCATGCGATGTCCTCGCGAACTGGTCTTCATGACTCGCCACCCGCCGCTGGGGTTGGATGCGTCAATTGGCTGCGCAAAGCATCGAGCGTTGCGCGATGAGAAGTGCCTTCCTGCACCGAGTATTCCTCACCGGCGTCGGGCACGCTGACCTCGACACCGTCGATCAGTGGCACGGTGCTCGCAGGCGCACCGAACATTGCACTGATCGTGCGCGCTTGGCTGCGCGTCAGAATCAGAAGCTCGATGCGCCGGTTCTCGTGTGCTCGAGGATTCTCGACGTTCAGCGGCGCGCTATCCGCTAACGCCGCGACTTGCAGGATGCTGGTCGCGGGCATGCCGCCGGCGAGGAGGTGACGGCGCGCCGTCATCGCCCGATCGCTCGCGAGCTGCCAGTTGGACATGGCGTTCGGTCCGCGGCCGGCGTATTGCAGCGCGTCCGTATGCCCCACGATCACGACTTGATTGTCGATGCGGGCGAGCAGCGGGCCGATCTGTTCGAGTAGGCGGCCGAAGCGCTGCGAGGCCGTTGCACTACCAAGCTCGAACATGCCGCGCTTCTCGGTGTCGTGCAGCATCACGCGAAGTCCATACGGGGTGATGAGCGAGCGGACGTTGCCTGTCAGACCCGCCTGTTCAGTGAGGCGCTCGAGCGCATCGGCCAGCTCGCCCATGTCGGCGCGAGTCTCGTACAGCGTCTTGGATAGACGTATGCCGCTGCCGGGACCGGCGGGGTCGCTGTCTCCGCTCGCAAGACTGCGCTTGGCGACGCGGTCGCCGCGGCTCGGCATCGGCTCGCGTGAGATCAAGCTGCCGCGCGGCCCACCCGAGGTCTCCATGAGGCGACCGCGGCCTTCGTCGATCAGGCTGCCTGGCGTCTTGAGCAGCTCTTGCAATCGCTCTTGCTCGCGCGCGGCAAGCAGCCATAGCACCAAGAACAGCGCCAACAACGCGAGACAGAAGTCTGCGAACGCAACCTTCCACGCGCTGCTGTGCGCTTCGTGGCCGTGCTTGCGCACGACCTTGCGAATGACGACATCGGCGTCCCTGTTGCGCCGTGCGGTGTCAAGCTTGCTGAGCACGTAAGTCTCCCGCCCGTCGCTGCGGCCGATCCGTTTTACGGCGCTGCGGTGTCTGCGGCGCCGCTTCGGCAACGCCGTTTTCGAGCTCGTTGATCCAACTTTCGAGGCGCGCGAAGCTCGGCTTGATGTTGAGCTGCACCAGGCGTCGGCCGGCGTCGATGGCAAGCAACGCGGGCTTGCCCGCAACGTGCGCCACCAACACGACCTTGACCGATTCGAGCGTCTTGCGCTCCTCGTCGACGAGCTGGCGCATCATGTTGCTGAGCGGATCGAGAATGCCGTAGCACGCGAAGATGCCGATGAACGTACCGACCATCGCTGCTGCCACCGCAACCGCGACGTCGCCGGAGTTCGCACCTTCGGCAACCGTCCGCATCGCCATCACGATGCCGAGCACCGCAGCGAGAATGCCGAAGCCGGGCATCGCCTCCCCGACCTTGGCGAGCGAGCGCGCAGGTTGCGAGAGCTCTTCGAACACGGACTCGATCTCCTGCTCGAGCACGCTTTCGATCTCGTGCGCGCTGATCTTGCCCATCGCCATGAGCCGAAAATTGTCGACGATGAAATGCAGCAGCTTGGGCTGGGCGAGAATGAGCGGATAGCGCTTGAACAGCTCGCTCTCGTGAGGCGCCTCCACGTGTGCATCGAGCGCCTTGAGCCCGCCCGCCGCAAGCTGCAGCAACTCGTACATCAACAAGAAGAGCTGCCGTTGGAACTCGAGTGTCGCCGTCTTGCGTTGCATGACCCCGCGAATCTGCAGCCGCATCTCGGCAAGCACGTGCCGCGGGTTGCCGAGCACAATCGCACCGACCCCGGCGCCGATGATGATGATGAGCTCCACGGGCTGCCAAATGACGCCCAACTCCCCGCCGTGCATGGCGAAGCCGCCGAACACGGACAGGAAAATGACGGCGAATCCGAAGAGTGACTGCATGACTTTCTACTCTGATCCAATGACTACCGTTGCTTGCTAAGCGCCGCCGTCTACGAGCGCCTCGCGCATCTTCTTGAGCGCCGCCTTGTTGATCTGACAGACCCGCGCCTCCGTCAATTCGAGCACGGCCGCGATCTCCTTCAAGCTCAGGTCGAACTCGTAATAGAGCTGCACCACGCGCTGCTCGCGCGCATCGAGTCGGTGCAGCGCGTGCTCGATGCTGCGTCGAGCAACCAGTTTCGCTTCGGGCGAGTCGTCCGAGCCGCTGCGCTGCTCGAGCTCATGTAACAAATCGTCGAAGCTTGCGAGCCCTTCGGCGTTCTGTGCGAGGAGATACTCGTGATACTCCTGCGCCGAAATGCCGAGCTGCTTCTGGATCTCTGCCTGCGTCGGTTCGCGTCCGAGCCGGCGTGTGAGCTCGCGCACGGCGTCTCGCAGTCGATGACTCTCCTGACGCACCGCGCGCGGTCGCCAATCCTGTCGCCGCAGCTCATCGAGGATCGCGCCACGCACACGTACGGCGGCATACGCGCCGAACTTGTCGTCGGGCGGCCAATAGCGACGCAAGGCATCCAGCAAACCGACGAGCCCGACTTGCTGCATGTCGTCGCGATCGAGCGCGCCGCCGGCCTGCGACAACAACTGGCGCACGATTCGCTTGACGAGCGGCACGTACGCGAGCAAATAGCGCTGCTCTTCTGCGGTATCGTGCGGCGCTCCAGCCGCATAGTCGGCCGCGCATTCTGCGGAGACGGCACTCATGTCACTCGATGATGAGCTTGCCGATCATCGCTTCCGCGAAAGGCTTGCCGCGCGGATCGCCGGCGTACGTTTGCGCGTAGGCGTCGTTGATCTGTGACGCGAGTTGCTCGACGGTCAGATGACTGGCTGTTTCCAGCGTCAACTGCGACAAAGCCTTGACCGCCACGCTGCGTAGCAACGGCAGGTGGTCGCGGGTCGTTCGCTCGGACTCGATCGGCGTCATGAACACGAGATCGAGGGCGAGATAATGCGACACGGGTTCGCCGGCGGTGTTGCGCAGCATGACGATCACCTTGTCGAGGTTGACGTACTTGAAGGCGCGCGTGTCGATCGGCTTGTCGGGCACGGCCTGCGCATCGGCGGCGGACTCGCGCTGCTGTTGCAGCATCCACCAGGTCGTCGCCGCCCCCGCGCTGACGCAAAACAGCCCAACGAGGGCGGATAGAATCAGGATCTTGGAGGTCTTCATCAGAATCACTCACTTGCGGTATTTATGGCGAAGGACCGGTGCTCCTCGGCCTCATCGTTCAATGCGCGACCCGGTTCGTCCTGCCAAACGAGGGTCGCGCGGCGACGCTGGTGTTCGCCTTCACGCGAGGAGTCCCACACCTGAACCGAGACATCGCCGTGCTGACGCTGCACGAGATCCTGCCGCAGGGTCTCGCCGATGACTTGCAACTGCCGCGCGACCTCGCTGTTGCTTGCACGCAGGTGAACGTGTAGATGCGCACCTTCCTGGCGAATCACGATCTCGATCGTGCCCATCGAGGGCGGATCGAGCCGCACGAGCGCATGCTCGCTACGCCGAGCGATTTGTACCTGCAGGCGCTCGCCGAGGAGCGTCTCGAGCGGTTGGCGTGCCGGAGAGTCCAGGCGATCCGAGACGCGAGTCGCCGCCGGCTCGCCGCCAAGCACCGCCAGCGTTGCCGCGGCGCTGCTAACGGATTGGGATGCGAGCTGCAGCAGCGCGTTTTCGGGGCGCGTCGATCCGGGATCGGCTGGCGCCGCTGAGGCGAGAAGCGCCGGCGGCGCATCGTGCGGCAGCGATGCTTGCAGTGCGGCCGTTGCGAGCAACGGCATCGTCGCGAGCGAAGCGGCCATGCCGCCCTGCGTGACCGTTGGAGCAATCGATTCGCGCGCTGCAATCGCTTCGCCGGAAACGAATGTCGCGGCGAACACCGGTCCGATCGGGGCTAGCGCGGGCGCCGTCTCGTGCGTCATCGCTTCGAAGACAGGTTCGGATTCGACCGCGGACGCACCGCGCACGCGAAGCGCGGTGGCATGAACGTCCGCACCGTGGGCGCTCACCTCCCTGACGTACGCACCAGCATCCAGCGCAGCATCCAATGTTTCATCGCGCGCCGGATCGAGCGCCTGCTGTGACGCATCGGCGACCGGCGCGGCGGGAGCCGCGGGGAATACGGCATCGCGCAGCATGGCGTCGAAACGCAGCATGCTCGCGGCGTCGCCGTCGACGGTCGCGGGTCCAAAGCTTGCGAGGAGAACCGGATCGCCCGCATCGCCCGTTCGGCTCATATCGGCCGATTCTGTCGTGCGGCCGTGCACGAGTGTTTGGGGCGCAATGTTTAGCAAAGGATTCATCATCGCCGTGCCTTCTCCAAGTCCGCGTGTGCATCGCTCATGGCATACGCCATCCAACCGTCGCGATGCAGTCGCATCTGCAATAGCACCTCGTCGATACGTGTCGCTTCGCGCGTGCAGTGCTCCCACGCCTCACTGTGTGCGCGCCGCACGTCCTCGAGCGCGGCGCGTTCGGAGGGTGACCAGGTCCGTTGCTCCTTGCGCAGCGCACGCGCCAGCTCGCGATCGATCGCACCGAGAGCGGACCAGTCGGACGCGCTCACCGCGTCTCGCAGACGACGCGCTAAATCGATCAGTTTGGATCGTCTATCCATGGCGCTGCTGCATGCCTTGCCAGCCGTTGCGCAAGGTCGTCATGAGCCCGACGATCTCATCGACGATCGTGGGATCCATCCGAAAGCCCGCCTCCTGCAGACGATGCGCGGAGTACTCGTAAAGACGCGCGAGGTTCTGCACGAGCTCGCCACCGTTGTCGAAATCGAGCGCGCTCGACAACCCATTGAGGATGTCTACGCAGCGATCGAGACTCCGTGCCTTGAGCTCGAAGCGCTTGCCGGCGATGTGCGCGCGTGCACGCGCCAGCTCAGCGAGCAGACCATCAGTGAGAATGATGACGAGCTGCACGGGCGAGGCCTGGGCCGTCTGCGAAGAGAGGCCGACTGTGTGATAGCTGAGGTACGCTTCCTGATTCACAATCTTCTCGCTTGCGATGTCATGAGATACCCACGGTCGCGAACAAGCCGGACGTCTGGCTCATTTGCGCCTGGAGAGCCTGTAGCTGCGTGAACTGCTGCAGATAGCGCGCGTACGCATGGTCGTACTGCGTATCGAGGCGCGCCTGCCGTTCGGTCAGGCGCTTCTGCTGAATCTCCAGCGACGATTGACGGCTCGCAATCTGTCCCGATCCGCTTTTCAGCCACGCATCGAGATAGCGATCGAGCGCGCCGAACAGTCCGCTCGGAGCGGTGAGGCTCGCTTTACCGAAGAGCTCATCGAGCGCGGTCGGGTTCGACGCTAGCGTCTTGTCGAGCTTGCTTCGATCGAGTGTGAGCGTGCCGTCGCGCGCCGCCTTGACGCCGAGATCGACGAGCGTCAGGCCGCCGAACTCCTCCCGGATGATCGAGCTCAAGCGGCTGCGCAGCGCGCGCACGCCGGCATCGGTCGCAAATGCCCCAGAGGAAGTACCGCCGTCCGTGCTGACCTTCGTCAGGCTGTCGAGTGCGGACTTGAGTGTGTTGTAGGCATCGACGAACTTCTTCACGTTGTCGCCGGTCGCCTCGCTATCGGGCGCGACCGTCAGCGTCAACGGCGCCTCGCCCGCCGTCATGGCGCGCGTGAACGTCACGTTCACGCCTTCGATAGCGTTCAATGTGTTGGACGCCTGGCGAATCTCCACCCCACCCTGCCCGCCGAGCCACACGACGGCGTCGCGCGCGGCCACGAGCTCCTGGCCCGCATCGAGCGCGTCCTTCAAGGCACTGGGTTGTAAGCCGCTCGTATCGAGTGTGATCGCTTGGTCTGCACCCGTTGCGCCGGCCGACAGCAAGAGCTTCGTCGAGCTGCCGACTGTCACGATCGAAGCCGTGACCTTCCCGCCGTTCGCCTCCGCTTGGTTGATCGCGCGGGCGATCTCCGCTTGAGAGATCGTGCCGTTGCCGTCGGCATCGGCGGCGACGAGATTGACGTTGAAGCTGCTGCCATCGGCGAGCTGCACGAGCAACGGCCCGCCTAGCGCCACGGGCACGGCCGGCAGGTCCTCGAACACGATCTGATGTGCGGTCGCGAGCTGCTCGACGTGGAACGAGTACGTGCCCGCTTGCGCGCGCGAGGTTGCAGTCGCCGTTGCGATGTCTGTGGCACTGAGCGTCGTGGAAAACTGTCGCAGGCCGCTCGTGTTCGAGCTCAAGCTCGCGAGCGCCGAATCGAACGCCGACAACGCCGATCTTAGCGAAGTCAGACCCGTCGACGTGCGTTGTGCCGCGGTCCTGCTGGCATCGAGCTGAGTCTGTGCAGAGTGGACATAAGCAGTTGCCAGCTGCTGTGCGGTTGTGACGGGATCGAAATCAGCCATGGCACGCTCCTACCAAGCGCAAATCTGGGTTCATCTCAGTAAGGGCGACCGAAATCGGCGTTGCCTGAAATGTTCGCCGCAGAAGGTTCACTTGTGCCTCCGCAGCCACACCTGTGCAGCCAGATCGTCTTGGCGCTTCTGCTCGCGCACCGCGCGATGACGCTGCAGAATCGCTCTTCGCCTTGTTAGGGCTTGATCGAGCGCCTCATGTCGACGCGCGGCTGCTGTCATGAGCCGCTGCGTGTTCAGCATTTCCGCTTCGTGCAGCGACAGATCCACGCGATGCGCTGCGGCCATGTTCATGACCGCTTGCTTGTAGCCGCCGACGTTCAGCGAGAGCGCAGGCGAAAGCAGCTTCTGCGGCTGACCAGGATCGAGCGCCATGCCGCTTGCACCGCTGCTGAGGCATAGCTCGTCGAGCCGTGCCAGATTGTTTAGATAGCGCTGCTGCGTCGCGCGCTTCTCCGCCATCTCCGCGCCGAGGCGCTCCACGTCGCGCTCGCGAAGCGCGACGAGCTGGCCGAGCCGTTGGATGCGACGTGAGGCGCTCATGCCATCAGCTCCTCGAGCGCCTTCACGCTCTCGGCAAGCGGCGCCGCTTCACGCGTGCCCTGATGCAGGAACGCTTCGATCTTGGGATACCGCTCGACGGCGCGGTCAGTCAGGGGATCGGCGCCAGGGACATACGCGCCGAGCGGCAGCAGCTCGCGCACTTGCTCATAGCGAGCGGCCATCGCCTTCAGCTCGCGCGCGGCGCGCTGATGCGAGGGCGAGGTCACAAGCGCCATGCAGCGGCTGATGGACTGAGCGATGTCGATCGCCGGGTAGTGCCCGCGTTCGGCGAGCTCGCGCGTCAGCACGATGTGACCGTCGAGAATCGCCCGCGCGGTATCGACGACCGGGTCCTGCTGGTCATCGCCTTCGGCGAGCACTGTGTAGATCGCGCTCATGCTGCCCTGCTCGCCTTCACCGTTGCCCGCCGTCTCTACGAGCTGCGGCAGCAAGCTGAATACGGAAGGCGGGTATCCACGTGTCGCGGGCGGCTCTCCCAACGCGAGCGCGACTTCGCGGCGCGCCATCGCATAGCGGGTCAACGAGTCGAGCAGCAATAGCACGTCTTGGCCCTGGTCGCGGAAATGAACGGCGATCGAATGACACAGCTCCGTCGCTCGCAAACGCATCAGCGGCGATTCATCGGCAGGCGCGATGACGACGACGGCCCGCTTCAGTCCCGCTTCGCCGAGCGACAGGTCGATGAACTCGCGCACTTCCCGTCCGCGCTCGCCGATGAGTCCGACCACGACGACATCCGCGATCGTCTGCCGCGTGATCAAGCCGAGCAGTACGCTCTTGCCGACGCCGCTGCCGGCCATGAGGCCGACGCGTTGCCCTTTACCGAGCGTGAGCACGCCGTTGATCGCGCGCACGCCGACGTCGAGGGGCTCGTGTACGGGCTTTTTCTTCAATGGATTGACTCGAGGGGGCTGCGGGTCCAGCACATGCTCGCCGCCGAGTCGTCCGCGTCCGTCCACCGGCTCGCCGAGACCGTTCACGATCCGTCCGAGCCAGGAAGGCCCGATCCGTAGTGCGTCGCGTTCCTGCCGCGGCAGCACTCGCGCGCCGGTCGCAAGACCTTCGCGCTTTTTGAACGACATGAGATAGGAGACATCGCCGCGAAAGCCGACGACCTGCGCATCGATCCACTCGCCGTCAGCCGTCTCCACGCCGCAGCGCTGACCTGTACGCAAAGTGCAGCCGACGCTTTCCAGCAGTAAACCGGATGCGCCCACGAGCCGCCCGGTCGGCGTCGCGACCGGTACGGTGCCGAGCTCGAGCTTGCGCAGTACGTCGCTGATCATGCAACGTTCTCCACTGGCTCGGCCTCACCGGCGGCGGACATATCGCTCGCACCATCTCCTTCGCTCGGCAATAGTTGCTCGCGAATCTGCTCGATGCACGCCGCGAGCCGCTGACGGCAGCCCGCGTCCGCTTCGTGCGTTCCCGACTTGACGCGGCACTCGCCGGGCTCGAGACGTGCGTCCGGCAACAAGGTCCACTGTTCGGCGCGAGCGTGATCGATCTCGAGAATGCGCTGCAGGTCGGCCTCGTTCAGGTAGACCTCGATCGCACTCTCTGACGTACGCGGCAGGGTCGCGAGCGTTTCGTCCACGAGGGCAAGCAGTTGTGCGGGCTGCAGCGCGAGCTCGCAGCGAATCACCTGGCGCGTGATCTTCGCGACCAGGTCCACCACCTCGCGGCGCAGCGAGGTCTGATAATCGGCCTGCAAGCGCCGCAGACTATCGATGATCGAATCGATCGGCGCCGCGAGCGTAGCGAAGCGCTCGTGTACCTCGCGTCGACCCGCCTCGCGTCCTTCGCGATGGCCTTCCATGCGCCCCTGCTCCAAGCCCTCTTCGCGACCTTCGCGAAGGCCTGCCTCGTGCCCTTCTCGATAGCCGCGTTCGACGCCGTGCTGAAAGCCGTCGGCGAGCGAAGCGTGCGCTTGCGCAGAAAGATGCGCCGGCACGCCTGCGTGCCACGCCTCGCTGCTCATCAGCTGCGACAAAGGGGTGAAGCGATGCGTTCGCCAAGCGCTCATTCGATGACTGCCTCTTGGAACAGCTGCAGCTCGAGTTCGCCTTCGTCTGCAAGCGCTTTCACCTGTCCCATGATTTCCTGTCGGGTCTGCTCGATGCGGCTGCGCGGAACGGGGCCGGCGCGACGGATCATGTCTTCGAACGTCTGCGCCTGACGGCGGGGCATTACGCGCAGGATGCCCTCGCGCAGTTGCGGCTCTGCGCCCTTCAGCGCGACCGCCCATTGTTCGAGCGGCACCGCTTCGACGATCCGCTGCAACGTTGCATCGGTCTGGCGCGACAAGATGAAGAAGTCGTACATGCGCCGTTCGATCTCATCGACGATCGCAGCGTCACGCGCGCGCAGGCTCTCGACCATCTGAGCGCGGTCGCCCGGAACGCGATTCAAGATCTCCGCGACCTGTTTCACGCCTTCGACGCTGGCGCTCTGCAGTCCCAGGCTCTGGAGACACTGATCGACCAACTCATCGAGCTCGCTGAGCAGCTCACGGTCGATCTCGTCGAGCCGTGCCATATCCAGGAGCGCTGCGTCGCGATCGGTGGCCGGCAACGCCGCTGCGACTTCGCTTGCGAGCGACGGCGGGAGAAACGCCAGGAACACGGTCTGCATGCGCACATGCTCCTGGCTGATGCGCTCGGCCAGCCATTTCGGCGATGCCCACTGCAGCCGCTCCATCTTCGGGCGGATGGCATCGCCGTAGATCGTATTGAGAACGCTGTTTGCGATGTCGCTGCCGAGAGCGAGGTCGAGAGAACGCTTGAGGTAGGTGCGCGAAGCGCCGTGAACGCCGCTCTGCAAGCGATAGTCATCGAAGAAGCTCTGCAGCGAATGCTTGACTGATTCCACCTTGATGCCGCTGATGCGCGACATCACTTGCGTCACCTCGAGCAGCTCTTCGCGCGATAGGCAACGCAGCACCGCAGCGGCGGGCTCCTCGCCCATGCTCAGCAGGACGATCGCCGCGCGTTCGAGCGGCGTCGCAGGCGCATTCAGCGCAAGCGACGTACTGGCCGTGCTACTCGGATCGGACATTCTTCTGCACCCATTGTTTGACGACTTCCGCGACGCGCTCGGGCTCCTTCGCGGCGAGCACCTTCAAGTGATCGACCATCACGTCCACGGGGGAACCTGGTGGCGGCAGATCGTAGTCTTCGAGAAGCGGGCTGACCGGTATGCGCTGAGGCGTCTGTCCAAGTGGAGAAGTGGCGCCTGCTGCGCTTCCTTCCAGCGCTGGAGCGGTAGGCTCGATCACCTGCGCTTCGACGGACTGCGGTGCGGGCGCCGGCAGAGCGAACCGCTGCTGCGCGAGCTTCAGAAGCGGCCGCAAAACGAGGAAGAATACGAGCAGAGCACCGAGAACGTAGGACAACCAGGTGCTCGCGTCGACGATGTTGCCGCGCTCTTTCCACCAAGGTTGAGGCGGCAATGGCGCAGGAAACGCGAGCGTCGAAACGACGAGCGTGTCGCCGCGCGCCTCATCGATGCCGAGCCCGCTGCGCAACACGCGCTCGACATCGGCCAGTTGCGGCTGCGTCCAGGCGGCTGCACCACCAGGCGCGGCAGCTGCGTTCAGAACGACGGCGACGTGAAGTTTGCGCAAGCGATGGCGGCTACGCTGAATCTGAGTGATCGTGCGGTCGTATGCATACTGCCGCGTCGAGGCATTGCGCTGCGTGCTACTCGTCAAGTCTTCTCCGGCGTTCTCTGCCGCTGTTGCCGCGACGGACACAGGACGATTGCTGAGCGAGCCCGGCACGCCGAGCGCGAGCGGATCGCGATCCTGCTCCTCGCGTAGCGCTTCGCTCATGATTTTCGGCGTCTCGCCGTAGCGTTCATGCGTTTCCTTGACGCGGTCGTTGTCGACGTCTGCACTCACGCTCACGCGGAAATTGCTGTCGCCGATCACGGGTGCCAATAGATCGCGCACGTTGCGGCGCATCGTCTCTTCGACCCTACGCGCCGCATCGTTGCCCTGACCGACCTCGTAGCCCTCCGTAAGATCGACGCGGGAGGACAGTAGATGGCCTTCTTGGTCGACGAGCGTCACGCGCGCCGGATCGAGTCCTGCCGTGCTGCCCGCGACCATGTTCACGATCGCGGCAATCTGCTCGTCCGCGAGCTGGCGGCCCGGCTTGAGCGTCACGACGACCGATGCCGAGCTCTTTTCGGAACCGGAGACGACGAAGGATGAAGTGCGCGCGATCGACATGTGCACCCGAGCGAACTCGACCGCATCGAGTGACATGATGCTCTGCGCGAGCTCGCCTTCCAGGCCGCGGCGAAAGCGCACGTCCTGGACGAACTGACTCACGCCGAGTGGGTCGTTGCGATCCATCAGCTCGAGCCCTGCAGGGAGCTTTGCCACCACACCCTTCGCAGCGAGAAGCATGCGCACTTCCCCGAGCCGATCTCCAGGCACGAGTACTTGGCCGCTATCTGGATGCACGCGATACGGAATCGAGGCGCTATCCAGGACAGCCATCATCTCGGATGCAGAGACGTTCTCACGCGCGCCGAACAGTGGCTTGTAGGACGCTTGCTCGCGCCACATGAACATCAGCACGAGCACGGTGATGCCGCCCGCAAGCAGCGCGATCGGCAGCAAACCTCGCAGCAGATCGCTTGCCCTGTGCTGTGATGCACCATCTGCTGGTCGCAAGCGAGCCAGCAATGATTTGAACATTGCAGTCAACTGCTTCACTCCAGTGCGACTAGAGCTGCAGCTTGATCAGATCTTCCATCGCGGCAACGACTTTGTTGCGCACCTGCATCAGCATCGAGAAAGAAAGACTGGCTTCCTGACTCGCGAGCATCGCGCCGACGAGATCGTCGCTGCGCCCGCTATCAACCTCGGCCATCTTGTCTGCTGCCGCTCGATCTTGGGCGTTGACGGATTCGATGATCTGGCGAAAGGCGGCGCCGAAGCCGGCGCCGGCACTCGTCGGTGAGGATCCGACGTCGGTGTTTGGTTTGATTGCAGAAAGTGACAGCGCTTGCACATCCGCTTCGATGCGCGCCTGAGCGGCGGCGATCGATGCGCTCATTCCGTTGTTCATTTTGTTCTTGGTTCTCCATTTCGACGATTCTTACCTTGAAGGCGCTCGAGACTCGTCAAGCGACGTCTCGACTGCCTGCTACGCCAGACCTATCGTCTCGATGCGAGGTAAGTTGAAGCGCACGAATCCGAATTTGGTACCCAGTGCTCAGTTCGCCGCGCACTTTCAGCAATCCCTTCGCAAACCGCACATCCATCCACGTACGTAGCTTGCGCGCTGAGCAGGAATTCTCCTATCTACGCGCACTCGAGTTCGCGCAACCGTGCTGGCGCGCGAACAAGAGACACTTGCATGTGAGGATGTGACGAGCTGATTGTGCTCGAGACTCTGACGCCGCAATCGCGCGATGAGCCGCGCGCGATTACAAGCGCTGTCAACGCAACGTCGTGCCGCGATCAAGGCGACCAATGCGTGCATGCAGAGTCGAGATGTATGCGCCCACACCGGCGTTGCACGCACTTCGACGCGAGCGATTCGCGTGAAGGGCGTGTAGTCCGCTCCCCGATATTGATGACAAGCGATAAAGATTTCGCGCGTGTCCCCGATACACAGCGTCGACACCTTTCCAGGAGCTGCATCGGACATGGACACGCTCGCACTTTCGCCACGCAAGCCCTCTCGTTCCTATCAGGTGCTCGATCCGCGCACGCTCGGACGCCCGGTGCACTTGCTTGGCAAGTACATAGAGCGCCTTCGTGCGGATCTCACGGAGCTGATGCACGTGTGGTTCAACCGCCGCTATCGCGCGCGTTTCGAAGTCGGCGCGCTCGCTTTCGAACAAGGGCCCGCCGCCACCTCGGATCGCTGGCTCAATTTCCGTTCTGATGCCGGAAGCATCGCCTTCTCCGCCGATCGCAGCGTGCTGTTGTGCATCTTGGCCTATCGCTACGGCGTTCCTCCGGGCGAGATGCAGGTGGGGGCCGACATTGACGAGTGGAACGAACGCGAGACGGCAACCGAGCAACGCTTGGCGGCCCGGCTCGGGCATCAGCTCGTAGGTGCTGCGGCAGCCGCGATCGATCATCTGCAGTCCGAGGCGAAGGCGGCGAGCTCGACCAGAGAGTTCACGCCGGCTCCGGTCACGCTCGAGGACGGTGCGTGGATCTTGCGCGTCAAAGTGACGGAACGCGCGCATCGCCTCGAAGGAACATTGTGCTTTCGCTTCGATGAGCAGTGGATCGCGCGACTGATGCGCGGGCTTGCGCCGAAACGCGAACGTACCGGTGTAGAGAGCTCGTCCCGCGTGCTCGCACTGCCGCTGCCAGCTCGTTTGCAGCTCACGATGAATGCTCGCCTGATCGAGAAGCCAATCGATCTAGGCACTTTGCTCGATCTGCGGGTCGGCGACGTTATTCCGGTAACCGTTGCATCGACTGACGTGCTGATCGGCGATTCGCGCCTGTTTACCGCCAGCCTCGCCGAGCACAAAGGCAAGCTGTGCCTCACCTGCTTCGAAGATGTGGAGTAATTATGAACGCCTCTGATTCCCAGCTGCAGGATCCTCTGCCCAACGACCTCTCCGACGAGCTACCCGACGAATTGCCCGACGAGTTCGATGAGGCGGAAGAAGCGCCCGCGCCCGCTCCTCGCGCGCGCCGCGACTTCGCGAACCTGATGCGTAAGATCCCGGTCACATTGACTCTGGAAGTCGGCTCGGCGTGCATCTCACTGCAAGAGCTCGCGGTCATCGAGACGAATAGCGTGATCGAGCTCGACACGCTCGCCGGCGAGCCATTGATCATCAAGGTGAACGGCACGCCCATCGGCCGTGCCGAAGTCGTCGTGAGCGGAGAGAAGTATGGGCTGCGGGTGCTGGAACTGAGCGATCTGGACCTAGGCTCCTTGGCATGAGCTTGTTTGCTTTCGTCCGCCGCAAGCTAGCTGCCGGGGCTGCGACGCTCGCGGCCGCGGCGCTTTGCGGCATAGTCCTATCGATTCTGCCCGACAGCGCGCTCGCCGAGCAGATCACGATCATCGGCGCGACCGACGACGGGAACACGACCGAGTTCACCGTCAAGATGCAGGTGCTCGTCATCATGACGCTGCTCGGGCTGCTGCCCGTGATGATGCTCATGATGACGAGCTTCACGCGCTTCGTGATTATTCTGGTGCTGCTGCGACAAGCGCTTGGGCTGCAGCAAGGCATGCCGAATCGCATCGTGACGGGCGTTGCGCTCATCTTGACGTTGCTGGTCATGCGACCGATCGGCGAGCATATCTGGACGCAGGCGGTCGTGCCTTTCGATCAGGAGCAAATCGGGCTCCAGCAGGCGCTCGAGATCGCCGAGGAGCCGCTCTCGCGCTTCATGATTGCGCAGACCCACAAGAGCTCCTTGCAACAGATCTCGCAGCTCGCCGGGGAAGGCCCGGTCGCCGATCCGCAAGATCATGCGTTTCTCGTCAAGCTCGCAGCCTTCGTGTTGAGCGAGCTGAAGACCGCATTTCAGATCGGCTGCATGCTGTTCATCCCCTTCTTGGTGATCGATCTCATCGTTTCGTCCGTCTTGATGGCGATGGGTATGATGATGCTCTCGCCGCTCGTGATCTCTCTGCCCTTCAAGCTGCTGCTATTCGTGCTAGTCGACGGGTGGACGCTCACCGTTCACACGCTCGTCACGAGCGTGCAGCTTTACTAGGGTGCGCGGATGACGCTGGACGTTGCGGTCGATCTCGTCAGCCACGCGCTCCGGCTGATCATGCTCATCGTGGCTGTGCTGGTCGTTCCCGGCATGCTCGTTGGCCTGCTGGTCGGCATTTTTCAAGCCGCGACGCAGATCAACGAGCAAACGCTGAGCTTTCTGCCGCGCCTCATGGTGACATTGCTTGCGATTACGCTTGCCGGTCACTGGTTGTTCGGCACGCTGATGGATTTTTGCGTGCAGGTCTTTCGACAGGCCGCGAGTCTCGTCGGCTGACTCGCGCGGCAGCCCCTTATGGATCTTGCGATCAGCCAACTGCCTTCTCTGCTCGCGATGCTCTGGTGGCCGTTCTGTCGCGTCCTGGCAATGCTCAGCGCGGCGCCGATTGTGGGCGAGAACATGGTGCCCGTCAGCGTGCGGGTCTTGCTGGCGGTCGTGCTCGCGATCGTATCGCTGCCAGTTGCGGCGCCCCCGATCGGGATCGAGCTCCTGTCCGTGCAGGCGGTCGTGCTCACGGCCGAACAGGCACTGATCGGCTTCGGCATCGGTCTCGCATTTCACCTGACGATGGCAATTGTGACGGTTTTGGGCTTTGTAATCTCCTCGCAGATGGGGTTGTCGATGGCGATCATGAACGATCCGATGACTGGGGCCTCATCGGACGTCGTCTCGGCGCTGCTGTACGTGCTGTGCATCTACGTGTTCTTCGCCATCGACGGCCACCTCGTGCTGGCAAGTGTCCTCGGCGCGAGCTTTCAAGCCTGGCCCGTGGGGGGCGGTGTGGATTTTCCGACGCTGGAGCGCATCGCCTATAACGTCGCGTGGGTCTTCGCCGCCGCACTGCTCCTCGCCGTTCCGGTGATCTTCTCCGCGCTGGTCGTGCAAGTGGGCTTCGGTTTCCTCAACCGCGTGGCTCCGGCGCTGAATCTGTTCGCGCTTGGGTTCTCCGTGGTGATCGTGTTCGGCTTGTTCATGCTCGGCTACCTCGTGCGAACCCTTCCCGAGCATTACGTCCGGCTCGTTCATCGCGTGCTCGATATGCTCTCGCAAGGTCTGCGCCAGGCGGGTGCCGCATGAGCGAACAACGGCAAGACGACAAGAGCGAAAAGGCCACTCCGCACAAACTGCGTAAGGTGCGCGAGAAGGGTCAGGTCGCACGTTCGCGCGACTGGGCGACCGCCGTCGGTATTGCCGTTTGTCTGCAGCTCATCGTGCTGCTTACACCAGGGTACCTGGAGGACTTTCGTCTACTGTTCGCACAGAGCTTCGCGCCGGCACTCACGCGCTCGGGCGAGCTGGATAATGCCTGGTCGGTCCAGTTTGCCACGGCCATGACGCTCTTGGTGAAGATGGCGCTGCCATTGTTCGCCGTGCCGCTGATCGTCGGTATCGCCTCCTTGTACCCGGGCGGCTGGATCATGAGCGCAGCGCCGCTCGCGCCCAAGCTCGAGCGCATCAACCCGCTGAAGTACTTCAAACGTATCTTCTCGATGAAGCACGTGATCCATACGGTCGCGGCCGCGCTCAAGGCGGCCGCGCTGCTGGCAGTGCTCTACTACATGGCACGTTCGAGCGTCGTGGATTTTCTGCACCTCCAATCGCTCGCATTGAACGACGCGCTGATCGTCGGCGCGGATCTAATGCTGGACGGTATCATGGCCTTGTGCACGGTGTTCATCGTCTTTGCGCTCATCGATCTGCCGGTGCAGTCGATCGTGTTCCTGCGCGAGCAGCGAATGAGCAAGCGCGACGTGAAGGAGGAGCACAAGACGAACGAAGGCCGACCCGAAGTGCGCCAGCGCATCCGTCAACTGCAAACGCAGATGGCGCGGCAGGGCTTGCGCAAGTCGGTGCCGTCCGCCGATGTCGTCATCGTGAACCCCGAGCACTACGCTGTGGCGCTCAAATACGACGAGAAGCGCGCCGAAGCTCCTTTCGTCGTCGCCAAAGGCGTCGATGAAATGGCGCTTTACATACGCGATCTCGCAAAGGCGCATCAGGTAGAAGTCGTATCGCTGCCGCCGCTCGCGCGCGCGATCTACAACACGAGCCAGGTGAATCAGCAGATTCCGGCCGCACTGTACCAAGCCGTCGCGCGCGTCTTGAGCTATGTGCTGCAGATCAAGGCGTTTCGTAACGGCGGCAGGCCCTCTCCGCCGGAGCTGCCTTTTGACCTGGCGGTCCCAGAGCATTTGACGTGACCTCGTTATGAACGCATTTACTCGCATCGTGACCGAGTTGCGCCGCCATCGCATTGCGACGCCGCTCTTCCTACTCGCCTTGGTGGCGATGATCGTGCTTCCGCTGCCGCCGCGCGTGCTGGACGTGCTGTTCACGTTCAATATCGTGCTCGCGCTCATCGTCGTGCTCGTGAGTGTCACGAGCCGGCGTCCGCTCGATTTCTCGATATTCCCGACAGTGATTCTCGGTGCAACGCTCTTGCGCCTCGCACTGAACGTCGCCTCGACGCGGGTCGTGCTGTTGCGCGGTCACGAAGGGACCCACGCGGCAGGCGATGTCATCGAGGCGTTCGGCAACGTCGTCATCGGCGGCAATTTCATCGTCGGCCTCGTCGTCTTCGTCATCTTGACGATCATCAATTTCGTCGTCGTCACGAAAGGCGCGGAGCGCATCTCCGAGGTGTCCGCACGCTTCACGCTCGATGCTCTGCCCGGTAAGCAGATGGCGATCGATGCGGACCTGAACGCAGGGCTCATCAATCAGGAGAAGGCACAAGCGCGACGGCGCGAAGTTGCGACCGAAGCCGATTTCTACGGCGCAATGGATGGCGCCTCGAAGTTCGTGCGCGGCGATGCGATCGCCTGCATCCTGGTGTTGTTGATCAACCTGATCGGCGGCATCGCGATCGGCGCCTTGATGCACGATCTGTCGTTCGGCGAAGCCTTCCGCATTTACGGGCTGCTCACGATCGGCGACGGGCTGGTGGCTCAAATCCCTGCCCTGCTGCTCGCGGCATCGGCAGCGATCATCGTCACGCGTGTCAGCGACTCCGGGGATTTCGAGCAACAGGTCGGCTCGCAGCTGCTGGCATCGCCGGGTGTACTGTACGGCGCGTCCGCCATGATGGTGGTGCTGGGGTTGATTCCCGGGATGCCCTGGCCCACCTTCCTTGCCTTTGCGGCGGTGCTGGGTTTTGCCGCTTGGCGCATGGACCGTCGCGCAGCGGAGAAACCGGCAGAGGCCGCAGCGACGGAAGCCGCGCTCCTGACGCAGGCCGCGCCTGAGCTCGATTGGCGCAGCCTGCCGTTCGTCGAGCCGATTTCGGTGATCGTGGGTTACAAGCTCGCGCCGCTCATCGATCAAAGTCAGGATGCGCAGCTCAACAAGCGCTTGAAGGGCGTGCGACAGACGTTGAGCGAGTCGATGGGCGTGTTGCTGCCCGTGATCGCGGCGCGCGACGATCTATCGCTCAAACCGTCGCATTACTCGGTGCTGCTTCGGGGCACGACGATAGCGCAGGCGGAAGTCTTTCCGGATCGGCTGATGGCGATCGCCTCCTCGCAGGTGTATGGCGATCTCAATGGGATCCCCGGCACGGAGCCGGCCTACGGCATGCCGGTATGGTGGATCGCGCCCGACGATCGCGCCAACGCGCTCGGTCTCGGCTATCAGGTCGTCGACGCCGCGACCGTGATCGCGACGCACGTGTCGAAGCTCGCACGAGAGCATCTTCCGGAGCTCTTGCGGCATGAAGACGTGTCCGCACTGCTCGAACGATTGTCCGTGCTCGCACCGAAGCTCGCCGCCTCGCTCGAGAAGGCGCTCACGCATAGTCAGATGCTCAAGGTGTTTCGCCTGCTGCTGACGGAAAACGTCTCGCTCAAGGACATCGTGCCGATTGCAACGACGCTCCTGGAAGCTGCCGAGACGACGAAGGATCCGATCTTGCTTGCTGCGGAAGTGCGCTGCACGCTACGACGCCAGATCATCGAGTCTCTGATCGGGCAAGCGAGGCAGATGAAGGCCTTCAATCTGAGCGGCGAGCTGGAGAACATGCTGCTCAACTCGCTGAACCAAGCAAGCCAACAAGGCGGCAAGGTGGCGCTGGACAACTATCCCGTCGATCCGAATTTGCTCTCGCAACTCCAAATGAACATGCCGGTCGTGCGCGAACAGATGAAGCAGCAAGGCGCGGCACCACTGCTGCTCGTGATGCCGCAGATCCGCCCGCTGCTCGCTCGTTATGCGCGTCTTTTCGCACCCGGTCTCGCGGTTCTGTCGTACAACGAAATTCCGGAGCAGCGCGACGTGAGCATCATTGGATCGCTCGGCTGAGGCATCATTCGCTCCGCTCGGGCTGTAGACCGTAGGCTGTAGGCAGAGCGCGCGCCTGCGCGCTAAGGGACGAGCTGCAGCAACATGACGGCGGTCTCTGCGAGTGTACGGAACAATGGGAGCGACGAACGCGGGGGCGCGAGCTGCGTTCTGCGCCACCGCAGCTTGGCCATATCGATTCGCGAGATCGATGTGTCATCCTGCATCAGACGCAGGTCGGCCAGTGCAATGCCGGCTTCGGACAGCCTCTGTGCCATTCTCGGTAGTGCGTCGCGTACGAGCTTGACTGCGTGCGGTTGCTCGATCGAGATCGTCAGCTCAATGCCGCCAATAAGCCAATGAACGTGCAGAACGACGAACCCCAGCGCCGGCGGAGTGAGCTCGAGGCGTAAGAGCGGACCGCGTGGCCGCCGCGCTTTTCCTTTGCGCTCGCGCGGCTCGCGGTAGATCAGCCCGAGCATCATCTGCACGCCACCCCAGGCATAGACCGGCACGAGCCAGCGGTCGAGCATCGTCGCCTGGGACATGGTGGCGGGCTCACGGAACGGCGGTGGACCCAACATCGTCGTGGGCGTGTGCAACTCGCCGCCGTAATGGCGCATAGCGGCTCGCGTGCCCCATCGGTCGAGCGCGAGATCGTGCCAGGATCGCGCGAGCGCAGCTGGATCCGGCGCTTGCCACGCCATCTGTCTCAGCGCTGCCTGATCGAGGCGCATGGCGCCATGACGGCTCATTGCCGAAGGCCCTTCTTCCCCGGCGAGCTCTCCTCGCGCACCGTTGCGAATCGGCCCAGACTCGACTTCGAGCTCGAGCACCGGATCGCTCGAAAGCACACGCACACGCAGCGTATCTCCAGGGCGCAGCTCGCGCTGCCAGCGGCCGAATCCCGCGAGCCGCAGCGTCATGCCGTTGCTCAGCGTCGCAATCTGATCTTCCCCGGTCGTCTCGCCGTATGTCAGAAGCAATGACTCGCCCGGCGCCGGCCTGCGCGGGTCCGCATGTCCTTGTAGCGGTCGTGCTTGCACCAGCGCGGAGATGCGTTCTAGTTTCATGTCGTGGCGCGTGTTCAACCCGGGATGCGAGAGCCAACGCGCTCGGCGGTCGCGCGCAGGACGCGCTCTGGCTATGGCCTAGAAGGAGGCGATCGCCGCACGTCACGAGCACGTGCGGCGATGCCAAGGACTCGCTTACTGCATCAGCGAGATCACGAGCTGCGACAAGCTGCTGCTCTGCTTCAGCGCGGATGTGCCGGCTTGCAACAGAAGCTGCTTGGCGGTCGCGTTGG
>Ga0079224_100000798_pt1 | contig 33466 bp, 18 predicted proteins | sample Stecom2015_FD_80414 | JGI IMG/M metagenome (GOLD analysis project Ga0079224, IMG submission 80414) | Agricultural soil microbial communities from Utah to study Nitrogen management - Steer compost 2015 | ecosystem: Environmental > Terrestrial > Soil > Agricultural land | place: USA: Utah... | reverse complement strand
CTTCGCCAGCTCCGTCAGCTCCTGCTGCGCGACGTCCCACTGCTTGTACAACCCCTCGAGATAATGCGATATGTACGCAGCGTCGTTCTTTCGCGACGAATCGAAGCCCGGCTGCGCGGCAGATTCATCGTCAACTTCTCGAGCTACTGCCGCGCTGATGCGGCGCATCTCCGGGGTGAGGCGAGCGGGTGGGGGTTTGCCCACCCCCTCGGCTGCCACCGCCTCAGCGCCGCGCCTCTCGATGTCCGTCACCACGTCGTCAAGGACATCGATCGCCTTTTGGTGCAACGCCACGTGGTGAAGGGTCAGCGGCCGCGCGATGAAGCAGTTGAAGAGCACCTCTGAGCGGTGCATGAGGCGCACCAGATCCGGATGATTGACTAACTGGTGCACCAGGGTCTCCGCGAGCATCGGCGGATTAACCCGGGAGTCCTCCCACGTAGCGTGGAGCATGTTGCGCACCCGCTCGTCGGCGAACAGGTCGGCGACAGCCTGCACGTCGTCAGCCCGCAGGTGCGGAGCCAGCCGCCGCAAGGTCGGAACGTCGAGGTGAGCGGCGGCCTGGGCCGGCGTCACCCCGGCCTCGAACACCGCGTTCAAATCGCGCGCGTTAGCGATGATCGTCGCGATGTTCGCCTGCTGGCTGGCCAGCGCGTCTTGGGCAACCTGCCTCGCCTGCCGCAGCTTCCTCTGGGGATCCTGGGATTGCTGTTCGTCGCTAGTTGAGCTGCGCGTGGGATCCGTCGGCGCGCTGCCCGGCTCCACCGGCGGGGTGCCCGCCGGCGAGTTCGGATCACGCGGACCGGAGGGCGGCCCGGACACCGCGCCCGCGTCCGGACCCAGCAGAAGGTGAAGCCGGTTGATGTCCGGGGTGTCGTGTGCCGGCGGGGTGAGCGGTGGCCGCTGGCTGAACTTCCCTTGTGGCCGATTCGAGGGAAGCGGACGGCCATTCGGATCCAACACCAAGGCGTTCAGCGACACCACGTTGCCGGGGTAGGGCACGCCCCAGTGCTTGTACTGCGGGTTGTTCTCGGCGATCGTGCCCTGCTGCGGGTCGAGGTAGAGGATCGTCCCGTTCTGGTTGATCGCGACCCAGGCGTGCGTGCCGCCGCCTTCCCATTCGTTGAGGATGAACGCGAAGGACCCGTGCCCAGCGGCGAGCAACTGGAGGTGCAAATCCCGGTATCCCTGGTAGACGGCCTGCTGCACCGCCGCGGGATCCATGTGTGATGTGTCCGGTGTGAACTGCAGGAACCGTCCACCAGTGACGTCCTCCACCCGGCCCGGGCCGCCTACCTCACCGCCCAACGGTCGGTTGACGTCGCCATCGGCGTAGCTGTCGAAGGTACGCGGCGCGGAAACACGCGGCCGCCCGTGCATCCAGGTCTCGTAAAACGACAGTGCGCAGTCGAGGCAGTTGAGGCCCCGTGTCGGGTCCGCCGCTGGGCCGCCGTCGTTGCTCAGCTGGAACCAATAGCCTTGGCGGGGATCCGCAGTGCGGATCACGTTGCCGTACGCGTCGCGCGGCATCGCCCGCTCCAGGTCAATCTGGTGCTGGGCGAGCGGCGGCCGCAGTCCGCCTCGCTTGCCGTACGGCCGAGTGGTGTCGGCCGACGGGGGCCGATCGGAGCCGGTCAGCGCGGAGATGTCCCCGGTCTCCACCGCGCCGAGAGCGAGCCGGCCGACGTCCTCATTGAGGTTGCGGAAGTCGTCGTCACTATCGATGTCGACCCGATCCGGCACCAGCTGACCAGCACGGATCGCATCGATCTCTTCGTCCACCGCGTATTGGTAATTGGTCCAGGCCTTTGACGCGCCGGAGAACTTCTCCGCGAGCTCCCGCTTGCCTTCCTCCCGCAGTCGCCGCGCGGAGATGGCGTATTGCCTGGCTCGCTCCTCCGCGTAATTCCACTCGTCGATCAGCGCGCGGACCTGCCGGTCTCGGCGGTTGAACTCGTAGGTCTGGCGGGAGTGCTGGATCCAACCGTGGTAGGCGTGCACCTCCGCGGGATCGTCGAATCTGCCACCCCAGTTCCCAATGATTCGGGGCCGCGAAGGCGGAACGGCTGGGCTGGTGTTGACGGGCCGGCCAAAGGCGGCCACCACCGCCGGAGCTGCCTCCCGATCCCCTGGCTGTCGCGAAGTGACCCGCGGGTCGTCGGCACCGCTGCGGCTGTCGCCCGGTGGGCGGCCCTCGACCGCCGGTGAACTTGGTGAGGGAGCCGTCCCGGTCGAGGGCCCGGTCGTCGAGGGCGTGGTCGTCGAAGACGTCGTCGAGGGCGCTGTCGGTGCCGGTGCGTGCGCCGACACGGTGGTGAGCGGCGATGAAGCCGCCGACGTCGTCACGGGTGGGGATGTCGCCGGCGACACCGACGGTGCGCTCTGCGACAGCGGCGGAGCGGCGGCCGATGCCGAGATCGGCCGGGCGGTGGTCGAGGAGACCGGGTTCGCGGTAGGCGACGACGCTAGGCCGGCGCTTGCCGACGAGACCGGGCCGCCAGACGACGGCGACACCGGCTGAGCGGGTGACGGCGCCGATACCGGGGCAGTCGACCGCGGCGGTGCGCCCGAGGAGGCACCAGTGGTCGACGAACCCGCGCTAGCGGGCGTCGCCGACGACGGTGTGCTTGTCGACGGTGATGTCGCAGGTGCGGCCGACTGTGCTGTCGCTGGCACCGCGCTCGAGAACGCGGTCGTCGGTGTGGTCGGTCCGACCCCGCCGGCTGTGGCCGGTGTGGTGACGGCGGGCGTGACCCCCATCGTGCCGGCGTTGACCGGCCCCGCGCCCGCGACGGCAGGTGCGCCGCTGCTCGGGCTCGCCTGGACACCGCCGGCTGTTCCACTGTGGATGCTGGTGCTTGACGTTGCCGGGCTGGCGTGACTTCCGATCGTGGCGGCGGCCCCGGCGGAACCCAGTCCGGACATCGATGCCGATGTCGACTCCGCGGTGGTGCTCCAGCTCGCGAGATTGACGTCCGCGCCGCGCTGCGCGGGCGCCACCGCGGGCGTGGCCGCTGAGGCCGCTGCGGCACCGGTCGACGCGAACGATCCGCCAGACGACGCGGACCCCGCCGAAACAGGTCTGTCCATGCCAGACGACGCCGACGATGGCGCGCCCGGCGACGCCCCGGCCGCGGGTCCTCCGGCTGGAGCGGGCGCGGCGAACGACGTGCCGCCAAAGGACGTCCCCGCGAACGCACCCGATCCCGAGGATGAGGCGGGCAGTGTGGACGGCGGCGGGGCGCCCACGGGCGGCACGGGGATGTTCGACATCGCAGCGAGCTGCCCCTGAAGCCGGTTGACCGCGTTCGTCGACTGGCGAATCGCGGAGCTGGTGAGACCAGACGTGGCGGCGCGGCCGAGGTCATCCAACCCGGGCAGGCCACCCCCGGTGGCGAGGCTCGCGGCTGTTTCGCCGAGGACCTCAGCCCCCATCTCCCGGCCGAAGTTCTCCCCGATACGACCGAGCCGACTGGTCGCGTGCGGCCCGAGTCCGGCCAGTGAGGCCCCCGCCCCGCCAGCGAACCCGCCGAGGGCGGACATCCCAAGCGAGTGGAAATCGACGCCGTCTCGCCGGCCGGTCGTGTTTTGGTAAAGCTGGGTGCCGAGGTCGATGCTGACCTCCTCGGCCATCTCCTCGAGCCCTTCGATGCCGGCTCGCTTGGCGAAACGCCGCAACCCGCGCTCGCCCACTTCTTTCGCCGCCTTCTGGGCGACCTTTTTGAGGCCTTTGCGGACGGCCTTCTGGGCGAGTTGACTGACCAAGCGTCGGAAAATCTGCTGGACGATGGTCCGCGTGGCGGTAATCGCCGCGGCGGCGGCGGGGGATGCCGCGCCCGCGGTGAGCACCACCGCGATCCCAAGGCCGATCAGCTCGCCGATCAGGATGCCGAGCTGGATCCAGACTTCGATTTTCGCGGCTTCGATGTCACAGCCGCATTCCTGGACCATCTGCCCGATCTCGTGGCTGATGGTGGGCAGGAGGTTCAGGGGGGCCTCGTCGCCACCTGCGATCTTCTGCCACGAGTCTTGGAACGCTAGGGCCACCGCGCCCGTGTGACCGTACGCGCTGACCACCTCAGCGGCGGCGTCGTGAGCTTCCTGCCGGGGACCGGCCAATATGGAGGCGACCTCGAACCATCGGTCGGCGAGGTCCCAGACCTCCTTCTCGTTTCCCTCAGGCCACTCGGCGCCGACGACCCATTCCAGGGCTTCGTATACCCAGCCGGGCACGTCCCACGGCATGAAGTCGAGCGGATGCGGGATTGGACTAGGCAGGACGCTCACCGCGCACCGCCTCCCCCTCGGTGTCCGTTGTGGTCAGTACTGTCGCATGACGACTATCAGTTGCGTCGATGGCCCGACAATACAGACAGACGTCTACCTTCGTTGTCCGGTAGTTTCGACAGCCGCGGGAAGGCGCACGACCACAAGGGAGACGAAATGATCACGCGTGAGGAAGCGGAGCGCATTTCCGCTGTATGGGCGCACCGGGAATCACTGCGCCGCGGCTACGAGTGCGCCCCAATGGTGGACGAATTTGAACTTGGTTACATCGTTTGGTCGGCTCCCCCGCCGTCGGTGGCGACCCTCCCCGGCGACATTGGACGTACGGTCATCGATAAGCAGACGGGCGAGGTGACCTCGTGGGCCGCCTTGCCGGGGCCGCTCATCGCGCAGATGTACCGCGACTATCGGGCGGCGCGACCCGACGTCGTCCACACCATGGATCTCGCGGCCGAACTACGCCGCAACACCACCCGCCTGCCCACGCCCAACGTCGCGGCACATCTGACGCTGCACGGGCGGATGTTCCGTGCCCACGGCGCGAAGAGCGACGCGCCGCTGCGTCATCACCCGTTGGTGCGGGAGTACCTCGACCAGCTCCCCGCCGGGCACCTCGTGCGCGGCGGGGACCGGCACGCCGAACTCATCGTCCTCTCTGACGTGCTGCACGAGTACGACCGTCAAAACGCCCTCTCCGGCGCGCCGCCGCTCACGCTGGAGACCGCCCGGCAGCTCCTCGCCGAGGCCCACCTGGAGGTGTTTCTCGTACGCGAGGTGGGCGATCCGGCCGGTGGGCCGACCCCGCGCGGCTGCGAGTCGTGCATCAACGCGATGGTCCACTTCGGGGTGCTGGACTGGCCGGAGCTGGCTTGGACCGAGGAATGGCGCGTTCCGCCGCAACCCGCGCCCGAACCGGACCGTTTCCCGCCCGAGGTCGCTCACGCGCTCGTCGACGGTGGCTGGACGCTGCCGGATCTCAGCCACGAGGTCGCGGTTTCCCACATCGTCAACGAGGTGCTGTCGGTGTCTGGGCTGACGCACCGCCACCAATCATTCCCCGCCGCGGAGCAGACCATTTACGCGTTTCCGTGGTTGCACACCCGGCGCTCGGGCCCCGGTGAGCATGTCTGGATCCGGCCGATCCGTATCGCGCCCGCCCGGGTCGCGCACACCGCTGACACCCTCGGCGACTTCGCCGCGGTGATCGGGGCCCGGCTCTTCCCTCTCGGCACCGAGGGCGACGACGCGCTGCTCGCCGTCGACGAGCACGGCCGAATCTTCGCGCTCGATCAGGCCGGCGAATGGTTCCTCGGCGCCACCATCGACGAGGCGCTCACCAACCTGCTGCTCGGCCGTGCCGTGCCGAAGGTCGGATCGGACGGGACGTGGTGACCCGCCCGACTGGGCCGCATCCCGGACCCGACGCCGTGACCCGGCGCGGCGGGATTTTTGGGCAGGCGTAAGCCGGCGGCACACTCGGTGCCGCCTTGAGGGCCGCTGGCCGCGCTAGGGCGGCCAGCGCGGCTTCAGTACGTGGGCGGGATAACCCGAAGGTGTCCCCGCCGGCCAGTCTGTTGACCCCGCGGTGGCTCCTCGGGCAGCTCGTCAGGCCGGGGCGGGGCCGGACGAGCTGCCTCGCGCACCGCCTCAGCGAGCGCCACGAGGTCGTCGGTGGTCGGCGGAGGTGGCCGGAACTCGCCTTCGTGCCGGACAACCTCCCAGCCACGGGGGGCGGTCAGACTGCGCGCGTGTGGCTCGCACAGGTCATAGGTGTGCGGCTCGGCGGTAGCCGCCAGGGGCCCGACCACCGCCGTCGACTCGTTGTAGATATAGGTCAACGTGGCGACGGCCTGGCGGGGACAGCCGTTTCTCGAGCAGCGCCGTGGTGACCTCACGGCGGCACGGTATCGCTCAAACGGCCTCTGTGGGGGCCCTTCGGGCCGCGACACGCCGACGACGGTGATCCGCCGCATCGTCGTCCGCTCCTCCGGACTACTCTGGCCTTGTGAACGAGGCGTCGTCCACCAGTGTTGAACGTCGGCGAAAGAAGCGCCGGCGGGTCCACCGGGACCGCCACGGACGAGGGCTGCGCGGGCGCCTGGTTCCGGCGACGGTGCCGCTCGCCCGGACCAAGGCGGAGATCTTCGACGACCTCGTCCTCGATACGGTGGAGTCCTTGGAACGCCGGTTTGCCAAAGAGCTTGCTGGCGTCGAATTCGCAGTCGAGGACGTGCCCCCGGACCTCAACGTCTACGACTCGGATGTGCTGGAGGACGGCGAGGTGCCGCTGGCGCGGCTGCTCCCCGGGCGGCCAGGCCGGCAGCCGGTGCCGCCGCGCATCGTGCTCTACCGTCGTCCGCTGGAGTTTCGCGCGCTAAACCGCGATGATCTCGCCGACCTCGTCCACGATGTGATCATCGAACAGGTGGCGAACCTTCTCGGCATCGATCCGGATGATCTCGCCTAAGGGCCAAGTGCCCGTCCGGGGGCCGGCCCTCTGCTCAGCTCAGGCGACCCGACGCTTGAGCTTGCGCCGCTCGCGCTCGGAAAGCCCGCCCCAAATTCCGAACCGCTCGTCGTGGCACAGTGCGTACTCCAAGCATTCAATCCGGACCTCGCACCGTGAGCAGATCCGCTTCGCCTCACGAGTCGAGCCGCCCTTTTCAGGGAAGAATGCTTCGGGGTCGGTTTGGGCACACAGCGCGCGCTCGTGCCACTCCGGGGCGTCCCCAAGCAGATCGGCCACTTCGAGACGGCCGTCCATCGTCAGTGCCTCCTTATCGCCCGCCGGCGCAGCCGGCGCAACCCCCCACGCGGAAGGAGCATGTCCAATTCGTCCGTACGGTCCTGGCTTCGTACGTCCCGTTCGAACGACCCCTCCAAAATTACACGCGTGTAATGCGTGCGTCGTCAAGCGGAACCTGATAAATAGGGCTGTTCTCCGGGGCGGTCGCGGGCCCGACCTGACCCCCGCAACTTGCCCTATCGATTCACCCCCCGTACCGGTAACGGCTCGTTCCGCGTGTCTGCCGAAAAGTTATCCGTTGCCCAGTGTGATCGGAACATGACGTTCCGCGATCATGGTTACATAACGCAGCCGAACTGGTCGAGCGGAAGAACAATTCCCGCGACCCTATCAGGTGATATTGCCTAGATCACAGAAATTTTTACTTAATCAAGTCACACCCGGAGATCTCACGCGTCCGCCGCGCGCAGGCGCCACCGACCGTCCCTTGCGGAGCATCCCTACCGAACATCCCCCAAGGGGCATCCCCGACCGACGCGCCACCACACGCGACCGGTCACCGTCGGCGTCCGGTCACCGCACGCGTTCGTAGGTCGTCGTACGCTGCCGCGCCGGCCGCCCCGCCGCGGCCGCGAGCGCCTCCAACTGCTCGACCGTCCGGAACGAACCGTTCTCCGCCCCCGCCATCCGGGAGATGGTCTCCTCCATCAACGTGCCCCCGAGGTCGTTGCAACCGCTGCGCAGCATCTCCACAGTGCCTTCGTCGCCGAGCTTCACCCACGAGCACTGGATGTTGTCGATCCGGCCGTAGAGCAGCAGCCGCGCCATCGCGTGCACGACGCGGTTCTCCCGCCACGTTGGACCCGGCCGGGCGATGCCCGCCAGGTAAATCGGGGTGTTGGTGTGCACGAAGGGCAGCGCCACGAACTCGGTGAACCCGCCCGTGCGGTCCTGAATCTCCGCGAGGACCCGGAAGTGCTTAAGCCACTGCCGCGGGTGGTCGACATGTCCATACATCATGGTCGAGCTCGACCGAATCCCGAGCTCATGCGCGGTCGTGACCACCTCGATCCACGTCGCTGTGGGCAGTTTGCCCTTCGTCAACACCCAGCGGACCTCGTCATCGAGGATCTCGGCCGCGGTGCCGGGAATCGTGTCCAAACCCGCTTCACGCAGCCGAAGCAGCCACTCCCGCACCGGCACGCCCGCCTTCCCCGCCGCGATGACGATCTCCATTGGAGAGAAAGCGTGCACGTGCATTTCCGGCACCCGCTTCTTGACCGCCCGGACGATCTCCTCGTATCCGGTGATGGGAAGCTTCGGGTCGATGCCACCCTGCATGCAGACCTCGGTCGCGCCCGCGCGCCACGCCTCCTCGGCGCGGTCAGCGACCTGTTCCACCGACAGTCGGTAGGCGTCCGGATCCCGCTCCCGCTGAGCGAACGCGCAGAACCGGCAGCCCACATAGCAGACATTGGTGAAGTTGATATTGCGGTTGACGACGTAGGTGACCTCGTCGCCCACCACATCCCGCCGCACGTCATCGGCGATGCGGCACAGCTCGTCCAACGCCTCGCCATCGGCGGCGAACAGCGCGAGCGCGGCAGCCTCGTGACGCGGCTCCAACAGCGCGGCCGGATTCTCCGCGGCCAGCCGCAACCCCGCCCGCACATCCGCCGGCAGCACCGTGGACTGCTGGGCGCTCGACACCCGCGCGGCCACCTGCGACCAGTCGCCGTAGACGGAGTCGAAGTCGCTGCGCCGGTCGGTGGTACGCCCCACCGTGTCGATCGTCCGATGCAGATCGATCCGGCCACCCGGGACGAAGACGTCGTCCGGTTCCTGCCACGGCCGCCCCACCGGGCGCGCGTCCTCGTTGGCGAGGCCCGTAGCGGGATCGACCAGGGCGGTGACGTGCGGCACCAGCCGCTGGTCCAGCCACGGCTCGCCGCGCCGCACGTACTCGGGATAGATCGTCAACCGTTCCCGCAGGGTGAACCCGGCCGCCGCGGTCCGCGCCGCCAGCTCCTCGATCTGCGGCCAAGGCCGCTCCGGGTTGACGTGGTCGGGGGTCACTGGCGAGACGCCGCCCCAGTCGTCGATGCCGGCGCGCAGCAGCAGGTCGTACTCGTCGTCGATGAGGTTCGGCGGCGCCTGGATGCGGGCCCGGGGCCCGAGGATGAGCCGAGCCACCGCCACGGTGGCCGCGAGATCCTGCAGCTCCGCGTCGGGCATGCCGCGCATCGCCGTGTCCGGCTTGGCGCGGAAGTTCTGGACGATCACCTCTTGGATGTGCCCGTACTCGCGGGCCACCTGCCGGATCGCAAAGAGCGACTCGGCCCGTTCGACGAGCGTCTCGCCGATGCCGATCAGGATGCCGGTCGTGAACGGGATCGCCACCCGCCCGGCGTCCTCGAGCACCTTGAGCCGACGCGCTGGCTCCTTGTCCGGTGAGCCGTAGTGCGGCCCGCCGGGTTCCGACCACAGCCGAGTGGCGGTCGTCTCGAGCATCATGCCCATGCTCGGGGCGACCGGCTTGAGCCGCTGGAGTTCGGCCCAGGAGAGCACCCCAGGGTTGAGGTGCGGCAGCAGCCCGGTCTCCTCGAGCACGGCGATGGCGCAGGCCCGCAGATAGTCGACAGTGGACGTGTAGCCGCGCTCCTCCAGCCACTCGCGGGCCGCCGGCCACCGGTCCTCTGGCCTGTCACCGAGGGTGAACAGCGCCTCCTTGCACCCCTGCTCGGCCCCGGCCCGGGCGATGGCGACCACCTCGTCCCGTTCGAGGTAGGCCGCGGGCAGCCGGTGCGGCACCGTGGCGAAGGTGCAGTAGTGGCAGCGGTCCCGACACAGCCGGGTCAGTGGGATGAAAACCTTCTTCGAGTACGTCACCACGCCCGGCCGCCCGGCCTCGCGCAACCCCGCGTCGCGCACCGCCCCGGCGATGCCCAGCAACGTGTCGAGGTGCTCACCGCGGGCGGCGAGCAGCACGGCCGCCTCGTCGACGTTGAGCACGCGGCCGTCCGCAGCCCGGCGCAACGCACGACTCAGCGCCGCCTCGGTCGAGCGCGCCTCCTCAGGGAGCCCCCGTTGCGACGTCCGATCCTGCCGCGTTTGAGCCATACGCTCGGTCACCCGTGCAGCCTAGGTCCTGGCCGCCGCGACGTGCGGTGACAGACGACACACAACCACCGACATCCCACCCCACCCGTTGATCATGAGGTACGCGGCACGCGACGGCTCGCCGCCACGCACCCCATGATCAACCAGGGTCCTCTTGCCGGAGCAAGGCTCACTTCGGGTCGGTGGGGTTGATCACCTGTGTGCGCTGGCTGTCCGGCCCGTCTCCGGTCTCCCCCGGCCCGCCCGTCGACGGGTCCAGCGGCCGGAGCATCTGGGTACGCGCGGCGTCCCCCTCCCCGCTCCCCGCCGGCGGCTCCGGCATCCGGATCGCTTGCGTCGCTTCAGTGCCCGACACCTCAGTCGGCGGAGCCGGCGGCGCGCTGGACGGGAACGCCGGAGACGGCGACACCGGCGGCGAGGTCGGCGGAGCGGACACCGGCGAGGCCGCCTGCTGGGCCGACACGTAGGTCGGGCCGGGCTGGCTCGGACCAGGCTGGCTCGACGGCTGTCCATACGGCTGGCCGTAGCCGGCGGACTGGTACGGCGGGTACGGGTATCCGCCGTGCTGCGGATAACCCGGCTGGCCGTACCCCGGCCCGTAGAAGCCCGGCTGCGGCTGCGGCTGCGGCTTCGGCGCGGTGAAATGCGTGTTCCAGATGCGCAGCACGGTGTGGGCGGCGGTCACGAGCAGCGCCAACCACGCCAGCCGCGTCAGCAGCGCCAGGAACGCCGTCCACGCGCTGTTCTCGACGAGCCCGACAAGCCCAACCAGCAGCCCGAAGAAGGCCCCGAAGAAGATCGAGACGCCGTACTCCACCAACGCCACCAGCGTGATCAGCCTCGCGCGGGCGATAGCAGGCTGGACGTGCGTGGCGAGCAGCACCGCGACAAAGGGCAACGCGATGGTGGCGAGGTTGACGAAGCCGTCGAAGCTGCGCGCGGCGCGAGTCGGGAACGACGACGCGAGGAAGTCGTTGTCGGTGAAGAGCAAGTTCAGCAGGGCGACCACGAGAAAGACCGCGTTGGCGCCCACGAGCACCAGCGCGCCGAGATCTCGTAGCGGTTTCGTGGTCTGACTAGCCGACGTCTGACTGGCCGAAGCGCTGTCGCTCGGCTCGGCCCCGGGTTGGGTGGTCACAGAACCCCCTGTGAGGATCGCTGATGGATGCGTTGGTGAGCGTATCTGGAGAAGGCAGGTCCTGACGGTCCGGAACTTGGCAGCACGCCCCTCGCCGAGACCGCGGCGCCGCCCCGACCTGGGGACCCGAGAAGCTGTTACGGGAAGATGGTCGCATGCGCATCGTGGTGCTTGCCGGAGGCATCGGCGGAGCCCGCTTTCTGGTCGGTGTCCGCGCGTACGCCCGGCAGGTGGGCGCCGAGGTGACCGCGGTGGTCAACGTCGGCGACGACGTGATCATGCACGGCCTGCGGATCTGTCCGGATCTAGACAGTGTGATGTACACGCTGGGCGGCGGGGCGGATCCGGAACGCGGGTGGGGCCGGGCCGGCGAGACCTGGACGGTCAAGGAGGAGCTCGCCGCCTACGGCGTGGAACCGACGTGGTTCGGGCTGGGCGACCGAGACATCGCGACCCATCTCGTGCGGACCACGATGATCAACGCCGGCTACCCGCTCTCCGCCGTGACCGAGGCGCTGTGCACCCGATGGCAGCCCGGCGTGCGGATCCTGCCGGCGACCGACGACCGCATGGAGACGCACGCGGTGGTCGAGCTCGACGTCGGTCGGCGGGCGATCCACTTCCAAGAGTGGTGGGTCCGCTACCGCGGCGAGCTGCCGACCGAGCGGTTCGTCTTCGTCGGGGCGGACACGGCCAAGCCCGCACCCGGTGTCGTCGAGGCGATCGAGGCCGCGGACGTGGTGCTGATCGCGCCGAGCAACCCGGTGGTGAGCATCGCGCCGATCCTGGCGGTGCCCGGGCTGCGGGAGGCGGTGACCGGCGCGAAGGCGCGAGTGATCGGGGTGTCGCCGGTGATCGGTGGCGCGCCGGTGCGCGGCATGGCGGACAAATGCCTCGCGGTGATTGACGTGCCGTGCGACGCGGCGAGCGTGGGGCGGCTCTACGGGGCTCGCCGTGACGGCGGCCTGTTGGACGGCTGGTTGGTGGATCGCGTGGACAGCGGCGCCGAGATTCCCGGCGTGACCGTGCGCGCGGTGCCACTGTGGATGACGGACGAGGCGGCGACCACCGAGATGGTCCGACAGGCGATGGAGTTGGCATGAGCGGCGAGCACGGCGCGACGGAGTCGGCGCGTCCGGAAGGCACGGGGCTCCAGGTGCTGCCGGTACGGGGCATCGGCGAGGTGTCCCCCGGCGACGACCTAGCCGCGATGATCGTCGAAGCGGCGCCGTGGTTGCGGGACGGTGACGTCCTCATCGTCACCAGCAAGATCGTCTCGAAGGCCGAGGGGCGTCTCGTCGACCTGCCGTCCGAAGAGCCCGAGCGCACCGCGGTGCGAGAGGAGACGCTCGCCGCGGAGACCGCCCGCGTGGTGGCGCGGCGCGGCCAGACCCGGATCGTGCAGACCCACCACGGGTTCGTGATGGCCTCGGCCGGGATCGATGCCTCCAACGTCGAATCGTCCCGGCTGGTGCTGCTGCCGAAGGATCCTGACGCCTCGGCCCGCGCGTTGCGGGCCGCGCTGCGCGAGCGGTACGGCCTCGACGTCGCCGTGATCATTTCGGACACGATGGGACGTCCGTGGCGGAACGGCCTCACCGACGTGGCGCTCGGCGCCGCCGGGATCCCCCCGATCCGGGACTACCGGGGCGAGGTCGATCCGTACGGCAACCCGCTCCACGTCACCGAGATGGCCGTCATCGACGAGCTCGCCGCCGCGGGAGAGCTCGTCAAAGGCAAAGTCGATCGGGTCCCGGTGGCGGTGATCCGCGGCTATCTCGACCGGGCCGAGCCGGAGGACGGGCCGGGCGCGGTCGCGCTGGTGCGCGACGCCTCGATGGACCTCTTCTCTCTCGGCACTGCCGAGGCGCGCGCCGCCGGCCTGCGGGCGGCGGCCACGCTCACCGACTCCCCCGCGCCGGGGTCCGCGGCCGACCCCGCCGCCGTCGCGGACGCGATCGTGGCGGTCGCGGACGCGATCGCCCCGGGCACCACCTTCACCCACGTCACGGACCAGACCGTCCGCGCTGAGCTCGCCCCCGCCGGCCCCGCCGAGGCCGCCGGTTTGATCGTGTGCCAGGTGTCCCGCACGGCCCCGGCTGATCTGGTCCGACTCGGGGCTGACCTGCACCGGCTCCGCGCGGCGCTCGCCGCCAACGGGGTGGCCAGCACCCCCTTGCCGGTGCCGGAACACGTCGCCGCGCGGACGCCGTTCGCCGTGCTCGCGCTCTGACCCCCCGGGCCGCGCCGCCCACGCGCTCCCCCGAGGGCGCTCAGCCGCCCGCGCGTCCGCCTCCGCCGGGCGGCGGTGCTGGCGGCACGCCGACCGCCAGCACCGGCGCGCAGCGCGCCCGCCTCGCCCGGCGGGCAGGGATCTCAGACGTAGGCCTCCTCGCCCTGTTCCTTGAGACGGTCGACGAGCTTCTTGACGTCCTGCGCCCGATCCCGAGGGCAGACCAACACCACGTCGGGAGTGTCCACAATGATCACGTCGCGCATGCCGAGCGCGGCGATCAGCCGCCCCGAGTGGGGCACGAGCACGGACCGAGCCGTGTCGTGCAGCAGCACCCCGGGCTTCTCCTCGGCCTCCGGCGTGCCGAGCACCACGTTGCCCTCCGCGTCGGCGGGGAGCACCTCGCCCAGCGTGTGGAAATCGCCGAGGTCGTTCCAGCCGAAGTCCCCCGGCACGGTGGCGACTCGGCCGGCGTCCGCCGCCCCCTCCATGACCGCGTAGTCCACGGAGATCTTCTTCAACGTGGGCCACACCTCGCCGAGGACGCGGTCCCGGTCCGGTGAGTCCCAGGCGTCGGCGATGCGCATCAGCCCGGCGTGCATGTCCGGCTGCTGACGGGCGAGCTCGGCGAGGAAGACATCGACCCGCCAGACGAACATGCTCGCGTTCCACAGGTACTGCCCCGAGCGCACGTAGCGCTCGGCCACCTCGTACGCCGGCTTCTCGGTGAACTCGGTGACCTCCCGCAGCGGCCCGTCCCCGATCGGGCCGCCGCAGCGCAGGTAGCCGTAGCCGGTCTCCGGGCGCGTCGGGGTGATCCCGACCGTCATGAGGAGCCCTTGCTGCGCGCCCACCACCGCGTGCCGAACCGTCTCGGCGAAGCGCGCGGTGTCGGCGATGAGGTGGTCCGCGGCGAACGAGCCCATCACCGCCTCGGGCTCCCGCCGCGCGATCACCGCGGCGGCCAGGGCGATCGCCGCGCAGGAGTCCCGCGGCGAGGGCTCGACCAGGATGTTGTCCTCAGGAATCGCGGTCACCTGCCGGGCTACCGCCGGCGCATGCGCCGCTCCCGTGACCACCAGGGTGCGCTCCGGCGTGGTCAGCGTCGACAGCCGCGCCACGGTGGCCTGTAGCAGCGAAGCGCCCGTACCCGTCAGCGGGTGGAGAAACTTGGGATGACCAGCGCGCGACAACGGCCACAGGCGGGTCCCGCTGCCGCCCGCCGGGATAACGGCGAAGAGCATTCGCTCATCATGCCCGCCCTCGCGGAGCGACGCGCCGCGCGTCACCCCGCCGCCCGGCTCCACGCCGCGACGTGCGCCTCCGCGCTGGACTCCCATGTGAACTCCTTGGCCCGGTCCACTCCCGCCTTGGCCAGCGTCAGCCGGCGTGACTCATCGTCGAGGAGCGCGGCCAAGTCCGCGGCGATCTGCGCCGGGTCCTCGGAGGTGTAGGCGACCGCGTCACCGCCCACCTCGGGCAGCGACAGCCGCGGGGTGGTGAGCACCGGAGCGCCGCAGGCCATCGCCTCCAGCACCGGCAAGCCGAATCCCTCGCCGTACGACGGGTAGGCGGCGACCAGGGCGCCGCCGAGGAACCCCGGAAGGTCGGCGGCGCGCAGATAGCCCGGGCGCAGCAGCCGCAGGTGGGCGGGGACCTCGGCCGCGGCCCGATCGATCTCGTCGTCGTACCCCTGCCCGCCGGCGATCACGAGCGCGGGTGGGTCGCGGCGGTCTTGGACGGCGCGCGCCCAGCCGCGGATCAGATTCGGCACGTTCTTGCGCGGCTCTTTCGCGCCGAGGAAGGCGACGTAGCTCGTGTCGCCGAGCCCGAGCCGCGCCCGTACGCGGGCCTTCTCCTCTTCGGTGGGCGTGTGGAAGGCGGCCGGGTCGACGCCGTGGTAGGCCACGTCGAGCCGGGTGGGGTCGGCGTCGAGCAGCCGGATCAGCTCGTCGCGGGTGGCTTTGCTGGGCACGATGATCCGTTCGGCGCGGCGCAGCGCGGCCCGGATCGCGCTGCGGAAGAAGGCGCGCCGGGACTTGTCGTAGTGCTCCGGCTCGGTGAAGAAGGTGGCGTCGTGCACGGTCACCGTGACCGGGCACCCGGCGCGCAGCGGACAGGTGTAGTAGGGCGAGTGGAGGACGTCGGCCTTGACCTGCTGGGCGAGCAGGGGCAGGCCGGTCTGCTCCCAGGCGAGCCGGGCCGGGCGGTGCGCGACGGCCGCGGGCGCCGGGACCACCTCGGCGTGGGGCAGCAGGCGCGCGTACCGCTCGGTGTCGGTGCGCAGCGCGACGACGACCAGCTCTATCGCGGAGCCGACCGCCGTGGCGAGCGCGCCGAGTAGGCCGTCGACGTATCGACCGACGCCACCGCGGTCGGCGGGCACGCTCGTGGCGTCGAGGAGGACCCGGGGCGGGCGACCGGCGGACACGCGAACTCCTCGCTGACGCTCCTCCCTGACGAGAGGATGTGACCTCCGACACTCTCGATGCCAAGCCTACGCCCGCCTGCGGCGCTATCCGGTGTTCTCCGCGGCGCGTTCGCCGGCCGCGTCGCGGCCGCCACGGTCGGGACCCGCCCGAGGCGGTATCGTCGCGACGCATGGCCGACAGCATCGCCCGGATCTTCACCGCCGCGGTCTCCCAGGACCCGTCCCGCCCGGTGCTCACGTGGTACGACGACGCGGTCGGCGAGCGCACCGAGCTGTCCGGTGCCACGCTGGCGAATTGGGTGGCGAAGACGGCGAACCTCCTCGTCGACGGGGCCGGGCTCGCCCCCGGCGACCCCGTCGGCGTGCTCCTGCCGCCCCACTGGCAGACGGCGGCCGTGTTGCTCGGCGCGTGGTCCGCCGGGCTGGTGGTGCACGAGTCGCCGGACGCCGGGCCGGTCGAGGTGCTCTTCGCCGCCGCCGACCGGATCGCGGAGGCGGCGGGCTGGTCAGCTGGCGAACGGTACGCCCTCTCGCTGGCTCCGATGGCCGCGCCGCTGCGTGAGACGCCGGCGGGCTTCGCCGACTACGTGGTGGAGGTCCGCGGCCACGGGGATCACTTCACTCCGCTGGGCGGCGGTCCTCAGGACGCGGAGCTGGCCAAGCGGGCCGCCGCGCGCGCCGCCGAGTTGGGGCTCGCCCCGGGGGCACGGGTGCTGGTGGACGCCGCGCGGTATCCGGATCCGCTCGACTGGCTGCTGGCTCCGCTCGCAGTCGGCGGCTCCATCGTCCTGTGTGGACGCGCTGATCCTGGGCGGTTGGCGGACCGCGCCGCCGTCGAACGGGTCACCGTCACCCTGCCGTAGCGCGCCGGCCGCGACACGCTGGCCGCCGGCGTGCGCTCACCGTGCGGACCGAGGCTAGGCGAACCTCTGGAACGCCAGCAGGGCCTCGGGGTTGGCCAACGCGCCGAGCGCCGCCGCCTCCGCCACCGGGGTGCCGGTGAGGATCCGCTTCACCGGCACCTCCAGCTTCTTGCCCGACAGGGTCCGGGGCACCGCCCGCACCTGGTGGATCTCGTCGGGCACGTGCCGCGGCGAGAGCGCGGTCCGCAGCTCCCGGACGAGCTCGCCACGCAGCGCGTCGTCCAGCGTCCGCCCGTCGGCGAGGACGACGAACAGCACCAGCCGGCCCGGGCCGCCCGCCGGATCCTCCACGTGCACCACCAGCGAGTCGAGAACCTCCGGCCGGGCCTCGACGACGGAGTAGAACTCCGCGGTGCCGAGGCGGACCCCGCCGCGGTTGAGCGTCGCGTCCGAGCGGCCCGTGATGACACAGCTCCCCCGCTCCGTGATGGTGATCCAGTCACCGTGCCGCCACACGCCCGGGAACCGGTCGAAGTACGCCTCCCGGTACCGGGTTCCGTCCGGGTCGTTCCAGAAGCCGACCGGCATGCTCGGCATCGGCTCGGTGACCACCAGCTCGCCGCGCTCCCCCACGACCGGCTGCCCCCGCGGGGACCACGCCTCCACCTTGGCGCCCAGGCAGCGGCAGGTGATCTCTCCCGCGTGCACCGGCAGCAACGGCACGCCGCCGACGAAGCCGGTGCAGACGTCGGTGCCGCCCGACAGCGACTGAAGGTGGACGTGGCCGCCGACCGCCTCGGCGACCCACGTGAAGCCCTCGGCGGGCAAGGGCGCGCCGGTCGAGCCGAGGCCGCGCAGCGCGGCGAGGTCGGCGATCTCGCGGGGCACGATCCCCGCTTTGCGGCAGGCCAGCAGAAACGGCGCCGACGTGCCGAAGTACGTGACGCCGGCGCGCTCGGCGAGCCGCCACAGCGCGCCGAGGTCCGGGTGGCTCGGGTCCCCGTCGACAAGCACGATCGCCGCGCCGACGGCCGGCCCGGAGACCAGGTAGTTCCACATCATCCACCCGGTGGTGGTGAACCAGACGAAGCGGTCACCGGGGCCGAGGTCGTGGTGCAGCGCGAGCATCTTGAGGTGCTCGAGCAGGATCCCGCCGTGGCCGTGCACGATCGGCTTGGGCAGCCCGGTGGCGCCCGACGAATACAGCACGTAGAGCGGGTGGTCGAACGGGACCGGGAGGAACTCCAGCGGCTCGTCGGTCTCCGCCGCGAGCTCCGCCCAGCTCTGCTGCCCCGGACCGGGTGTCGCGGCGCGGTCGAGGTACGGGATCAGCACTGTGTGCCGCAGCGACGGCAGGGCCGCGCGGATCGCCGCCACCTCAACAGCCCGGTCGACGGCAACGTCGCCGTATCGGTAGCCGTCGACGGTGACGAGCACCGACGGCTCGATCTGCCGCCACCGGTCGAGGACGCCGCGCGCACCGAACTCCGGGGCGCAGGACGAGAACACCGCCCCGAGGCTCGCGGCGGCGAGCAGCAGCACCACGGTCTCGGGGATGTTCGGCGCGTACGCCGCCACCCGATCGCCTGGCTGGACTCCCAACCGCCGCAGGCCGGCGCGTACCCGCCGCACCTGCTCCCGCAGCTCGCCGACGGTGAGGGTGACCGCTGGCCGGCTCTGGCTGTAGCCGATCACCACCGGGTCGTCCCCGGCGAGCCCCGGCGCGCGCAGCACATGCTCGGCGTAGTTGAGCCGCGCCCCCGGGAACCACCGGGCGCCGGGCATCCGCCGGCTGGTGAGCACCGCCTTCGGCGGGGTGTGGGCGATGACGGCGAAGTAGTCCCATAGGGACTGCCAAAAGGCTTCCAGCTCGGTGACGGACCACCGCCACAGCGCGTCGTAGTCCGCGAAGTGGCGGCCCCGGTCACGGGCGAGCCACCGCAGGTAGTCGCCGATCCGGGTTCGTTCCCGCACGTCGGCCGGGGGTGTCCAGAGCGGGTCACCCATGGCGTCCCTCCCGGGTGCCACGGCGATGAATGGCTCTCTAGCCCATCATGCCGCACCCCGGGAGGTCACGTGTGATCTCGCACACCCGCGCCGGTCGCGCTAGTCCCGCAGGAGCTGGCGCGCCATCACGATCCGCTGCACCTGGTTGGTGCCCTCGTAGATCTGCGTGATCTTGGCGTCCCGCATCATCCGCTCGACCGGGAAGTCCTGGGTGTAGCCGTACCCGCCGAGGAGCTGGACGGCGTCCGTGGTGATCTCCATGGCGACGTCGGAGGCGAAGCACTTGGCCGCCGCCCCGAAGAAGGTCAGGTCGGGGTCGAAGCGCTCCGACTTCGCCGCCGCCGTGTACGTCAGCTGGCGAGCCGCCTCCAGCTTCATCGCCATGTCGGCGAGCATGAACTGGATGCCCTGGAAGTCGGCGATCGGCCGGCCGAACTGCTGCCGCTCCTTGACGTAGTTCTTGGCGAAGTCCAGCGCGCCCTGGGCGATGCCCACGGCCTGCGCCGCGATGGTGACCCGGGTGTGGTCGAGGGTCCGCATCGCGGTGGCGAAGCCCGTGCCCGGTTCACCGATCATGCGGTCGGCCGGGATCCGGACGTTGTCGAAGTAGACCTCACGGGTGGGTGACCCCCGGATGCCCAGCTTCTTCTCCGGGGCGCCGAAGCTCACCCCCGGGTCGGACTTCTCAACGACGAAGGCGGAGATCCCCCGGGTGCGCGCCTCGGGGTCGGTCACCGCGAACACGGTGTAGAACTCGGACTCCCCGGCGTTGGTGATCCACCGCTTGACGCCGTTGATCACATAGTGATCTCCATCACGAACGGCCCGAGTCTTCATCGAGGCGGCGTCGCTGCCCGCTTCCGGCTCGGAGAGGCAGTACGAGAAGAGCGCGTCGCCGCGGGCCACGGGCGGCAGGTAGCGGCGCTTGAGCTCCTCCGAACCGGCGAGCAGCAGCGGCATCGTGCCCAGCTTGTTCACCGCTGGGATGAGGGACGAGGAGGCGCACGCGCGCGCGACCTCCTCGATTACGATCGCTGTGGCCAGCGCATCCGCGCCGGCCCCGCCATACTCCACGGGAATGTGCGGAGCATGGAAGTCAGCGGAGCGCAACGCCTCGTACGATGCCTGGGGGAACGCGGCGGTCTCGTCGACCTCCGCGGCATGGGGAGCGACTTTGGCGTCACAGAGAGTTCGTACCGCCTCACGGATTGCCTCATGTTCCTCCGACAACCGGTAGGCGTCGAACGCCGACTCCATCGTCATCCCGGCCATCCCCCCTTTGCGATCGGCCTGAGCGGGTGTGAGGATACACCGACCGCACAGAGCCCCTTACGGCCGCATAGGCCGAACCACTATCGTCCCTCACATCTCGGGGCCTCAGCCCGGTCACGTAATCGAATCAATCGAATAACGACATGTGTCCGTTAAGGCGCCCTTCGGCGTCCACCCGACCGCGACGCACCTAGCGCGCCGCCCACGCGAGCGGAGACCACAGGCGTGACTATCCCGTATCCGAGTGGCCAATCCCTTCCGGCCTTCGCCACGGTTACCCCCCCGTCCGGCGCTGCCCGGCCGCGATTGACGTTCCTGGGCACCGGCTACCTCGGCGCGACCTACGCGATCTGCTTCGCCGAGCTGGGATACGAGGTACTCGGCTGCGACATCGACGAAGAAAAGATCGCGACGCTAGCCAACGGTGCCGTTCCGTTCCACGAGCCTGGCCTCGACGAGCTGCTGCGCCGCAATCTGGCGGCGGGACGGCTCCGCTTCACCACCGACTACAAGGAGACCGCCGACTTCGGTGACGTGCACTTCATCTGCGTCGGCACGCCCCAGCGCGCCGACGGGATGGGCGCGGACCTGTCGTACGTCGAGGCCGCGGTCACCAGCCTGGCCCCACACCTGACCCGCAAGGCGTTGATCGTGGGAAAGTCCACCGTCCCGGTGGGCACCGCCGAGTGGGTCGAGCAGCTCGTCAGCAAGCACGTCCCGCCCGAGCTCGGGGTGGAGGTGGCCTGGAGCCCGGAGTTCCTCCAGGAGGGCTTCGCCGTCGAGGACGTGCTCCGGCCCAACCGGATCGTCCTCGGGGTCAAGAGCGAGTGGGCGTACTCGATGCTTTACGCCGCGCACAAGGGCGTCTTCGACCTCGCCGCCACTGAGGATCGGGAGGTGCCCGTGGTGGTGACCGACTTCGCCACCGCGGAGCTGGTGAAGGTCGCCGCCAACGCCTTCCTCGCCACCAAGATCTCGTTCATCAACGCGATGGCCGAGGTGTGCGAGGTGGTGGGCGCGGACGTGACGCAGCTCGCGCGCGCCATCGGCTACGACCCGCGTATCGGCAACCGGTTCCTCCAGGCGGGCATCGGCTTCGGCGGCGGCTGCCTGCCCAAGGACATCCGCGCGTTCCAGGCCCGGGCGCAGGAGCTGGGCGCTGGCGAGGCGCTGCGGTTCCTGCACGAAGTCGACCTGATCAACCAGCGGCGGCGCACCCGGGTCGTGCAGCTCGCCGCCGAGCTGTTGGGCCGCAAGTCGGGGCCGGCTGGACCGGACCTCTCCGGTACCCGCATCGCGGTGCTCGGCGCGACCTTCAAGCCCAACTCCGACGACGTGCGTGACGCGCCCTCCCTCGCCATCGCCGGGATGCTGCACAAGGCCGGGGCGGACGTGCACGTCTACGACCCGCAGGGCATGGAGAACGCCAAACGCGCCCTGCCCGAGGTGACGTACGAGCCGTCGATGGAGGACGCGGTCCGCGGGGCCGACCTGGTCTGCGTGCTCACCGAATGGGCCGACTTCCGCAACGCCGACCCGGTGGCGCTCGGCGAGCTCGTCGCCGCGCGGCGAGTGATCGACGGACGCAACTGCCTCGACCCGGCGCTGTGGACACAGGCGGGCTGGGTGTACCGCGGCATGGGCCGCCCCTAGCCGTCGACACACGACCAACGGCCGCGAATCCGAAACAGATTCGCGGCCGTTGTCTATGTGGCCGCAGCCTTTTGCGCGTCACGGCCGGCAAGGACTATCCAAACATCGACCTTTTTAGGCATGCTTCAGAAAGTCCACGGTGCTGGGCCGACGCAGGAGGTCACCATGAACCTCTACCCCTGTTCCGTGTGCGGCCGCGGAATATCGTCCACCTCACAGTGCCCACACTGTGGCGCGCGCCAAGGCGACTATGCCGAGGAACTGGCCCGTCTCGAACGCGCTATCGCCGAGATGAAAGCCAGGGACGCGGCGCTCGCCGAAGAGCAACAAAACCTCGCCGCCAGTCTGCAAGCCGCGATATTTCAGCGGGACATCCTCGCCCACGCCCAGGCCGAACGCCTCAAGAACGCGTCCCGTCCCCGGCACACCTTGCGATACCGCATCGGACGCCGGCCGCCGACGGCCACCCACCGGATCCCCCCGCCCCGACAGCCGCCGCCCCCCGAAGGCGGAGTCGGCACGTGGTCCTCCCCTGAACCGTCCACACCGAAACCACCGCCCCCCGCCGAGCCGGAAGCCTCCTCCCAAGAGATCCAGAACGTCCTGCTCGGGCTCAGCGCGCTGGTCCTCGCCGCCGCCGCGGTGGTCTTCGCCGGCTTCGCGGTCAGCACCCTCACCCTGGTCAGCCGGGCGATGATCCTGGGCGGGGCGATCGTTCTCACCCTGGCCGCCGCGCCCGCGCTGGCCCGGCGATCATTGATCTCCACCGCGGAGACGGTCGCCGGCATCGGGCTGATGCTCATCCCGCTGGCCGGCTACTCCCTGCTGAACGCTGCGTCCACCGGCTTCGGCGGCGGAGTCGTCGGCGGGCTGATCTTCGCGGCCACGGCGGTCATCGCCGGCGCGTACGCCCAGGTCGTCCCGCTGACCGTGCCGCGCTACGCGACCGTGCTCGCCGTGCAGCCGGTGCTGCCACTCGTCATCGGCGGCCAGATCGACGGGCCGGTCGGGTGGGCGCTGGCCCTCACCGCGGTCGGGGCGCTCGACCTGGGCCTGGCCTGGCTCTTCGCCCGACACCACGGGCTGCGGTGGCTGCTGGATCCCTCCCTCCGGGCGCGCGACACCTCCCGGACACCCCCACCCACTGACGCCGCGCCGCAGCGGCCGTCGACACCCAGCCGCCCCGAGGGTGCCCCCGAGGAGCCCGACGCGGTCGTCATCCCGGACTCCCCCGACCAGGGCGCGGCCCCGACCGCGGCGTCCGTCGATGGGCTCTCCCCCACCGAGGCGTGGCTCCGCGATCTCATCTGGGCGCTCCACGGGCTGGCCATCGGCGCCGCCCTCACGTACGCGGCGGTCGGCCTGCTCGGCGCCGACACCGTGCCCGCGGCGCTCCGCGCCGCGTCAGCCCTGCTGCTGGCCGCCGGCGTCGGCCTGGTGGGCGCCCTCACCCTGGGGCGGCGGCCCCTGCCGGACGTGGCGGCGGGCCTCCTCACGCTGTCGGTGATCGGCGCGGTCGGCCGGGTGGCCGCCCTCGCGTTCCCCGGACCGGCGCTGCTGATGCTCGCGGCGGTCGTCACCGTCGCCGGAGTCGGCGTCCGCGCCCTCCCCGACGCGGCGCGCCGCGGCCCCCAGTTCGCCACCGCGGCCACGCTCGCCGTCCTCGGCGCGCTGCTCGCCGGAAGTGTGCTGCGGGCCGCGCTGGCCCCGATCCGCGCCGCGCAACCGATCTGGACGGCCGACCTCACCGAGTACGCAGACGCGATCGCGTCCGCCGCCGGCGCGGTCGACAGGCAGCTCGCGCTCTCGGCTCTCCTGCTCGCCGTCGCCGCCGCTCTCGCGCTGCCGTCGGAGGCGCGCCGCGGCGCCGCGCTCACCGGCCTCGCGCTGGCCGCGCTGGCCGCGCCCGCCTCGTTCCGCCTCGCCTGGTTCGCCGCCCCCTGGCCGGCGGTCCTCGTCGCGCTGGGGATCGGCGTCGCGGGGCTCACCGCCCGCACCGAACGCACCGCCCGGATGCACGTGGCCGGCGCGGCCGTCGTCGCGTTCGCCGGCGCGCTCACCGCGACCGCCCGCCCCGCGCTGACGGCGGCGGTGCTCGGCGTCCTCGCCATCGGCGGAGTCGTGATCATGTTCGCCGGCCGCCAACCGGAGGCCCGCGTCTACCCGGGGGCCGACGTGGTGGCGTCCTGGGCGGCCGGCGGCGCGGCGCTCGCCCTGCCGGGCGCGGTCGCCGCCCTGGCGGCGGCCGTATCCGCGGCCCCCACACCGGAGGCGCTGCGGGCCGCGACGCTGCCCATCCTCGCCGCGAGCTTCCTCGCCGTTTGCGCCACGCTCGGCTACGCCGCGCTCACCCAGGTGGCCCAACGGCACATCAGCATGCCGTTGACCGTCGGCACCGGGCTGGGCGCCCTGGTGGTCGCCGGCGCGGCGTTCGGCGCGCCCGGCGCCACCGGAACCGACGCCTTGGTGGGCGCGCTGGTGCTGGTCGCCGCGGTCCTGCTCTTCCTCGCCCCGACGATCGACGCGGGCCGCCGCGCCGACCGGCTCCTGGACGGCGCCGACTACGCCGCCGCTGCCGCCACCGTCGCCCTCGTCGGCGCGCTCGCCCGGATCGCTGCGGTCGTTGTCCCCGGCGTCGAGCTGACCGCCTCCGCCGCGCTGGTGCTCACGGTGGCGGCGGGTGTGCGGGCCTTGCCGGTGGATTGGCAGCGCGGCCCCATCGTCGGCGTGGCCGCCAGCGGCGGCGCGGTGGCGCTGCTCGCCGGATACCACGCGCTCGGCAACGGACTGCTGGCGCTGGCCACCCCCGGCGGTCTGTGGCACGCCGACTTGGACGCCTGGCCCAGCGGGCCAGCGGGCTGGGGGTGGCAGGTGCCCGCCGCGTTGGCGCTGCTCGCCGGCGCCGCCGCCGTGGCCCTCCCCCGCCCGTGGTCCCACAACGCCTCTGGGGCGCTCGCGTTGCTCGCCACCGTCGGGACACCGGTCGCGCTGGGACTGCCCTGGTGGTCCCCGATCCTGGTCGGCTGCACCGTGGCCATCGTCTACGCCCTCGCCAGCGTGGCCGCCACCGATCCACGCTCCGGCCTCGCCCGCGGGGCGGTCGCGGCGGCGGTCGCGCTCTACACGATCGGCGCCGCGCTGGTCCGCCCGCTGACCACCGCCGCCACGTTGACCCTGGTGGCGCTGCTGGGCGTCGCCATCGCCGCCCTCGCCCGAGTCGTCGCCTCGCTCACCAGCCCGCTGCCGGCGGCGGACTCGACAGAGGACACTCCCGCCTCCACACCAGACGGTCCGGCCCCGATGATGCCGCCGCACCTCGCCCGCGTCGGCGGGTTCGCCACCGCCGCGGCCCTGCTGGCGTTGCCGGGCGCTGTGGCCGCCGTCGCCGCCCACCTCGCCATGCCGACCAGCACCGTGCTCACCAGCGCGCTCGCTGCCTGCGGCCTCGGGCTCGTCGGCATCGCGGCGCTCCGGCGTCAGGTGCCGCACTACCTGCCGTACGCCACGGCCGGGCTCGCCGCCAGCGCGACGATCATCACGATCGCTGCTGTGCCGACCGCGCTGCCCACGGCGCTGTACGCCGCCGGCGCGGCGCTGCTCATCGTCCTCGCGGAGCTGCTGCGCGCGCACACCCCCGCGCCCGCCGGCCCGCGTGCCGCGGCCGTCGCCGAGCCGCCGCACCAGCCGTCGGCGCCGCCGTCCCGCTGGACGATCAGCCCCGAGAAGGGCCTGATGCTCGCGGCCGCCGCGCCGACCGCCCTCGCCACGGCGGCGATCGCGCCCGCCCTGTTCGCCGCGCTCATCGCGCCATACGGCACCCTCCGGCAGATCTGGCAAGGACCGCCGCCGGCCCTGCTCAGCCCACCGGCGGCGGCGGACGCCACCACGGTGCTGGCGTGCGCGCTGCTGACGCTCGCGGCGGCGCTCGCCGCCACAGGCCTCACCGGCGGGCGACCCAGCGAAGCGACCCCTGTGATCCTCCCCGGTCTGGCGATCACACTGCTGATCACGCCGGTGTCCCTCGGGTCGCCGTGGCCTTCGGGCACCTTGGCCGCGCTCGCGGTCTTCACCATCGCGATGCTCGGGCTGGCGCTCACCCCACCGCCGCCGGACACCGACCGCAACCGGCCCATCCACATCGCGCGGACGGTGGCCTTCGCTATCGGGCTCGCGGTCGGCGGAGCCGGTCTCGCCGGCAGCCTCGCCTCCCGCGAACTCACCCTGTTCGCGTTCGGCGGCGCGGTCACCGTCGGCGCCGCCGCGGCGTTCTTCGGCCGGAGTCAAACCGCCCGGGTCCTGGGTTGGCTCTTCGCGGCCGTGATGGCGCAGCTCTTCGTGCTCACCGTGGGCCTGGTCGCCGGCGCGCCGGCCACCTGGTCGGCGTTCGGGGTGCTGGCCGTCGGCGCGGTCCTGCTCGTCAGCGCGACGCAACTGCCCCGCGTCCGCGGGTTGGCGGCGCTGCGCGAGGCGACGGTCGCGGAGTGGAGCGGCTACGGGGCCGCGGTGCTCGCGCTCGCCCTCGCGCACACCTCCCCGCGGCACGTCGCCGGGCTGCTGGCGGCGTGGGGCGCGGTCCTCGGCGTGGTGGCCACCCGGCCGGCCCGCACGCTCATGCAACGGCGGGTGCTGTTCTGGGCCGCGGTCGGCTGTGAGATCACCGCGTGGTGGATGCTGATGGCGTTGAGCGACGTCAGCCTGCCCGAGGCGTACACGCTGCCGTTCGCGGCGCTGGCCCTGCTGATCGGCATGGTGGAGCTGCGGCACCGGCCCGAGCTGACCAGTTGGGTGGCGTACGGGCCGGCGCTCATCGCCGCGTTCGCGCCGACGCTGGTGATCGTGCTCACCACTGGCACCGGCGACCTGCGGCAGGTGCTCCTTCTCCTCGGCGCGGTCGCGACGCTGCTGCTCGGCTCGATGCGTCAGCAGCAGGCCCCGGTGGTGGTGGGGGCGATCGTCACCGCGCTCACTGCGCTGCACGTGCTGATGCTCGTCGGGCCGTGGCTGGCGCTGATCCCGGTAGGGATCCTGCTGCTCACCCTCGGTGCGACCAACGAACGCCGCCGCCGCACCCAGGAGCGGGTGCGGGGCGCGCTACGCGGCATGCGGTGACTCGGGCGCCCGCCCCAACGCCTATCGGTCGAGGGTGGCGCGCAGCGCCCGGTCTTTCTCGGCGACCAGCGCGGCGAGCTCGTCCTGAAACGCCAGCATGCGTTCCCGCAGGGCGTCATCGCTGGCCGCGAGGATCCGCACCGCGAGCAGCCCCGCGTTACGAGCCCCGCCGATCGAGACCGTGGCCACCGGAACGCCCGCCGGCATCTGCACGATCGACAGCAGGGAATCCATCCCGTCGAGGTGCTTCAGCGGCACCGGCACACCGATCACCGGCAGCGGGGTGGCCGAGGCGACCATGCCGGGCAGGTGCGCGGCGCCCCCCGCCCCGGCGATGATCACGCGGAGCCCGCGGCCGGCGGCGGCACGCGCGTAGTCGAGCATCGCCATCGGCGTGCGGTGCGCGGAGACCACCCGCACCTCGTAGCTGACGCCGAACTCGTCCAGCGCCTCCGCGGCCGCCTTCATGGTCGGCCAGTCCGAGTCGCTGCCCATGATCACACCGACGCTGGTCACCGCCGCCTCACTTTCCCTCACGCAACCAGCTAGCGGCTCGCGCCGCCCGCTTCCGAAGCTGGGCTAGGTCGTCGCCGAGCACCGTGACGTGGCCGATCTTGCGTCCTGGGCGGGAGCGTTTGCCGTAGAGGTGCACCTTGACCCCGGGATCTTCGGCGAAGAGGTGGTGCAGCCGCTCGTCCAGCGGCATCCCGCCCTCCTCGCCGCCGAGCACATTGGCCATCACCACCACCGGAGCGGTCAGCGACGTCTCCCCCATCGGGTAGTCGAGCACCGCGCGCAGGTGCTGCTCGAACTGAGAAGTGCGGGCCCCTTCGATCGTCCAATGCCCGGAATTGTGCGGGCGCATCGCCAACTCGTTGACGACCAGCCCGTCAGCGGTGTCGAAAAGCTCCACCGCGAGCAAGCCGACGACGCCGAGCTGGGTGGCGATGTCGATGGCCAACCGCTGCGCGGCGAGCGCCTGCTGCTCCGACAGGCCCGGCGCGGGCGCCACCACCTCCACGCAGATCCCGTCCCGCTGCACGGTCTCCACCACCGGATAGACCGCGACCTGCCCGAACGGCGACCGCGCGACCTGCACCGCCAGCTCCCGCCGCAACGCCACGCGCTCCTCGGCGATCAGCTCGGTGCCGCTGGCGAGCAGCGGAGCCACCTCGTCGGGGCGGGACAGCACCCAGACCCCGCGTCCGTCATAGCCACCGCGGACCGCCTTGACGATCACCGGCCAGCCGACCTCCGCGCCGAACGCGGCCAGCTCCGCGCTGTCCCGAATCGGCCGCCACCGGGGCACCGGGGCGCCCAGCTCCCCGAGCCGTTCCCGCATCGCGCGCTTGTCCTGGGCGTACCGCAGCGCGTCCGCACCGGGATAGACCACGATCCCCTCGGCGGCGAGGGCACGCACGTGCTCGTTCGGCACGTGCTCGTGGTCGAAGGTCACCACGTCGCAGTCCTTGGCGAAGGCGCGCAGCGCGTCCAGGTCCGTGTGATCGCCGTAGTGCACGTCGGCGGCGACCAGCGCGGCGCCGTCCTCCGGCGTCCGCGCCAGGACACGCAATGACTGACCGAGAGCGATCGCCGCCTGGTGGGTCATCCGGGCGAGTTGGCCTCCGCCCACCATGCCGACGAGAGGCAAACCGGTGCGGGCATCCATAGCGGCCGCCAGCCTAATCCGGTGACCGACTTCGCCCGCGGGCAGGCTGCCTCGTGTGGGCCGCCTCGGGGCGCGCCACCTCGTCAGCCGAGTTGGTCGGCCAGCTCGGCGGCGGTGGTCACCGGACGGTCGCAGACAAACCCGCGGCAGACGTAGGCGGTCGCCTGCCCGTCGAGCGTGCTCCGGCCCCGCAGCAGCGGCACACCCGGCTGGTCCGTCACACCGGCGACCACGACCGCGCCCGGCGGAGCGTGCCGGCGCGCGGTGGCCAGCAAGGGTTCCGTGGCCGCGGCGTCCCCGGCGACGATCGCGATCTCGTAGGGGCCGGAGAGCAACGCCTCCCCCACCGCGGCGGCGTACCCCGTGACCCGGGGGTGCCGGGCGGCGATCGGGGCGACGGTCTCCAACGCCGCCTCAGCCGCCTGCCGGTAGCGCGGCTCGCCCGTGAGCGCCGAGTACGTCGTCAGGGCCGCCGCGATCGACGACAGGCCGGAGGGGGTGGCGTTGTCGGTCGGATCCGCGGGACGGACCACGAGCCGCTCGGCGTCGTCAGCGGTGTCGTAGAAGCCACCCGAGCCGGTGGCGAAACGCGCCAACGCCGTCTCCACCAGCTCGCCCGCGAGCCCCAGCCACCGCCCCTCGCCGGTGAGCTGGTGCAACGCGCAGAACGCCTCCGCGAGACAGCCGTAGTCCTCCAGCACACCGGCGGCCTCGCCGACCACCCCGTCGCGGGAGACCCGGCGCAGCCGCCCGTCGACGAGATGGGTGCGCGCCAGGTAGTCCCCGGCCTGGATCGCGAGGTCCCGGGCGAGGGCCACGGCGGCCCGCTCCTCCGGGCCGGCGTCGGCCAGCGTGGGCGCGCACCACGCGTACTCGCACAAGGCGGTGATCGCCAAACCGTTCCACGCGGTCACCACCTTGTCGTCCCGAGCCGGCTGCGGACGCCGAGACCGCGCCTCGGCCAGAACGCCCCGCACCCGCGCCCAGCGCTCCCGCACCTCCTCGACCGCGGCGTCGATGTCCCGGGCCAGCCGCAGCACGCTCGTGCCGTGCTCGAAGGTGCCCTCCGGGGTGACCCCGAAGAGGTCCGCGGCCCAGCGGCCGTCGTCCTCCCCCAGCAGCTCGACGAGCTGGGCGGGGGTCCACACGTAGGTCGCCCCCTCGACGCCGTCGGTGTCCGCGTCGAGCGCGGAGGCGAACCCGCCGGCCGGCACGGCGAGGGCGTCGCGGAGAAAGTGGACGATCTCCCGGGCGACGCGTCGCCCGAGCCGGTCGCCGGTGAGCCGCCACAGCTGGGTGTAGACCCGCAGCAGCTGGGCGTTGTCGTAGAGCATCTTCTCGAAGTGCGGCACGGTCCAGGTGGCGTCCACCGCGTAGCGGGCGAACCCGCCGGCGAGCTGGTCGTAGATGCCGCCGCGCGCCATCGCCTCAGCGGTGTGCCGGACCACTTCGAGGCTGGCCCGCTCGCCGGTGCGCTGGTAGTGGCGGAGCAGGAACAGCAGCTCCATGTGCGGGGGAAACTTCGGCGCGCCGCCAAAACCACCGTTGATCGAGTCGTACTCCTTGGTGAGCTGCAACGCGGCGGCGTCCAGCAGGTCGGCGCTGAACGGCGCGGTGGGGCCGTCCACCGCCTGCGCGCCGTCGACCGCCTCCACCAGCGCCGCGCCTTGGCGCAGCACCGCCTCCCGCTGGTCCCGCCACGCGGCGGCGACGGACCGCACCAGCCGGATGAAGGTGTCGCGCGGGTAGTACGTGCCGCACAGGAACGGTTCGCCGTCCGGGGTGGCGAAGACGGTCATCGGCCAGCCGCCGTGGCCGGTCATCGCCTGGGTGGCCATCATGTAGATCGCGTCGACGTCGGGCCGCTCTTCGCGGTCCACCTTGATCGCGATGAAGGCGTCGTTGATCAGCCGCGCGACCTCTTCGTCCGCGAAGGACTCGCGCGCCATGACGTGGCACCAGTGGCAGGACGCGTACCCCACCGAGATGAGCAGAGGTCGGTCCAGCCGACGGGCTTCCTCGAAAGCCTCCGCGCACCACGGCCACCAGTCCACGGGGTTGTCGGCGTGCTGCCGCAAGTACGGACTGGTGGCATCAGCGAGCCTGTTCATCCGTCCGCCGCTCTCCTCGCGCCGCCAAGCGGGGACCTGCGCCCCGTCATGACCAACCTAGCCCCCGCCCCCGACCACGCCCTCGCCACCGCGGGCGTTCCGCCAAAACCGCTGACGTCCCCTCAGGTTCGGGACCTACCCCGCTTCAGCAAGCTGTTGGCTGCCGACCGCGCCAGCGCTGGGCTGGCGCTCGGCCGGCGCTGATCCAGCGCTGGGCTGGCGCGTAGAGCCCGCACGGGAAAGGCCGGCTGCGGGGCCAGGCTCGCCCCGCCGGGCGGCCCGGACTGGCCGGCGTGGCGTGCGGCGCGTACGCCGGATTCACCGCGTCACGAGGCGCCATCGGCGCGCAACGGGAGGACCTGGGCCCGGGCGGTGTCCAGTAAGGACCGCAGGACCCCGACGATGCGGTCGGCGGGCACCGGTTTGAAGAAGTGGTACCCCTGCGCCGCGGCGCAGCCGAGGTCGACCAGAGCCGCCCGCTGGTCGGCGGTCTCCACCCCTTCGGCGACCACCCGCAGGCCCAGCTGCCGCCCGAGCTCGATGGTGGTGCGCACGATCGCCGCGGCCTGCGGCGACTCCACCATCCGGCCGACGAACGAGCGATCCACCTTGAGCTCGTCGACCGAGATGCGGGTGAGGAAGCTCAAGGACGAGAAGCCGGTGCCGAAGTCGTCAACCGCGATCCGCACCCCCATCTCGCGGAGGCTGCTGAGCACCTCGTCGATGACATCGAGATCACTCATCACGACGGTCTCGGTGATCTCCAGGATGAGGCGGTTCGGCGGCACCTGGTGTCGCCGCAGCAGCGCGGCGATCTTGCTCGGCAGCCGCGGATCAAGCAGGTTGCGGGCGGAGACGTTCACCGAGATCGGCACATCGAGGCCGTGCCGGGCCCACTCCGCGGCGACCGCGAGCGCCTTGTCGATCACGTAACTGGTGAACGGGCCGAGCAACTCGCTTTCTTCGACCGCGCAGATGAATTCCGCCGGGCTCAACCACCCGCGCCGCGGATGACGCCAGCGGATCAAGGCCTCCACGCCGGTCGGCGCGCCGGTGACGAGGTCGACCGACGGTTGCAGCGCGAGCAGGAGCTGGTCGTCGGCGGCGAGCGCCTCACGCAGCTCGGCCAGCAGCGCGAGCTGATCCGTGCTGGCCACGTCGGTGGCGCTGTCGTAGAGCGCCACACCGACGCCGGCCTTCTTCGCCTGGTACATGGCGATGTCCGCCCGCCGCAGCAGTTCGGTCATGTCGGCGGCGGCCGCGTTGGCGACGACGACCCCGACCGACGCCTCCACCGCCATCCGTACCCCGGCGACCTCGATCGGTGTCGCGGCGAGCCCACTGACGACCTCACGGGCCCGTCGCAGCGCGGAGGTGATCGTCGCCCCGGCGGCGGAGTCGGCGGTCACCGGCAGGGTGGTGGCCAGCAGCGCGAACTCGTCGCCGCCGAGCCGGCCCAGCAGCTCGCCAGGGCGGACGAGCGCGGCGAGGCGTTCCGCGGTCGCCCGGAGCAGCTCATCCCCCGCCGCGGGTCCGAGGACGTCGTTGACCTCCCGAAAGTCGTTGAGGTCGAGCAGGATCAGCGCGACCGGATGCTCCGGCGGCAGTCCGCGCAGGGTGCTGTCGCCCCGGCTGAGCATCGCGCTCCGGTTGACGAGGCGGGTCAGCGGGTCGTGCAGCTTTTCGTACGACGAGCGGGCGGTCGCCACCAGCAGCGCCTCGTGGGTGGCGGCGTCGTGCAACGCCGCGCCGAGCGCGTCGCCGTACGCGTTGAGCGCGCTCCGCTCCCGCGGGCCGGGCAACGCCGAACGGGGCAGCCGCACCCGCAGCTCCCCGACCTGCGCGTCGCCGACGGTGAGGGTCCGGGTCAGCGTCTGCTCGTCGTCGCCGATCCGCGAGGTCGCCGCGGGGGCGTCCTCTTGGCGCAGCACGCCGTTGCGGTCGGCGGTGTACCGGCGGCGGCGTCCGTCGGCCCGGAGCACGTCGACCTCGACCTGGTCCGCGCCGAAAAACGCGAGGGCGCCGGCCACCCCCGCGGTCGCCACCGCCCGCTCATCGAGCTGGTTGAGCGCCCCGGTCGCCCGCGCGAACTCCTGCCACGCGCGGCGTTCGTCGTCAGCGAGCAAGCGCAGGCCGTACGTCTGCTGCAACAGCCAGAGGGCGGCGGGCAGGAACAGCAGCCACTGCGGATCGTCGGCGATCATGACGACGGCGACGAGCCCCACCAGCACGTTCCCGACGACCATCAACGCCTTGCGCTGCACGATCCGCCAGACCGTGCCCCAGAACGGGACGTGCCGGTGCAGCGACAGGGCGAGCGCCGCCAGGACAGCGCCGACCGCCACATAGGCGAGCGCCCCGGCGGTGGCGGCGCCGGCTAACGCGGGGGTGGGCGCCACGTCACGCGGATCCGTGAGGGCTCTGGTCACCGCGGCGCCGGCCGCCACCGCGATGGTGAACCCAGCGGCGATTCGCACCACCTCCATCGGGGTGCGGCGCTCGGTGAAGAGGGAGAGCAGGGTCCAGGCGACTCCCGCGCCGAGGAACGTGGCCGCGGGCAGCCACCCGGCCGGCGCGAGGTAGAGGCCCACGATCAACGCCGCCTCGGTCCAGGTGACGCTGATCGTGTCCGCGCCGATCCGGACCCGGAACCGGGCGAGGTGCGCGAGCGCGATCAACCCGGCCGCGGCGCCGAATTGGGCCAACGGCGACAGCGGGCTCGCAGGCGGCGATCCCGTGAGCAGCAGGCCGCCGCCGATCACCCCGACCGCCAGGATCAGCACCGTGGCGGCAGCAAGCATGCGGTGCCGCACGGCGGTCGGCGCCG
>Ga0079224_100000796_pt1 | contig 33471 bp, 17 predicted proteins | sample Stecom2015_FD_80414 | JGI IMG/M metagenome (GOLD analysis project Ga0079224, IMG submission 80414) | Agricultural soil microbial communities from Utah to study Nitrogen management - Steer compost 2015 | ecosystem: Environmental > Terrestrial > Soil > Agricultural land | place: USA: Utah... | reverse complement strand
TGCCTTCGCCGCTCTCGAGCTGTTGCGCGAATTTCGTGAAAGCGGCATGAATTTTGAATCAGCAAAGGAGGAAATCCGCAAGCGACTCGTTTTCACCACCCACACGCCGGTAGCTGCCGGTCATGATGAATTCCCATTTTACATGATGGAGGAGTACTTTCGATATTTCTGGGAACGAATCGGAATCAGTCGCGAAGATCTGCTGAGTCTCGGAACACCTCCGGGAGGGGACACGTTCAGCATGACAGTTCTGGCTCTTAATTGCGCACGGGCCAGCAACGGAGTTAGCAAGAAGCACGGGCAAGTGTCGCGTCAGATGTGGCAGTTCCTATACCCCGATCGAAATGAGGATGAGGTTCCAATCACGGCCGTAACTAACGGCGTCCACGTTTCCACCTGGCTGGCTTCGGAGTCTTTTACACTGCTGGATCGATACCTCGGCCAAGACTGGTTTGAGCGTCATGATGAAACATCGGTCTGGGAACGGATCCATCAGGTTCCCGATCAGGAACTCTGGGAGCTCCACTTCCTGTTAAAAACGAAGCTTTTCAGCTTTATCCGCGAACGAACGCGCCAAAGGTGGATCGAGGGCGGGATGGCTCCGGGACAAATGATAGGGTTTGGATCTCTGCTCGATCCAGAGGCACTGACACTAGGCTTTGCTCGACGATTTGCGACCTACAAACGAGCGGGCTTAATTCTACACGATATGGATCGCTTGAAGAGAATCGTCACAAACCCGTGGCGTCCAGTGCAGATTATTTTTGCCGGGAAAGCCCATCCTGCCGATGAACCGGGAAAATTTCTGCTGCAGCAGATTTTTCAAGCCTGCTCGTCACCTGAACTGGCCGGGCGCCTGGCATTTATCGAAAATTACGACAAGCATGTCGCGCACCACCTGGTTCAGGGTGTCGACGTCTGGCTCAATAATCCGCAGCCTCCGAAGGAAGCCAGCGGCACCAGTGGCCAGAAGGCTTCGCTGAATGGCGTTCCCAACTTCAGCGTCTTGGACGGCTGGTGGTACGAGGGCTACAACGGCGAAAACGGCTGGGCTATCGAGGGAAACGACGACGCGGAAACTGCCGATTCGATTTACCGGCTCCTCGAGGAGCAGATCGTGCCCACCTTCTATGAGCAAGACGGGAACGGAATTCCAGTCAAGTGGGTTCGGTGCATGAAAAATGCCATCGCTTCCACTGCAGCACCTTTTTCGACTCGGCGAATGCTGAAAGATTACGTACGGCAGATTTACTGCCTGACGTCATCTGCCGACTCGTGACGTTCGTGACTTCGAACGAAGAATTAAAGTGTTCAGAAGAGCCGGACCACTATTCTTCCGGCTCCAACTCGAGCGTGATGCCGTCTACCTCCACGCCATGCTCAGCGGCATAAGACTGAAGCACTTCTGAGAGCTGTGCCATCCATCCCTCTAGATCGATGCTCTCCTGGGGCGCCACCATGTAGCTCAGATCCGGTCTTCTATCGGCCCAGTGATCCTTTACGTCATCCAGGATGTGGACAAATTCCCGCCCATTGACGGATTGGCCTTTCGGGTAACGACTCTTCTCCCAGATCGTTTCGAGAGTTTCGAAGGTTTGCTTGCGCGCTTCGACCGTCCTATTGGCTTCCCTGTAAGCCGCAATTAAAGCACTCACGGCCTGGCGGGCCCGATCCGATTCAGCGGCTTCTCTCGCCCTTGACAGGTGATTTTCGATCTCCTTCAGAGAAATAATCGTCTGATCGTGCTGCCGGGTAAACAACGCCAGTGAGAGCAGAACTTCCAGATTGTATCGGTTTCGCTCAACGCGGCTGAGGTTGTCATATATCTGGTGGACAAGGGACTGAGCCCGATCAGCATATACGCGAGCCTTTTCGGCCAGTTCGGCGTACTTGCCATCGTACACCGGCACGAAGTCAAGGCCTGGTAAGGCAGGAATTGCGGGCTGAGGCAGCGTTTCGTCTCGGCGGATCACACCAATTCCCTTGCCATAGGAGTTTCCATAACCTGAGTCGCGCACGCGGGAAACGACACGATCCCAGCTACTCTGAAAGAAACGCGCCTGCTGCTGCAGCTCCTGGTAGATCTCAACCATTCCGGAAGCATTCAGCCCGTAGTAGACTCGCATGAAGTCGGCGGTGTGCTGCTCGACTGAGGGTATGCCGTGGGTCCAGCCGTACTGTGCCACGGTTGCCCAACCAAGCCAGAAAGTTTCATTGTGAAGTCCCGAGTCGTCCCAGGCTGCTCCGAAGGTCCCAATCGGTCTTCCTTTCCAGGCATCATAGGTCAGAGTGTTGAAAGTCGACTTGATTCTCCCCTGCCGGGACCGAAAATCACCGCTTTCTGAACTCCAGTAATTGGGGAACAGGTATTCACTCCCCTGCATCGATGTATACGCGAGCTGTCGAATTCCATGGCGGTTTTGAGCTTCTATGAACGATTCATCGCTTCCCAGAACACCATTGATCACATCCGGTGGCAAAAGCGGGATGTGACGGGTCAACAGAGGATACTCGACCCAGAGAATCATCCGGCGATTGCGCTCGCTCAAAAATTTGTGAGCACGATTTACGAACTCCACCCAGGCAAGGCTACGATTCTCAGGATTATACGGCTTCTCGCACTTGTCACAGATTCCAGCATAGTAGACCTCGTCTGTAGACACGTGAAAGTAGTCGACTCCCTGCGTCGCATTGATTACATCCTGATACATAGAAAAGATGAGGTTGTAAGATTCCTCATCACACAGACAGGCTTGATAATTCATTCCATCCGCACGGAGATGGGCAAACTGGGAGTGCTTCAGCACGTAGGCCATATGTGCCGGTGCCTGCACATTGGGAATGACCTGAATGAAGCGCTCGAGACCATAGTCCACAATTTCTTGAAGTTGCTCTGTCGTAAACGCACCCGGAGCCCCAATGATTGGGTTTGATGGATACTCAAACTTGTCCTCGAGTTCAAAAGAGATGCCATTAACCTTGAAACGAGCGGCCCAGTCGAGATATCTCTTGAGGGTTTCGATCCTGTCGTGATGGTGTTTCGTATCCCAGTGCAGAATGCGAAGTTGTAAACTGGGCCAGTCTTGAATTTCTATCTCAGGAATCAGCAGTGATCCGGACGGATCGCGTTTCACCAGTTGAAGAAAAGTCTGCACACCATAATAGAGACCTTGGTCGCTGTTTCCCGTGATCTCGACTCCTGACGAATCGATACGCAACCGATATGCCTGTTGGACCAGCCCTGGCTCACCCTCGGCCTTCACGGTACCCGATTGAACGCTGAGACGAATAACCTTCGTCGGACGGCTACCGGCTTCTACCGTGATCCCGTAAAAGCCTTCCATATCCGAGATCAGTGTCCTTATAGCGATATGGTCGGGAGTGAGACCGTCTCCCCGCCAGGTCCAGGATCCTTCGAGGCTGATATCGGTTTCGCCTATTTCAACGTGTCGAGGCGTGGGAACCACGGAATAACCGCGCAGGTAAAGTTCCGTAGGAAGTGGCTCTGCCGACAGAGACGGTCTGCCAAATGTAAGCACCAGCACGAAAAGGAAAGTCAATCGAATTGAGTACAAGTTCTTACTCCCTCTTAAAACAGCACCACGATGTGCCTGTTATGAATGAGACATCCGCTAGAGATCACCAATTTTCTTCAATCTCTTTCGTTTTGTCATGGACGTTTTTTCATTTCTTTTCGACGCTACCTCTTTTCCGCTGGAATCGAAATATCCCCTCCACCTTGACAGCGCCACTCCGCTTCAGGAATATGGGCGGCGAAAAGAGTCGGGTGAGGCCAGTAACCGTCCAAAACTCTGACCATTCGTTTTCTTTCGGCGAACGGCGGGGAGGGCACATCTCGAGAACAAATGCCCGAATTGCTGCCGAGAGGTGGTCACATTGTCGGGTGCCGGATCGAGAAAAGGGGTAATGAATGAAACAAATCTCGCGGTCGTGTTATGTCAGGTAATACGGGAGCTGCCGGAGACTTCAAGCGGGTACTGTCGTTATGGGACCTGATCCTCTTCGGAATTGCGTTCATGGGGCCTACGGCACCTTACGCAATGTTCGGGATCGCTACAGCTCAATCGGAAGGCCACCTTCCTCTTGTCTACGGAATCGCAATGTTGGCAATGAGTTTCACGGCCATCAGCTACGGCAGAATGGCGATGGCTTTTCCCCACGCCGGGTCTACCTACACCTATTCGACCGAAGCCCTGAATCCATTGATTGGGTTTTTCGCCGGGTGGGGGATGATCATGGATTACATTCTGATTCCCCTGCTTAGCGTGGTTTTCGTCAGCCTGACCGCCGCCAAAGTCGTACCGGAAGTCCCCTATTTTATCTGGGTCTTTCTCGCAGCAGGCGGGATCACCGCGATCAATCTTCGCGGTATTAAGGTGACAGCGCGGGCTAACTATGTTCTGAACGCAATCATGGTGTCTTCACTCGTCTGGTTTGTCATAGTTGCCGTGCGCGCTCTATTGGGTGGAGTGGGCGAAGGTTCCCTTCTGTCTTTGAATCCCTTTTACAACGCTGAAACGTTCTCTTTCGAAGCCGTGATGACGGCTACGTCGCTGGCCGTGCTCTCCTATATTGGATTCGACGGGGTAACAACCCTATCCGAAGATGCACGCAATCCAGAGAGGGACATCTGGAGAGCAACTGTGCTCGTTTGTTTCCTGGCAGGCGGGTTATTCATCATGCAGAGCTACCTCGCTCAAATGGTATGGCCCGATTATTCTCTTTTCAATCCAATCGAGACCGCTTTCATGGATGTAAGCCAGTTGGTGGGCGGCGCGAGTCTTTATTATTTCGTATCCTTCGTCCTCCTGGTGGGCGGTGTAGCCAGTGCTGTCACCGGTCAGGCCAGCGCCTCGCGCCTGCTCTATGGCATGGGCAAGGACCGTCTGCTCCCTCACAAGATTTTCGGCTATGTGCATCCGAAACTTGGAACGCCCATCTACAGTGTGCTTCTAATGGGCGCGATTCAATTGGCCGGTGCTTTTCTCCTCAAGTTTGCCGAGGTAGCAGAACTCGTGAATTTCGGAGCTTTCATCGGATTCATGCTGGTAAACCTTGCGGTGGTACGCCATTACTTCTTCACGTTGAGACGTCGTGGAGGCACAGGCTTGCTGGCTAATCTCATCCTGCCTCTTCTGGGCTTTGGGGTCTGCCTCTACATATGGATTCACCTGTCAAGCTTCGCTCTGACTCTGGGGTTCGTTTGGATGGTACTGGGCCTCTTCTATATCGCCTATCTGACTTCCGGCTTTCGGAGAAAGCTCAAGGAACTTAAACTCTAGTGGGCCCCTTCCTTTGGCATGATTCGATACGGTGCGTGGTTCGAACCACAGAGATGGGGAGGGCACAGAAGAAGACTGGTTCTGAAAACGTGAGCAAGCCACCAGCCCGGGAAAAACCGAAGTCGCCACCGAGAGAGTGGGGTTAAGTCCGGGCAAACGGTTTTTGGCTAGAGATCCTTCCTTTTATGGTAAAACCCCTTAAGGGAGATCAGTGATAAAGAGCAGATCGGAGTTTAAGCCATCATGACGTTTCGCAGGGTCTTTCTCGTTATTTTTTTGGGTTTGTTCATCACCTCCAATACCTGGGCGGGAGAGCGGAGGCTCGTTTCCGGACCGCTGGTCGTAAGCGATCAGTGGCCGGAAACCACGAGTCTCAAGACCTGGATGAATGACATCATGAGACTCGAGGGAGTGGAGAACGCAAGCAACACCATGCAGGCAAAGGTTTTCTTCCGATGGCTGCGACTATTCTCCAAGATGGCAACGGGGGGAATGATTCAGGCCTTCGAAGGCAATTATGGACAAGAGCGGTACGTATCAGACGCCCATAAGAATCTGTTCGTCTACGGGTGGGGATACTGCGATACGCATAGCCGGATTGCCGAGGCAGCATGGCAGGAGTACAAAGGAGATCCGAATTCGGCCCTTCGCGTGATCACTCAACACGAAAATGGCGGCTATCACACCATGTATCGCCTTAAACTGGACGGACAGTGGGCTGCTTTCGATGCCCGTTATGGCTATTACCTGATTGAAGAGGACTCTCCGGATGCTCGCATCCTCGACTGGGAAGAAGTCGCCGTCGACGAAAATATTCTCCGTAACAAGACTTTCACTCACAGGAGCCAACCCTTCTTCGAATTCTTCGGGCAGGAATGGGAAAGAGCACTCTTACTCAATCCCACCTACTATGAATCCGAGGAGGACTGGGTTAAGGCAGGACGACCCGTGGAGTGTGTGTTCGGCAATCCCATGTACAAAATGGGAACGCCATACCACGACATGTCCTTTCGCCTTCCTCGAGGAACGACTATCGAGCGCTACTGGGACAACAGCGCACGCAAGTTCTATGTACCGGCAAAGGTCGTTGAAGAGCCGTTCCTGCCCTCCGGACGTTTCTATCGCGTCACTGAAACGATGTTTGATGGAAATTGGGTCAAGTATGATCCGAACTACCAAAAGGCGGCTCCCTACGTGACGACGGTTCCTGAAAACGAAGGTTATAACCAGCAGATTGCCGGAGGGAAAACGATAGGACAAGCATGGGGAAAATGGATCTACGCTCCTGATCTTGCGGATCCCGGAATGGTTGACAATTCGGCCCTCAGTGGAGATCTGATCCATTCAACAGAGGCACCGCATTTGCGTCCACAGGCCCTTAAGTCGGGCGGCTCGCTGGTCATCGATTTCTATAACCCTTACATCTTCGTCGATGGGACCCTCACCGGGAACTTAACAGCGACCGAGGCCGATGGAGCGAGGGTTGAGATCCGTACACTGGCACCCAAACCCAATACAACCAGCGAACCTGACAACTGGTCGGAATGGCAAATACTCCACGAAGGTGGTGACCCTTTCAAGATTGAACTGGGACGCGTACGGTATAACGAATCTGAAGTGAGCATCCACGGCAAATACCGTTTTCAGGTCAGAATTTCCTTTCGGGAAAACCCGAGCCGAGTGCAGCCGGTTGGCTTGAACAGTCTTGCGCTGGACAGTTATTTCGAAACCGGCATCATGTCGATTCCACAGATCTTTGCCGGCGACAACCGAGTTCATTTCAAGGTGAATGACTCGAGCCAGGTTGAGGCTCCTATCGAGGTCATTTATGAGTATCAGACGGATTCAGGTAGGCAGCAACACCGCCAGCTGCTCAGGCCTGGCGACTTCGTCAAGAATGTTGCGACCTATCAGCTCTCGGCACCCGGTCTAAAGCGCTGTAATTCTTTGACAATCCGCTACAGGTAAGAAGAAGGAATATGCTTTCCCGCCGCATTGTCCTTACCGTCATAGTGGCTTTGTGTGCCTCACTGAGTGCCTTGTCTTTCTTTCCGACCGTATCGCCGCAATCAGAGATACCGAACCATCCTCCCAGAACAACCATCCGTCTTTCAATCTCGCAAGAACATCCGCGCTGTGTCTTTCAGCCAGAGGGCAGTGGTGGGCGGACCTTTTCGTACGTTCGAAAGCTTTTCGAAACCGATGAGACTTTTCGTACGATCATGAATCGGGCCCTCTCAGTCGACCCCTCCGATCAGCATCCGGCCGCCAATGCCGTTTGCTGGATTGTCTCCGGCGAGGATCGTTTCGCCCGAGCTGCCATAGAGCAGATGCTCGATCAAATGCCGAACGAGTCGGGTAAGCCCTACTACAGCGACATATGGTCTTATTCGCTGGCTTATGACTGGCTGTTTCACCATCCTGAAATGACTCCAGCCGTTCAGGAAACAATCCACACCCGATTAATGGAAAGGGTGCGGACGGAGCTAGAGGCTCTGGACGACACGAATATGGCTCTCTGGCATGGAAGGAATCAGGCCGCTAACAATCTCATGACCTCTGTCCTGGCCCTTTACAACGGTCCTTCCATGGGGAGCATCCTTCAGCGGACCCTGGGACACTGGATCGAGATCATAAAGGCTCTTCAGCTCAGTGAGGCCTGGCCCGAGGGAACCAGTTACTGGATATACAACCGTGCTGGACCGTATGCTCTGGCTTCCGATTCGTTTATCAGCTCTACAGGAACTGACGTGATTCAAGATATTCCTGTCCGCCAGCTCATAAAAACCCTTGGGCTCTGGCAGCTCTATCAATATGCTCCAAATGGTGTCTTCGAGCCCTATGGCGACTCGGCTGGTTCTCTTAGACTTGGTGAAACTGGCTGGTGGACCGTTACGCAGGACTACTACGCCCGAATCTCACGAGACCCGGCCGTCGCAGCCGGTGCCGATTTCTTCCGCCGCCGATCACCCGATCCATACGGGGCACGCCCCTATCACTGGTATATAGCGTTGGCCTATGACCCCTCCGTGCGTCCACAAGACGCGAGCTACGACTACCGCTCCCCGGAGCTATGGATGCGAGAGAACCTGCCGCAAAGCATGCTTTTCGGAAGGGAGAGCTACGGTGTAGCCTTCTTTAGAGGTCGCTGGGGCGACCCCGATGAATTGTTCGCCAGTTTCAAGGCAGGCGACCTTCTGGCTCATCATGACCATTATGACAATGGCCACTTCAGCATTCAGAAATCCGGTAATCTCGCTCCCCAGACCGGCTTCTACGGTGGCTATTTTGAAAATCACCGGCTCGGCTATCAGGTTCAGACAGTGTCGGCGAATAGCCTGCTCATTCTTGCCCCGGGCGAATTCAGCCAGTACCTGAGGCGTCATGAATTCTGGCCCTGGCTCTCAGGCGGGCAGCGCGTTATCTCTCCTACAGGATTTCATTGCGTCAATCTGGACCACTTCAAAAGCTTGTTAAATGATAACCCTCATCTGGAGAGAGCCAAGATAACAACCTGGGAGTCAAAACCTGGTGCCTTCGATCTCGTCGAAGCCGATATCACAGCATCGTATAATTCAACCCGCTATGCCGAGCCCGGCAATGAAGCCAAAGTCTCCGACGTCGTTCGTCAGTTTCTTTATCTTCGGAGCGAAGAGCTGTTTGTCGTCAGAGACCTGATTCGTTTAACAGACACCCGCTTTCAGCCACGCTTTGTCATGCATAGTCTGAGCAAACCGGAGACCGAAACAGAGGAGATCCTGGTCGGAAATAGCAAGAACGGCATTCTTCGAACCAGCAGCAATAAGGCTTTAATTCGAGACGGACAAGGCGAGTTGGAAGTTTACAGCCTTCTCCCTGAGGCCGCACAAATTTATAAGATTGGTGGTCCCGACTACAATTTTTATGTAGAGCACGATGGAGATCTGAGCGATGGATTCGATGGAACAAATCTGATCGAAGGCATTTCTGCCAGGGTTGGAGATGCCCGTGTTGATCAGTGGCGGATTGAGATCGAGCCTGCAGAATGCCAGTTAGAAAACCGCTTCTTGACTTTGCTTGTACCTCGGAAGGTTGGGGCGCTTACACAGCCTGCCTTCGAGCTCCTTCAAAATGACGACGACATCACTCTTCTTCTGGTTGGACGCACTTTGATAGGGTTTCTAAATTCGATGACCGATCCTGTACGAATCGAAGCAGGAAAAGCAAGCGTGGCCACGGTCCATCTTCTGCTGGTCGGGCTGGAACCGGAGAGAACATATCAAGTGGGCAAGCTGATTCATGAAAGCAGTCGAGAAGGCGTTCTCTGGATTGACAACCCTCCTTCAGATAACTTCGAAGTGCGGGGAATAGACTGAAGGTAGATCGGGTAAGCCCTTATGAACATTGAATTGGCGGATGAGCTGACCGATTACTTGAAACGAATGTCACGAGTCGGGAGCACCGAAATCTTGCAGGTGGAAGTCCTTCGGGGTGGAGTTTCCAATCGCACCGTACTGGTCAAGCGTGAAAACGGCGAAGAGTGGGTTCTCAAGCAGGCGCTCGAACGTCTTCGGGTGCGTGAGGAGTGGTTGAGCGATCCGGCTCGTATTCATCGCGAAGCAGAAGGACTTCGCTGGCTCCCCCGTCTGACTCCACCTGGATCAGTCACCCCCTTGATTTTTGAAGATAGAGAGTTTCATTTACTGGCCATGGAGGCTGTACCACGACCGCACGAAAACTGGAAGCTGGTCTTGCTGGAGGGGCGGCTCGATCTGCATCACGTCAGACAATTCGCTCAGCTCCTCGGGCACATCCATCTTTGCAGCAGTCACCAAGAAGAAACTCTTCGAACTCTCTTTCGTGACCGATCTTTCTTTGATTCCCTTCGATTGGACCCTTACTATCGCTTCACAGCCGAACGTGAACCAGCGGCCACGTCCTTCTTGACCGATCTGATCAGGGAAACCCAACAGATTTCAGTTGCCCTGGTTCATGGTGACTACAGCCCGAAGAATATCCTCATCTACCAGAACAGGCTCATTCTGGTCGATCATGAAGTCATTCATTGGGGTGATCCTGCTTTTGATATCGGCTTCTCTCTCACCCATCTCCTCAGTAAGACCCATCACTGCTCCCAGCATCGGCAGCAGTTCCATCAGGCTGCGGTGGTTTATTGGACGACTTATCTGGACACGATCCAAGGGGTCTCGTGGTTCGCTTCTCTGGAGGAAAGGGCCGTTCGCCATACCCTCGGCTGTTTGCTGGCTCGGGTGGCCGGCAAGTCACAGTTGGAATATCTGTCAGAGCACGAACGCCGGTTACAGAGATCACTGATACTCGAGTTCATTGCACAACAGCCTGCCGGCATAACAGAACTCATCGATCAATTTGTCTATCGGCTCGAGGATTATGCCTGAAATCAAATTACTTACCGCTCTCGAAATTCTTGACAGCCGCGGCCGTCCTACGGTGCAAGCAACTTGCGTTCTAGCTGATGGAGTGTCGGCTTCCGCCTCGGTTCCCTCAGGTGCTTCCAGAGGCACCGCCGAAGCGACTGAATTGCGAGACGGCGATCCGCACCGGTACAGAGGTCTTGGATGTCGTAAAGCTGTTGAGATGATCGCCGGGGAAGTCAACGAAGCGATGTCCAAACGGAGCTTTTCAAACCAGGAGGAGTTGGACAGAGAACTAGTTGCCCTGGACGGCACCGCCAGCAAAAGTCGCCTCGGAGCTAACTCTACCCTGGCTGTTTCCCTGGCTTTTGCACGAGCGATCGCCCACCAGCAAGGAATCCCTCTCTACCAGCATCTTGGCAGAAATTGGAACAGCGAGCCATCCCGTGTGCCAAGGCCTATCATCAATCTTTTCAGCGGAGGAAAGCACGCCGGAGAACAGGTCTGTATTCAGGACGTTCTTGTCGCTCCTCTTTCTCCTGAAACGATTGATGAGGCATTGGCCATGACCTGGGAAATCTATCAGTGCGCGGCCGAAATCTGCCTGGAGCGCTACGGATACCGTTCTTTGACAGCCGACGAAGGGGGCCTTGCCCCTGCCTTTCCGGAAATTAGCAATATGCTGGAGGATGCCGTCGATGCGCTCAGGCGGGCCGGCCTCAAAGAAGGGAAGGACGTCGCCATCGCACTGGACGTGGCGGCTTCGCATTTTTACTCGAACCAGCTCTATCGCTTTGGAAACGAAAAGCTTGAGAGCAAAGGTTTCATCGAATGCATTCGAGCCTGGACTGCCAGTTACCCGATCGTCGCTGTTGAAGATGGACTGGCGGAAGAGGACTGGAATGGTTGGACTGAGCTTTATCGTCAGCTAGGAAATGAGGTGCTCGTCATTGGCGACGACCTGCTCTGCACGAATCCCGACCGCATCCGGAAAGCCATTCGCAAGAAAGCGGCCAATGCACTGTTGCTTAAGGTAAACCAGATCGGCACGCTCACGGAAGCCGCTCAGGCGGCTCAGTTGGCGAGGGAAGCCGGCTGGAGCATCGTCGTGAGCGCGCGCAGTGGAGAGACAGAGGATCACTGGCTGGCAGACCTGGCCACAGGTTGGTCGGGAGATCTTATTAAGATAGGCTCTATAACCCAGTCGGAACGGTTGGCAAAATATAACCGGCTTCTGGCAATAGAGAAGGAAACGGGCTGGAAACTTGCGAGTTGGCCAATCAAAGGTTCAGATCTCGCAGCCATCGGGGAAATCTCATAAGAAGAGCGGATTCGATTTTGACCTCATGGAAAGTTTTTCTACACCCCTGGAGGAGAAATAATGCATATCGACGAACTGGAAACCCCTGTAGCGACGGTGGATCTCGACATACTGGAACGCAACATTGAGCGCTTGCAGGCGTACTTGAGCAACCACGGGATTGTCAACCGACCCCACATTAAGACCCATAAGATCCCCGAAATTGCACATCAGCAAATTCGTGCTGGAGCAGCCGGAATCACGTGTCAAAAACTCGGCGAGGCTGAAATTATGGTACAGGCTGGAATCCGCGATGTTTTTGTCCCTTATAACATTCTGGGTACACGCAAACTTGAAAGACTTGCCAGCTTGATGAAAAGCGCCGAAATCAGCGTGACTGCAGATTCTGAAGTCACGGTTGAGGGTCTTCTCGAGGCAGCTCGGCTGGCGGGTAAGCCACTCACGGTTCTCGTGGAGTTCGATACTGGAGCTGACCGATGTGGAGTGCAAACTCCCCAGGAGGCGGCCGATCTGGCTCGATTGATCAACCGGAAAGAAGGGTTGGTTTTCGGCGGCCTGATGACTTATCCCACCAATGAGAAGACCGATCCCTTCGTTCGGGAGGTTCGTAACCTTCTCTCCTCAGATGGACTTAAGATAGAAAGAGTCAGCGCCGGTGGGACAGGTTGTATGTGGCAGGCACATGAACACCCGGAGGTGACCGAATACCGGGCCGGCATGTATGTCTACGGGGACCGTTCTACTGTGAAATCCGGGGCGATGAGCATCGATGATTGCTCCTATCGAATCATTAGTACGGTGGTGAGCCGCCCTACCTCCGATCGTGGAATTCTGGATGCTGGAAGCAAGACCCTTTCTTCTGACTTGCTGGGGCTCGACGGATACGGGCTTATTCTGGAGTACCCGGAAGCACGTATCTACGCGTTGTCTGAAGAGCACGGACACACCGACTTTTCAGCCTGCTCGAAGAAGCCAGAGATTGGTGAACGGGTTACGATTATTACGAATCACTGCTGCGTTTCCAGTAATCTTTTCAATCAGGTCGTCGGAATCCGCCAGGAAAGAGTTGAATTGCTGTGGCCGGTCGCCGCGCGCGGTGCTCTTCAGTAGCAGAGGGAATCCGAAAGGAAGGAGTTTGATGAGACTAGAAGGAAAGCGAGCCATCATCACCGGCGCGGGGCGTGGGATTGGAAAGGCAATTGCCGAGAAGTTTCTGCAAGAAGGTGCACGACTCATGATTTGCGATATCGTTGAGGAACGTATCCAGGCAGCCGCCGAGGAGCTTCGTTCCCTTGGGGATGTCTTTGCTCTTGGGGGAGACGTCAGCGAGGCCACATTCTGCGATCACCTGACTGAAGAGACCGAGCGGCGCCTGGGTGGAATCGACGTCCTCGTTAACAATGCAGGAACGGGTATCTTTTCGCCTTTCCTCGAGCATTCTGAGGAGGACTGGGATTTCACGATGAAAAATAATGTGAAATCGGCATTCCTCTTGGGGCAACGGGTTGCCCGTCGTATGATCAAGCAGAAAGCGGGAGGATCGATTGTCAATATGGGATCGACGAATGGTCATTTGGGCGAACGCGATCTTGTTGCCTACAATGCTTCCAAGGCGGCCGTCATCCTTCTGACCAAAACCATGGCTATTGAGCTGGCCCCTTACAGAATACGAGTCAATGCAGTTTCACCCGGGTTCATCAAAACCGATCTGGCTGCGGAAGCGGGTGGAGAGGAGGAGTTCCTTAAAGCCTACGTCTCCAAGATTCCACTCGGCAGACCGGGAACTCCGGCTGAAGTCGCGAATGTATTCGCCTTTTTGGCGTCCGATGAAGCGTCGTTTATCACCGGGGAATCAATCGTAGTCGATGGCGGACAGATCTGCGAGGAGTAATCCCGAAAGAGGCAAAGGACGTCGCTCGATCCTTCGTCAACTTCCTTGATCATTCCGCGCCTGTACCACAAGTCCGACTTGATTTTTTCTTCTCATTCCAGCTTCGGCGTGGCACACTGAGAGGTCACAGGATGTCCGATTGAGCAATCCTGTGTCCACGACATTTCCACAAGCCAGGAGAGTGAAAGATGGATCGCAGAAGCTTTATTAGGAATGCCGGAATCGCCGCAATGGCTGGAGCAGCTACCCATCGCATTCATGGGGCTCAGAGGACGAGTCCGAACGATGAGGTCGTAATGGCTGTTGTTGGCATCAATGGCCAGGGGCGAAGCCACTTCAATGATTTTTGTGCGATTCCCGGGGTTCGCATCAAGACCGTTTGCGACGTGGATGAACGCTTGATCCCGCGCGTGCAGGAGATGGCCACCAAACTAACCGGAAAACAGGTTAAGTTCGAAACGGATGTCAGGAGAGTCCTGGAGGACAAAGAGATCGACGCCATTTCCGTAGCGACCCCCAATCACTGGCATTCGCTCATTGCGATCTGGGCCTGTCAGGCCGGCAAAGATGTCTACGTCGAAAAGCCGGTTTCTCACAATATTTGGGAAGGCCGCCAGGCGGTCAAGGCGGCACGACGCTACCAGCGGATCGTTGCGACCGGTACCCAGAGCCGCAGTTATCCTCACATTCGTGAAGCCATCGAACTCCTCCATCAGGGAGTCATCGGCGAGGTTTATATGGCTAAAGGCCTTTGCTTCAAGCCTCGCGAAAGCATTGGCCATAAGCCCAATCAGTCGCCGCCCGACGGTTTACACTTCGACCTGTGGCTGGGACCCGCAGAACAGCGTCCCTTCAATGAGAATCTAGTGCATTACAACTGGCACTGGTTCTGGGACTTCGGAAATGGTGACATTGGAAACCAGGGCGTCCATGAAATGGATATCGCCCGCTGGGGGCTGAACAAACGGGACCTGCCTGAAACGATTCAGTCAACGGGCGGCTATTTCGCCTTCCAGTCAGATCAGGAAACCCCAAACACACAGATTTGTACCTACCAGTGGCCGGACGAAAAGGTGCTCCAGTTCGAGGTGCGAGGACTTTATACAAATGCCGAGGATGATATTCTCATCGGCAACCTGTTCTACGGAACAGAAGGATGGATGCATCTTCATCAAAACGGTTATTCAACCTATCTCGGTCGCAAGAACGAGCCCGGACCTTCGGGCAAACCGCCGGATCGATCCCCTACTGCTTATCATCGAGAGAATTTCATCCAGGCAGTAAGGTCTCGAAAGGCGAGTCATCTAACCGCCGATATCCTGGAAGGGCATCTCTCATCCGCCCTCTGTCATCTGGGGAATATCGCTTACCGGCTGCGGAGAACACTCCAGTTTGACTCGCATTCAGAGACCTTTCCGGGAGATGAAGTGGCAAACAGCTATCTGTCACGTGAATATCGATATCCCTTTGTCGTTCCAGGTAAAGTATGACGGGTCATTGGGCAACAGTCCGACAGCCCAATGCCTGGGGGCTTCTTCGCGGGTTGAGGTCAGCGGTCCAGTACGGAACGTACAAATCTGCCGATCTGCTCTTCGGATTGCCACTGGTGGACAGAAAAGCTGTCAGGACTTCCGGTGCCCTTGAAGGCCTCCCTGACAAACTCCAGGTCCCGCTTGAGAAGCGCGTCTGAAGCTGGGTTAAGCAGAGCATTGACCGGGTTGATCATCAGGATCGTCCTCGGCGCCAATGCCGCCTTCAAGTCAGGGAGATCGTAGGCTGTAAGAGCCCCAGGAACAACGTCGGCGAAAGAGATCCGGTAAAACCTGCTTTCTACCATTGATCGGTAGGAAACCGGACTGTCGATCAGGATTATCGTTTGAACCGAGGGCTCCAGCAGTGCGGCATGCAACAGGGAAGTCCCAACTCCGCCGCGTGCAAGACCCACAATTTCGCTATCTGATTGTTGTTGCAGGAAGCGAATGCAAGTCAGGATTTCGCTGGCACGAATTCCGACGACGCTGCGCCCAACCTGGACCCCAATGAAACTCACAGCATTACTAACCTGCCCGAGCTCTCCCATTCCTGAAAGGTCCGGAATCAGAGTCAAGTAACCGCGACCCACCAGTTCAGCGGCAAGGGAAGAGTTGAGTGCTGCCGACTTTCCGCCTGAGTCAAGCAGCAGTGCACTGCCGGTCACTCCCTCCGACGGTTTCAACAGGTAAACCGGAAGTGTCGTGGGCCCTTCCGCTTTGAGGCCATAAAGCTCCAAATCATAGCCTTCACGAGGGTAGCGGCCTCTGAAAACGGGCGGCTCAACATCCGGAGGTGCTTTGACCCCCGCCATTTCGACTGCGGTGTCCCGAACACGCGAAAGATGATTGGACACCTGAGCCCTTGAGGCCTCGAGCTGTCTGATCAGGTCGTCGGCATAGCGCTTATTCAATGAAAACACCGTTTCACCGTCGATGGAGCCAATCAATTGACCGGTCTCGCTTATCTGAAGTTCCGGCATCTTCAAATACTTCACCTCATGGTCCGTCGGATCTCCCGGGTTCATCAGGTGTTCTTGGAAAAATGCGTAGATCGCTTCACGCGTTTTCACCGTGTACCCGTGTCCATAATCATCTTCGACGATCACAAGATGATCGAGCTCACCCAAGGCCTCGAAAGCTTTTGATGCTTCAGCCACTGTTTCCCTGGCGCCCTGAATTGAAAAGAAGTCGCGGGTCGTTGCGACTACCAGGGTGGGCCGCGGGGCTCTCGCTTCGAGAAAGTCAGCGTGATCGATCCCATTGGCCACGCCCGCAAAGAAATTCTGCTCTGCGTCCTGTGGTCCGATCGACTCAAAGAGCCGATGAAATCCACAAATGTAATTGGCCGGTGCAGCCGCTCTCACCCGTTGGTCGACTGCTGCGATGTAGCTGGTCTGGGTCCCTCCTCCTGAAATACCGGTTACACCCAGCCGTTCAGGATCCACCTCAGGTCGCGATTCCAGATAGTCGAGAGCGCGAATGCCATCCCAGGTGAAATAACGAGCCGCTGAAGTGCCGGTCAAAAAACACTGGCGCCCTAGATAAGAATGTTCGGTGGTCGAACCTCCCACCAGCGACTCCTCCCGCTCCGGACTGTAATACTGTAGCCGTTCTCCCTGCCCGATCGGATCGATGGCAAATACGATGAAGCCCTTATGAACCAGATTAAGGATGAGATGCTGATAACTATGCGAGCGGTACGCGATCCCGGTGTGCCCGATGACGTTGAGAATGGCAGGGGCTTTCCCATCCAGCCCGTCCGGGATGAAAAGGCTTCCCGTTACGTGAAAATTGGGCATCGACTCAAAGATGATGTTCTCAACCCGATAGCCCTCTTTCTGGTGAGTCGCGGTGACTCTTGCATTGAGGGGTGTCTTCTCAGGAAAGGGCCCGAGCAACTGAGCCAGTTTGTCGCGAACGATCTGCTGGCGTTTCTTCCAGTCCTCGCTGGTCTGCAAAGCTTCTATCGCCTGGCGCCTCCGTTCCAAGTGCTCAAAAGCCAGCTTATTCAGGTGAAACTGTAACCAGTTCTCGGCACCTCGCCATGACCCCCAGTTATCAAAGACACCCGGCGCTTCCTGTGCGGAACCTGAACCGAGGTTTCCGAGAAGAAGAAAAACGAGTAGCAGTTTTGATCTGAGTGATCCCGCTTTCATGCGATTCTCCTAGTTGCTTGATTGCAATGCGAATCGGTTGCAAGGCTAATCGCGCCAGGCCATCCTGTCAAATCAATGTTTTGTAAGTGTCGGTCTATAATGTCTTTTCAAGCCAGGACGTTAGCAACAGGGCCGCCTTCCCGGTGTCCGACCGCAACATCTCCATATCTGGGGTCTGGAGAATGCGTGCTTCTTGCTGTCTTCCATGGCACAATGCCCGCCATGACCGTTTTCCGCATTCTCCGTTGCCACTTTTGCCAAACTTTAGGACTTCTTCTCACCGTGGCCTTCTCCGCTGCCTTCTCACGAGCGGTGTCGGCACAACCAACCGCCGAGCTGGTGCGAATCTCTCCAACCTCCTACCGTGTCGTCGATAGCCGTACTGAAGTGCCGGTTGAAGTGATCGTCCGCTCCTTCTACATCGCGCCGACCGAAGTCACACAGGCGCAATTCGAAGAAATTATGGGATACAATCCGTCCCACTACAGAGGCCCCCTACGTCCTGTGGAGACTGTGTCGTGGTGGGATGCCATTCGATACTGCAATCTACTCAGTTTGAAGGAGGGTCTCGAACCTGCCTATGACCTGGCCACCGGTCGCTGCGATTTCACACGGAACGGCTATCGACTTCCCACCGAGGCAGAATGGCGAATTGCTCTTGGCGAGCTCACCGAACAGCAAGGTGTAAATTTGGGTGAACTGGCTAACCTTGGTCCTCGGGAGACGAAGGAGACAGCAACCCTGAGAGCCAGGATCGATGAAGGAACGGTGGAGGTGGGCAGCTTTCCTCCAAACCAACAGAGACTCTACGACATGATCGGCAACGTGTGGGAATGGTGTCATGATTTCAATGACCCGGAAGCAGACTCGCCCGGCATTTTCGTTGATCCCCAAGGACCCTCCTCGGGAGTGGCTCGGGTGATGATGGGCGGGTCGTTCATCACGAATGAACGCCAGTGGAATCGAGGCTTTCGTGGATCAATGAAGCCGGACCATCGCAGCCGTTACACCGGATTTCGGGTGGTGAGAAGAGATCATGAGCCAGATGCTCCCAGTCGAAACAAGCCTCCGGAGTGGTGGAACACCTTCCAAGATGCGCCTCCAACCGTGAAGGGGAGCACGGGAAATCTTACTTCTCTGTTGGACAAAGGGGACAGCACTATTGACGAAAGGATCGAATGGGAAAAGGAGCGAGAGAATCTATTGAAGAAATGGGAGTCGATTATAGGCGAAACAAACTTGTCGCCTATCCAACCCCAGGCGAGAACTGTACAGGTCCTTCAGGAACCGTACTACACGGGGCATCTCGTCGAGCTTCAGGTCGAACCAGACCGGTGGGAAAAGATTTATCTTATGTTCCCGGACACTAACCTTAAGAAGCCCCGGCCCGTCGTGATAGTGCCTTATTATGATGTGGACGTCCCTGCCGGAAAGAATCTCGGCGGGCGCGTGTCTCGTCCTGCCAGTGTTCGCTCTTTCGCCTATCTAGCTGTCCGCTACGGATATATCGCGGTAGCCGTCCGGTGGTGGGGCGAAAGCTATGGCGAAAATTACAATGAGGCCGTAGCCAACCTGACGCTTCGCCATCCGCAGTGGACCGGCATGGGAAAGTGGGTGTGGGATATCAAACGAGTCCTGGATTACCTCTCCGTTTTGCCGGAAATCGATAACGAGCGGTTTGGCATTATTGGACACTCTCTCGGAGCCAAATTGAGTCTCTATGCGGCCGCGTTCGATGAACGCATTTCGACCGTGGTCTTCTCGGAAGGAGGAATCGGCTTCAGCTTCTCGAATTATGAAGATTACTGGTATCTGGGAGAGCGCCTGCAAAGCGTTCCCGAGGGTACCGATCAGCATGAACTCCTCGGATTAATCGCACCCCGGCCTTTTTTACTTATCGGCGGGGACTCAGCCGACAATGACGAGAGTTGGCATTACATTAACGCCGCCCGGCCTGTCTACTCGCTTTACGGAGGGGACAATGCCATTGGCTACTTCAATCATCGTAGTGGCCACTCTCCGACACCAGAATCTGTGTCTCATGCCATGGATTGGCTCCGACATTACCTGGGCGATCCTTTTTGAGGGGCACCGCGCTTAAGAGTTGCGAAGAAGAATACTCGGTGGGAAGCCTGGCAGTAGGCAACAAACAGCTACCCCGAAAGTCTCGCCCCACCCGGCCTCCGGTACGATAATTCCGAATACCCCGACGCTCTTAGAGAGCTACGAAGTCGCTTCCCAATTCAGCAACTTGCGTGCGTTCTCGCGGTAGAGAGCTCTTAAAGTGTCATCGGACAGATCCAAACCGTATAACCTCCACCAGAGCCGCCCGGGAATAAACTCATCGGGAGTTTCGAGCAGGCGCCACCATCCCCTGTACACATCCTCTGCGCGCCCCATATCAGTCCCGAAGAGCAGTCGATCCCGATAGGTATTCACGAAGTGAGCCGCCGCCCGCGGCTGTCGTCCGAGTTCGTAATCGCGCGCCGAGATATCCAGGTACAGGTTTGGATATCGGTCTAGGACCTGGGCCAGGCGGGCCAGGTCATGCCCTTGATTACTCAAATGGCAGGTGATTACCGTCGTCTCGGGATGCTTCTCCAGGAACGCGTCCCTCTTCGACAGCAGCTCCTCAAATGATGGAACATCGAGACCGTAGAGATTGAATCCCTGGAAATCTGGAGTCCGCTCCCAATTAGGACCAAGCGGTTGCCAGCAAGAAGGATGGTCGGCTATATGCAAGTTTACCGGGATTTCGAGTTCGGCACATTTCTGCCAGAACGGATCAAGACGGGGATCATCGGGATGAAGCCTCTGGTCACGCGGGAGGTGATTGTCACGACTCCCTCCGATACCCCATCCTTTGTCTGAGACTTCTCCCACTCCACGAGCTCCCCGCTGGTAGCAACGCTCCAACTCCGCAACTGCCCGCTGGGGATAGTCGGGGGCATCGATGTCCGTAGTATCAATTCCACAGAAAAGCTGAAACCGATCAGCATACCGTGACAAATACAGATCGGCCAGACGGTCAAACCGCTCGCCTGTGGCCCCCGTGAGGATCACCGTGATGTCAATGCCAGTTGCATCCATGGTCGCAACCCACTCGTCTACTTCTTCAGGAGTATCGGCATAGACGTGTGCGTGGACGTCGATGGCGGGATAGGCGGCCTTTTCGACTTTGGTCTCTGGAACAACCAGCGATGTATGAGGATCATAGTCCTTCAAGAGGACCGAATCCATGGGACCAGGCACGACCCTGACCCCATAACGAATAACAGGTTCCGCTTCGCCACTTTCTGCAACCTCGCTGGATTGTTCTTGCTGACAGGCTGCCAGACAACCAACAAACAGCAGGATGAGCCACCCCTTCTTCATCGACAACTCCCCCTCGTCAAATTAAGGATTAAAACTTCACAAGGTCGGAAATTCGAACCTTCTTACCGCCTCTCTCAATACTTCGATAGGCTGCAATTCCGATCAGGCTCGCCATCGCTCCAGCTCTGAGGTCTGCCTTTAAACCGAGCGGATCGGGTGCGTCAGCCTCCAGGAACAGCAGATTCTTGAGAGAGCGGTCTGCTCCTCCATGGCCTCCTTCAATACGGGGTCCAAGATCGGTGATCAATTGCGACTCACCGAAAGAGGGCGTCAAGCGTAACTCTTCGACTTTGTGGCCTCCACCATAGAAGCTGTTGTAGTCCAGTCTTCCCTTAGTTCCGTTGAAGGCAATTGCCTGTCCTTCATACGGCAGATAAGTGTTGGCGGTATACGTGAAGTGGACTCCGTTCTCGTACTTCACAAAAACCGACATCGTGTCGTAAATGTTGGTGTCCGCACTCCAGACGCAGCGGTCTCGAAGATAGCCATCCTCCGATTCACACGACGCGTAGAGCTTCATAAGGCGTTCATTCTTGGTGATATCCCAGTAGAAATCACACTGGTTCGTGTAAGGACACACTCGGCAATGCGTACTTCTAAATGGATTATTCCGCCCGTAGAACTTTAAGTCTCCTTCTGCTGTGACCTCAACCGGTTCCGAATTCAGCCACCAGTTCGCTTGGTCGAAGTGATGACACGCCTTATGCACGAGAAGGCTTCCGGAGTTTTCCTTTAGACGATGCCATCGTCTGAAGTAGTCGGCTCCGTGACTGGTGTCGAGAAACTCGTGGAAATCGACACTGATGACGTCACCGATGGCTCCTTCCATCAACAATTCCTTCACTTTCTTGGCCCCTCGTCCGTGACGAGCATTGAAAGTGACCGTGACCGGAAGTCCAGACTTCCGTTGTGCGTCCAAAATTTCCTGACATTGCCTCTCATCGGTGCACATAGGTTTCTCAGTAATGGGCGGAACGCCTAGTTCGAGAGACCGGACGATGTAGTGAGAATGAGTGGAATCAACCGTAGTGATCAAAACCCCATCAGGTTTCGTTTCCTGGATCATGCGGTCGAAATCCATATGATAAGTAGGTGCCTGGGCACCTACCAGCTGCGGCGCAAGTTGGACCCGCTTCCTGTTGATGTCACAGAAACCGACAAGCTCGACCACATCACTGTAATGTTCGAGCAAATTTCTTCCCCAGGTTGCGGTGCCACGGGAACCAGTTCCAACCAAAACCAGCCTTTTTTTCCCTCCACGCTGCTGCGCTCGACCGAATCCTACTGCAGAACCCGCCGCCGCGATGGTTCCAGAAGCCAGGAAACTTCGCCGATTCAACTTAAAGTTCTTCGTTTCTGACATCACTTGCTACTCCCGTCGAATTAAAGCTTTCCCTGATTGTGTTCGATGAACGAAATAATGTAAACACCGATCTGACACCACCGATCCGAGAAAGGGGCGACCCCCTTCCATTCCAACCTCTTGCTAGTTACACTCGACAGGATCAGAAGCTATGAAAAATGAATGGTCCCGTCGAGACTGTTGCAATCAAGCTCACTGAAGCATGGATCGTTGATCGACTGTGCGGCCCTTGCCCGCCATGTCCCGTGGGACTGATTACGGTAAAAGACATTCAGCTGAGTAGTAAATGAAACTCGATATCGAAGGAATCTTTGTAAAGTCAGTATCTTTGTCCTTACAGAGGCGGAGTATCTTGATCCTGCTGCTGGTCGCTTTTGGGAGCATGTTCCATTCACCAGCGGCTCAGCCTCTCAACTCTCCGGTAACCTTTACCCACGGGCGTCTCGAGGTACCTACCTATACCTTCCAGCGATCGATTGCGGTTCCGCCTCTCTTTGAATCAACACGTGGACGGGGTCTTTATCCGTACGCCGCGTTGGACAGGCAAACCCTCTCACTCGCACCGGAAGCGGTTCAGTACGAATCGCTGACGCTGGAAAATGAGTTCTTAAAGATCGTAATTCTTCCTGAACTGGGCGGACGTATCTGGTCGGCCTGGGACAAGATTGCAGAAAGGCACATCTTTTACTACACCAGCGTAATTAAACCCAGTACATACAATCAGCGGGGAGCCTGGCCGGTGGGGAACATCGAAGTCTACGGTCCCTATGATGCGCATATGTTGACATGGCCTGGAGAGCCCTGGCCCTGGGCTCTCAAAGAGAACGATGACGGCAGTAAGACTCTGATCCTTTCACATATCGAACACTTCTTTCGGAATAAACTGTCAATGGAAGTAACTTTGCGACCGGGCCATTCCTTTATCGAACTCGGAGTCCGGCTGCACAATCCCAATCTGCTGCCCAACCGTTATCTGCTCTGGACCAACGCAGGTATTCCCGCCACCGACGGAACCCGCTTCATCTATCCGATGACACGGACAATCGGACATGACACGTCGGAGCTGGGCACGTGGCCGGAAGATCGAGGAGTAGACCTGAGTTGGTATCGAAACAATCAAGCAATGTTGGGTGTCTTCGGACTCGACATTTACGATGATTTCATTGCGGCCTATGACTATGAGGCAGATGAAGGGACTGTCTGCTTTACCAATCGCCAGGTGGCCCGGGGAATTAAAACCTGGACCTGGGGAATCGGGGCGGCTGGAATGCGCCACCTCGAGAACTACACTGATTCGGGTGTGCCATACATCGAAGTCCAGAGTGGCCGCTTCGTGTGGGACGGTAACTACGAGTTCATCCATCCAGGGCAGACCGATGGCTGGACCGAATACTGGTATGGAGTCCAGTCACTGGGAGGACTGACCACCGCCACGCGCGACGTCGCTTTAAATCTCACGGTAGTTGAAGACCGAACGGTTGAACTAAAGATAACTTCGACATCTCAGCTGAAGAAGGCCACCGTTGAATGGCATGTCGGACAGGACGCACCCCACAGGGAGACGGTTTCGCTGCGAGTGGGAGAGGTCTGGTTCAACCGCTTTCGGGCCGATCGCTCACTGGCCCACCACCCAGTTCGCATCCGTGTCCTCTCGGGTGATAGTGTACTGCTCGACTACACGCGTCAACCCGGCGGTGCGCCACCTGCTGCGGAGCTCGCCTCCGATTCGATTCCCCGCGATTTTGGCCCATCTGAGAATTTGACCGCGGAAGAGCGTTATCAAAAGGGATTGACGGCTGAGAAACTGGGCCGCCTGGAAGAGGCGAGAGCCAGCTACGAATCGGCCCTGGAGGTGGATTCGGGCTTCTCACCGGCTCATCTCCGCCTGGGACTCCTGGCTCTTCAGTCCTTTCGAGTTGACGAGGCGATTGGACATTTTGAGAAAGTTCTAGAAAGAGATCCATTCAACGGAGAGGCCCACTACTATCTGGGGGTAAGCTTTCTTCAGCAGGATAGGCCTGAACAGGCATCCAGACATTTCTATCGGCTTTTGCCCTCCTCATTTGCATTTGATTCCCGCGATTTTGGGCTGGGCCTGGCGGCCCTGGCCGCCGGTGATCCCATCGAGGCAGAGCGCTGGCTGCGATCAGCGGCCAACCGAACTCCGACCCGAACGGCCGTTCTCGAGGCATATGCTTTCGTACTGCGAAAAAATGGGCGTGCAGAAGCAGCTTCCAGGGTGCGGTCGCAGCTCATAGCCGTGGACCCAACCAGTGCTTTCGCCGCCAGCGAAGCAACGATTGAATCAGACTGGGCGGCTGCTTCACGGGCAGAACTGCACCGCTTGACCGCATCGCACCCTCAAATTTTTCTGGAGCTGGCGGCTCGATATCTGCAGCTAAGAGGCTGGTCCGAAATCGAGCAGCTCATGGAAAAAGCTATTTCGCTAACACAGGAGAATCGTGCTGAACCCAGTCCTCTTCTTCATTATTATCGCGCCTTTGCACTGGACCGGTTGGGCAGAAGGGAAGCCGCCCGTCGCGTGTTTCAGAAAGCAGATGAGGTTGCGAGAGAAATCTCTTTGTTTCCATTCCGTCAGGAAAGCATCGAAGTGCTGGAGACGGCTCTGAAGAGCGATCCCAGCAATTCTCAGGCTGCCTCTTTGTTAGCTGACATCTATTACTGGAAAGGTTTCAAAGAGAAGGGAATCGCATTGTGGAGACAAGCCGTCGAGAATCGGTCCGATGACTCCGTGTCGTTAAGCAATCTTGGCTGGGCACTGGCCGACGCTGGACGACCTCGAGAGGCCGTCGATTACCTGGCCAAGGCAGCCGATCTACGTCCTGGCAACCTGGAGATAACGACGGGTCTGGTACAGCTTTACAGTCAGCTCGGAGAGACCCAACGGGCTGTCGACTTCATCCGAAATGCACTTGACCGGCAACCTGGCAACGATCAATTGGTCGAGCTGGCCGCCAAAGTGGAAACTCTCAATGGCAACTATGATCACGCGCTCAAGCTCTTGGAGCAACACCGGTTCCGCCCCCGTCATCAATCTTATTCTCTGCTGCGCCTCTACCAGGCCGTGCAACTCCTCTCAGCCTACCAGGCTGCGGTCCAGGAGAACTTTCAGAAGGCCATCGCAATGGTACGTGCGGCCCACAGTCCACCACCCAACCTGGGCGTCGACGATTTCGCCGCCTTGCGGAGTTCCCGCCTTCTTTTCTTCGAAGCACTGCTCCATGAGCTGGGAGGAAACGATACCCAGGCCAGGCTGATCTGGGAAGAGATCAGTAAGAGCACGAATCGCGACGTTGACGGCGAAGGACTCTACTGGGCAATTGCGACTCAACGCCTGGGAAGGCTTGATGAGGCCGAGCAATGGTTTGATGAGTTTGCACAACTGGTAGAACATCGTAAGCGCGATCCCTCCACACAGGTTGCTATCGGGGCCTACTATTTTTCAGCCCTTTACAATCTCTTTGTCGGAGACCGTGAACACGCCTCTAGGGAGCTGGAACAGGCCCGTAAAATCGATCAATCCGATCTTTTTGTTCTCCACGCCGGCCAATGGCTTGCCGGGAATCTTTTTCGAACGCTGGAGGGTAAGTGAAAAGCATTGTCAGACTGAACGCTCGGGAGGAACACTTTGCGGAAATCGATTTATGGCCTGTTCGGCGTATTGATCTTATCGTCGTTGGCTTCTCAACTTCTGGCTCGCCAACCTTTCTACGATAGATCCCACTATTCAGAGGTTTTCCGCGAGGAAAGGAAGTATCGGCTCTTTCTCCCTCCTGCCTATGAGGATCAGGTGGTACGTCATTACCCGGTTATCTACTACTTCCACGGACACAGCGACCGCTACACTCTTGAGCATTACGATGACGGTCAGATAACCGTTCCCGCAGTGGTTGATTTCGTTTCGAAGAATGACGTGATTGTAGTGGCCGTGGATGGCTATGTTGCCGAACACTACACCGGCTTCTATGGAGGAAACCCGTGGGATATCCGAGAAGAAGGAGGGCATTATGATTTTGGCCGCTATTTCCTCGAATTGATTGAACACATTGATTCAACCTATCGAACCCTCACCGATCGGAGGCATCGTGCCACATCAGGGCTCAGCATGGGTGGATTCATGAGCCTTTACCTGAGCGCACGCTTTCCCCATCTGGTCGGAAGCGCTTCATCTTTTAATCCTGGGCCGATGTTCTACGTCGGAGACCCAGGGCGTACGGTGCTCTGGTGGCCACCTCACCATACCGACAACCACACCCATAGCCGCATCCGCTTGATTCGTGCCAGCGGAGATTACATCAGCCAGTATCATGAAGAGGCGCGTGAAATCTATGCAAGAGCGCTGGAAGTGGACTTCGAGTATCGCCAGGACGAGTTTAATCGGCACGCCGCCACTTCGATCGAAGAGACGTTTGCTTTTCATATGGAGTCCTTCGCTGACCCTACATTGAATAACATCCCGGTCGAATGGAGTCACCACAATCCCTTTGCTGAGTTTGACGTGTGGGGGTACCGTTTTCGTGCAACAGGAGAAGAAAAGGCTCTGCTATACCTGGAAAATGTCTCGCAAGGCGGCCTTCGAATTCGAACTCGACAGTGGGCTCCCGATGGACCTCCGCTGGCAACGCGCAAGATCGAAGTAACCACTGCTGCTCTTTACCGGCCTAATGAGGAGTACCGCTTAATCGATTATGACCTTTCCAGGGATGAGACCAGGAGCAGAATGGTTATCAGTGATTCGTCTGGTCGGCTCAGTTTTGAAGTCGACGGATCCGGCCATCAGATAGGAATCGTTGGCCGCGGGACAGGAGGTCAGCCTCCAGTCCTCCTGCCGGTTACAGATAAAGACCATCTTTATCTGCCGCCCAATGAAACTTTGTCTTTGCCTCTCAGGGTTTTTAATCCGAGAGGAAAGGCCATGGACAACGTCCGAGTCCAGATATCCAGCGAGTACCCGACCGTAGAAATCATTTCCGGTAGCTATGAAATTACTAAACTGGGCTCCGGCGAAGTTTTCGATCTCTCACCTTATCTGTCCCTAAGACTGACAGCCGGAGGAGGGTACTACGACTTTGCCTCCCTGCTAGCCCGGATGACCTATGACGGGTGGTATTCCAGACAGGAACGAATTGACTTCAGGATCATCCCAGAGATTATTCCGGAACCGATAGCCGTTGAAATCATGGATGGACGGACCAAGACTTTTAGCGTCTTCCATCAGGCCGGCAACCAGGGCGGAGGATCTCCAATTGAGCGGAAAGTGTCTGAAGGAAAGGGGAATGGAAACGGGATTCTGGAGCCGGGAGAGGAGGCGACTATCTGGGTTCAGATGCGGCAGGGGATCGATCCGTTCGATAAGAACAATTGGTACCGCTGCAAGGTTCGGAGTCATTCCCCCTGGATTACAGAGATTGCAGATATCCAGGAAGACAAGCAGCGGGAATGGACAGGTGCCAAGGAGCGAACGAGCCTTATTCGACTGTCTCCAGAGGCGCCTTCAGGAACCAAAATCCCTGTGATTCTGGACAATGAGACCTGGAGTTTCTACTACACGCCGGATGTGCGATACGGAAAGGAAAAGCTGTATCAGGCTTTCCAGCGCCACCGACATCATCTCCATCGGCTGGAAATCACGGTGGAGTGAAAAGTTCCCCGGAGCGATGGGATGAGAGGGCGCACAAGAAAGGCTGAAAAATGGAAAGCCCCGGCAGCGCATTGCTGCCGGGGCTGTTTTCTTACGTGGCGAAAGCTTCCGCCTGCTACCAGTTCAATCGGACCGAAAGCTGAATTGTCCGGGGTTCGTTGTCCTGCTGGCTCAGATCCTGTAATCCGGTCGTTGAATTCGGGGCAAGGTCCAGCGGATGGTTGAATACATTGAAGAAATCCGCCGTCACCCGCAGGTTCACTGTCTCCGAGAAGTAGAAGTGTTTGAACAACGAAAAGTCCAGATTCCAGGCTCCCGGACCTCTGAAAAAGGCACGACGATCAGGATTGTAAAGGTCTCCGATCGGGGTCAAACGGACCGTTCCATCGGCCAGCTGCTGCTCCACAAGATTATCGGCATTCGGGCCGAGCTGACGCACAACTCGCTGAGTCGGATCCGGATTGACCAACTCGAGGAGATTACCACCCGTCACATCAGTCGCCTGCGTCGGGTCGAAATCGCCCCGGAACCATAGTCTCTGGCGACGACCAAAGATCGTCATCTCAACTCTCTGGTCGGCATCCAGTGTCGGATCACCAAATTGATAGCGCGCTGGATTGACGCTGCTCCAGAGGCCACTTCGCCAATCCCCGATCGCGGCGACCTGCCATCCACCAATGATCTGGTTGAGGAAACCGGGAACATCCCCTCCCCACCGCTGGCCGCGTCCAAACGGAAGGTCAACGATGGCGTTATAACGGATGCGATGCGCCGGTATTTCCGTGGAGTTGAAGTAAATCAACTTCAAGAGGTCCTCGTAACTCATATCTGGCGCACCCATGACCTGGATGCTTTCAGGCACCTGGCGGTTGCCACTGGTACTGTTAATGCTGGAATTGCCGCTGGTGAAGCCTCCCACATCGGTCGTCGTCAACGAGCGCGTGAAAACATAGAACCACTGAAAGGCGATTCCGTCTGAATATTTTTTCTCGACTTCGACCTGAGCTGAGTGAGTATTGGAATATCCCGTCTTGCTCAGAAAGAACACATTCCAGTTGGGGTTCTCCCTTAGCAACATGTCGCGGTTACCGGTCGGAGCCAGTCCCGTTCGCGCCACGTAATTGTACTCCGCTTCTCTGGAGTTGATCGAATTCCGCTGCTCGAGAGCGCTGCCGTGATTTCCGAGATAGCTGACCCGGACCGCAGTATCTCGAAAAATCTCATGTTCCAGTGTGACGTTCCAGGCCTGCGATCGGGCATCTCGCCAGTTTCGTCCATCCCACATCGTCGCCTGTTGAGCACTATCCGGGAGCGTTACGATTCCCTCAACATTGACGTCTGCCTGCCCGATGTAGTGCTGGGGACCCGGGGCATTTCGAAGCGTCCAGTTCCCGGAACCGTCGGTGAAGTTGGGTTCGTTTGTAAAACGAAGATTCAGAGGCGGATTTATTCGTGACGACTGCAGTATCTGTGACAGAGGCATCGTCCAGAAGTACTCGCCGTAACTTCCGCGCAGGACGGTTCGATCACCCAGACGATAAGCGAGGCCCACTCGGGGACCGAAATTGTTGTTGTCGGCACGGAAGAGATTACTGGGATAACCAACCGCATCGGCTGTTGTATAAGTCAATCCACGAGCTGCCCAGGAGTCAAGGACGGATCTCGGGATACCGGAAAGACCATAAATGTCATGTCCATTCGGTGTCATGACCTCAAATCGATCGTACAACGTGTTGACATCAATGGTCACAAGCCGGTTCTGAGCTTCAGAATAAGGAGTCCATTTGTCCCATCGCAGGCCAAGCTGCAGGGTCAACCTGGGGGTAACCTTCCATTTGTCCATCACGTAAAGGCCGATCTCCGACTGTCGGAAATAGAAGAACCCTCGATTGAATTGATTGGACAGGTAAGTGGGCAGTCCCAACAACAACGAGGCAAAACCGTTACCGGTTCTGGAAACAGCCTGGTCACCTATTGGGTCATACTGAGCAGTCCAGGTATCTCCCCAAGTATGAGAACCCTGGGCCTGTTGTAACTCCCGAATGTTGTTGTATTCGCGCCGGAACTTCCCACCGAATTGGATCGTATGATTGCCACTAATCCAGGTGACGTTGTCTTCTACGGTAGCCGCGGTCAGAGCCTGGTCGTGACGATTGTCGCCGTCCCAGTAGGCCCACGGATAAGAGCCAGAAGCATAGAGGGTCGGCCAACCCGTTTGCCCGAAGGGGTTGGGCAGCCCAAGCTGGTCGGCAAAGGGAAACGGATCAGCCAGCGTTCCCTGGCCGTGGTTGGAGCGATTGACTCCGACTAACAACTCATTCAAAAACGTGGGACTAAATGTATGGGTATAGTTAGTGGTGACATTGTTGATGATGGTATCTTGGCGGCTCGTTCCGAGTCCCGCGGAAGCGTCGATCGGATTACCAAAAACACCGCCTTCCGTCCGGGCGGCACGTGTACTGCGTGTCCAGCGGACTGACAGATTATCCGCCGCACCGATCACCTTGTCGAATTTGAACGTAGAACTGTTCGTGTCAGTTGTGACCGGATAAACAGTTTCAAGGTTATTCGAAATGACCGGATTCAAGTTATTGGTCGGCCTGGCTGTCAACGCCTGCATCGCCCGGGCAAAGGGATGGATTCGCTCCTGGGGAATGATGTTATTTGGAAAAGGCTGCCTCAACCCGTTCTCATCGGTCGTCAAAGGATCATAGATGGTTGTGAGGTTCCCGTTCTCATCGACCAGATTGCTCAGGTCACCATTCCACATGGCATCCGTGGGGACGGCGCTGATTGTGACCCTATCCTGCCTCTGCCTTAAACCCTCATAGGAGAAGAACCAGAAGGTACTGTCTCGACCATCGTAAAAATCGCCCAGCCAGACCGGACCACCTGCACTCACACCAAACTCGTTTCGGATCAGCTTTGCCGCATCCCCACCGGTCTCTTCTCGGCGGCGGGCCCGGAGGTTGGCCCCATTGTTTCGATGGGTTTCAAAGATACTGCCGTGAAATTCATTGGTTCCGCTGCGAGTCACCAGCGTAACCGTAGAAGGACGCGAATACCGTGCATCGGATCCAACCGTCTCAATTCGAAATTCCTGTACCGTGTCAAGACCCGGTCGAACTCGTGCAGCCCCTCCACCAAAGCGGTCCACAATCGACATACCGTCGATCGAAATCTCCAGTGATCCCACTTTCTGACCGATTACGCGGGCGTTTCCTCCTCCCTCAACACCAGGAGTGAGGTTAAAGAGGTTAGTGATGTCACGCCCGTTAAGAGGCAGTTGCTGGATCCGCTGGAAATCCTTGACGTCTGAAACTTCCATGGCTTCCATACTGATCACCGGAGCTGCTCCCACAACATCAATCGTTGTGGAGAGCTCTCCCACCTGCAGCTGGGGATCAATGACTACGGTCTGTCCGGCCTGAACCTCGAAATTCGTCGTCCAGGTATTGAAGCCTGGGAGTTGAACCGTCATCTGGTAGTTCCCTATTGAGACGCTTCCAATATGATAGATTCCGGCGTCATTGGTCACGGCACGACGGGAGACATTGGTATCCAGGTTGACGATCACGACCTCAACCCCAGGGACAACTCCCTGATTGGCATCGGTCACCGTTCCGCGAACGACACCTGTCCCGGTCTGTCCCCAGATCGGTAAAGACACCAAGACAGTGAGAGGCAGAAACAATAAAAACCGCTTTAGAGTTTGTAGCATCCCTATCTCCTCCTAAGGGTCGTAGTCACCTTTTCGCACATGAACACGCTACACGAGCACGGGGAACAGTTTATCGCTGCAAGAGCCGGTACTGGACTGGGAACAATCAGAAACCGGGTACCAGTTTCCAAAAGCTTCCTACCCCCTCTCAACGGATTCAGGCTTCCAGACACAGCACAACACTTCTACTGGAGCCTTAAAAGCTGACTCGACGTTAGTAGCACAGGCCCATCAGTGGAGTCAATCAATATGTTGATGTTGCTATTCCTTTGACCCAGGTACTCGTATGCGAACTTCCTGATTCACGGCAACACCTTCAACAACTTGAGGCAACCCACCCGGCCAGTGCACAACAATCCGCTCGATCTGCTCGGCCTGCCCTACCCCGAAGTGAAGCCGGGCGTCCCCTGCAGATAGATAGCTGCCACCGCTGCCAGCGTGTTGAAACTGTCGGATTCCTCCACTTTCGACTTCCACCAAGGCCCCAAAGCCCAGCAAATTGATGTCACGCCCCTCCAGGAGAATGCGGATCCAGTTGTTTCGCCTGGCAGCCGTGTTCTTAAGAATCAATGGAAAATCATTGAGATTGGAGACGACCAGATCCAGCACACCGTCATTGTCCAGATCTCCCACAGCCAGTCCCCTTGAAGCGTAACGGCGCTGGAAAGGAGGCCCCGCCACTTTCGAGACATCGTCGAACTTATTTCGACCGCGGTTGCGAAACAGGAGCAGAGGCTGCTTATATTGAATGTGGCCGTAGTACATCTCGACAGTGTCCATCACGTGCCCGTTGGCCATAAAAATGTCCTTCAGACCATCATTGTCAAAATCGAAAAAGCGCACGCCCCAGCCCGCCAGCAAGAACGTAGAGTCGAGGCCCGAATCGAGACTGCGATCGGTGAAGGTTCCATCTCCGTTGTTCCGATAGAGCATATACATCTCGTCAGAGAGAGCAGTGACCACCAGATCCGGCCAGCCATCATTGTCATAATCTTGAAAATCCACCCCCATCCCGGCAAATGGTTTCCCGTCGCTGGTAAGTGCCACGCCTGCTAAAAGCCCAACTTCCGTGAAGGTGCCGTCCCCGTTGTTCTCGAAAAGAAAACTCGCCACGGAATCGTTCGCCACATAGATATCACTCCAACCATCTCGGTTGTAGTCTGCGACCGCCACTCCGAGTCCTTTACCTGCTGGGAGGGCGATCCCCGCCATTTCCGAGACATCGGTGAACGTGCCGTCTCCGTTGTTCCGGTAGAGGAGATCAGGAACACCCTGGAATTCATCGGGATGACAGTAAGAGCGGTACCCGGGGAGGCGATTACCACAATAAGGATTGGTCTCAAAGCTCCAGTCAACATATCGAACGACATAAAGATCGAGATGGCCGTCTCGGTTGTAGTCAACAAAGATAGCGCTCACCGACCAGAGCCCACCTTCAACACCGGCCTGCGCTGTCACGTCGGTAAAGGTACCGTCTCCGTTATTCCGGTAAAGTTGATTCCTGCCAAAACCGGTAATGTACAGGTCCAAATCGCCGTCATTGTCATAGTCACCCGTCGCGACACCCATCCGATAGCCGGAACCCTGAAGGCCCGCTTCGCGAGTCACATCTTCGAATGTACCGTCACTCCGATTCCGATAAAGTCGATCCGCGAACACACCTTCTTTGGAAGTGAAGAGATCGTCGACCTTGGACACGTTGCTTAAATCGGCACCGTTCAGTAACAGAATATCCAGCCATCCGTCCAGATCATAATCAAAGACCGCAACGCCTC